>JGI25914J50564_10000286_pt1 | contig 16699 bp, 16 predicted proteins | sample LauGreSuBDMM15SN_2_FD_50564 | JGI IMG/M metagenome (IMG submission 50564) | reverse complement strand
GGGCTGATTGGTGACGATGCGACCCTTGGCATTTTTGTACCAGGTCGAGACCGAAGGGTGGCTCCAGGAAAGTTGCCCAAGCAGATGATCAATGTCTTGGTTGTAGCGATCGTGCACCTCTTGGCGACACTCGACTGAGCGGATCGGTTGAGTGCGTAAGGCCTGAATCAAACCCATGAAGTAACGGGTTTGGCATTCGGCTAAAAAGAGGGCGCTGCCACCATGGCCGATATTTGTATTGGGCCCATACATCATAAAAAAATTCGGAAACTCAGGCCAACGCCTGATGACACACCGTGAATTAGCAGCCATTCATTTGCTTGAAGCTTACCTTGCAGCGAGAGCATGTCGTGCACAACTAAAAAGGTGAGAGGCACGCTAGCCGCTTGTTCAAAGCTTAAGTTAGCAGGCACTTGAAGGGCCTCTACGCTATCCATACAGGCGTATTCGGCAAACGCGCCGCGGCAGCGACCCATGACTTTGTCACCCACTGCGATGCCTTTGACCTCTCTGCCTAGAGCAGTGACCACACCAGCGCCTTCAATGCCAATCGGGCTGGCTTGGCCGCCTTTATGCAAGCCGTGACCAATGACGAACTCACCGCGATTTAGGCTGGCTGCGTGCAAACGCACCAAAATCTGTTTAGGGCCTGGGGTGGGGATATCGACGGTGCGTTGCTCAAGTACCGTCTTGTTTTCGACGGTTTGCATCCAATATGACAACATTTTGTAACCTCAGGCGTTTTGAATAGTCGAGAGCATACAACTAACTGATCTGATGGTAATCCGATAGCTTGGCTTCGTAGGTTAAGCGCCAATAGTCGAGCAGACTCCAGGGCTGATTGGTGACGATGCGACCCTTGGCATTTTTGTACCAGGTCGAGACCGAAGGGTGGCTCCAGGAAAGTTGCCCGAGCAGATGATCAATCTCTTGGTTATAGCGATCGTGCACCTCTTGGCGACACTCGACTGAGCGGATCGGTTGAGTGAGTAAGGCCTGAATTAAACCCAGGAAGTAACGGGTTTGGCATTCGGCTAAAAAGAGGGCGCTACCGCCGTGGCCGATATTTGTATTGGGCCCATACATCATAAAAAAATTCGGAAACTCAGGAGCTGTGATGCCTAAGAAAGCCCTTGGGTCATCGTCGCCCCATTTCTGTCTGATCGTGACACCACCGCGCCCTTGAATATCCATCGGCCACAGCATGCGACCCGCTTGAAAGCCGGTGGCCATGACAAGAATATCGGCCTCAATCAAGGTGCCGTCTTCAAGTTCAACGGCTTTGGCATGCACCTGTTTAATCGCACCTGTTTCAAGACGCACGTTGTCACGCTTGAGCATGCTGTACCAACCTGCATCGCCCAACACGCGCTTACCAAACGGCGGGAAATCAGGCACGACCTTCTTCAGCAAATCGTCTCGACCCGCCAGCTCACGACGAATATGTTTCATCATGCTTTCGCGCAGACGCGCGTTAAACGCGCTGATCGATTCAGAGCCGCCTTGCCAGGTCGGATCGATTTTTAACGCCTCGAACAAGCCATCGCCAAAGGCCCAAAATAATTGAAAGCGATACCAGGGTGCATAGAAGGGCACGTTGTTCAGTACCCACTTGGTATCCTCACTGACTACGCCATCGATGTTGGGCCTGCGTACCACCCAACTGCCTGAGCGTTGTAAGACGGCGAGTGATTCAACTTGTGCAGCGATAGCGGGGCCCACTTGTACGGCGCTGGCGCCGGTACCGATCAGGGCAACTTTTTTGCCCTTCACGTCAAGGTGCTCAGGCCATTGCGCGGTATGAACGACTTGACCTTGGTAGTGTTCAAGACCCGGCAGCTTTGGGATCGCTGGGCGGTTGAGTTGGCCCACTGCGCAGATGATCGCGTTGGCTTGGATGCGCTCAACGTTCTCGGCTTTACCAATTGTCTGGCGACCGGTGTGGTCCGTCGTCTTGGCGGTTTCCTGATGAGTTGCCTGAGCAGTACTCTCTTGGGTTGCCGACATGGTTGATGGATGAGTTGTCTGCTTGGTTGTTTTATCCGTTGCCTGGATTGTCCAGATTTGTGTCGCTTCATCAAACACCGCCGACGACACTTCGGTATCAAAGCGAATGTGTTGACGTACCTCATACTTATCCGCGCAATGTTCTAGATACGCTTGAATCGCGTCACGCTGCGAAAAGTAGTTTGGCCAGTTGTTGTTGGGCTCAAATGAAAATTGATAAAAATGATTGGGTGTATCTACCGCGCAACCCGGATAGCGATTCTCGTACCAGGTGCCACCGACCTCAGCATTTTTTTCAAAGATGGTGTACGGGATACCGAGTTTGCCAAGCTGGATAGCGGCGCATAGCCCCGAGGCGCCGGCGCCGATGATGGCAACGTGGAGGGCGTTTGTTTTGGCATTCGTCAGTTTGCTAACGTGGGTGACATCGTGAGAGACATCATGCGTAAGCGATCCCGCTTTTAAAGCTGGGTCAGTTCGGTCAACTGAGTGAGCGTGTTCATCCGAGGCAGTTCGTTCAACTGGGGCACTTGGATGTGCACGGTCTAACATGTGCTGATCGCTCACTTGCAGGCCCACTTGCTCAAGCAACATTGGCACATAGGCTTCAGATACTTGTTCACCAACGGCTGCACTCATCATTTTTTGGATGACTTGGCTCGAAGGTTGCGCCATCGCTGGGTTGCCCCCCGTGTTCATCTCAACCATACCGGCAGCCATACGATCGCGGATGTCGCTCGCAAGCTCAGATGGGATAGATTCAAGGTGTTCCCAAGCACCGCGAATATGCGGCGTGATGTGCTCAAGCAATGACAGATCGCCTGTCATGTGAATCAGCGACATTGCTAGCGGGACTGGATTTGCGCCTTCAAGGCGAGCGCGGATCGAACTGAAATCTGGGTGCGACATAGGTGATGGGCAATGTGGTGACGGGCGGGCTTCACTGTAACAAGTCTACAGTTTCTCGCCTGAGGGGGGTAATTTGAAGCGTTCAAGTTTAGGTACCGCATTGACCTTACCGCGATTGCGGCAGCGCAACATTTTTTGATCCCTATAAGATACCTTGATCTCGGTTAGGTTTAGTGAAAAGATTCAAACATGACAACAAAGTTAGTTTATTGCGATTTGATTGGAGACTTGCCTGCCTTGGCTGCACAGCGCTGGGGCGCCCGTCATGCTTTTTCCTTTGAAGATAAAAGCTGGAGCTATCAGGACGTTGAAAATGAGGTTGAGCAACTTGCGCGCGCCTTGCAAGTGCTGGGCGTCAAACCGGGTGATCGTGTTGCACTTTGGCTCACGAACAGCGCATCTCTTGAGTGCTTATTGTTTGCGGTGATAAAAATCGGTGCGGTTGCAGTACCGCTCAATACTCGCTATCGCACACAAGACCTGGCTTTCACCCTAAAGAACTCTGGCAGCGTACTTTTAATTTCTGCAGGGAAGAGTGGGCCTGTTTTTTTTGATGCGATCTTGCTTGAAGCGCTAGGGCAAATGTCTGTTGATGCGCAGGGCTCGCTGAGTTCAGATACTGTGCCAAGCTTGAAACGCATAGTCATGATGGGTGATTCCGCGATTCCAGGAGCCACGGCTTGGGATTCTTTTAGGAATCTTGGAAAACAGAGTCAGCCGAGTGCTCTTATCGCTTGCGGGCGGAACGAACCTAACGATCAGAACGAGCAGATTTGGTCGAGTGATTCTAAGGGTCTTACTGATCAGCGCAATCAAAATGATTCTTCAAGTCAACAGACGCACTCTGCTTTGACGCCAAAGCCAACCGACACCGCCCTAATCGTTTACACCTCAGGTACCACTGGCAACCCGAAAGGGGTACTCCTGAGCCACAATGGCATGCGCTTGTGCCTTGACCGCGCTGAAGCGATGCAATTGCAGGCAAGCGATATCCAACTCACCTACTTGCCGCTGTTTCACGTGTACGCGATCAGTTATTCGATGATCATGTCATTTATGTGTGGCGGCGCTCAGGTGATCATGAGCGGCTTTCAGGTTGATCAGGCGCTTGAGCTAATCGCCAAGCATCGGGTCACGGTAGTGCATGGCTTTGATGCACACTTCAATGACTTTATGCTGGCGCTTGCTAAAAAACCGTCTGACATTAGCAGTCTGCGGTTTGGTACCTTGACCGTCGGTGCCGATTCAACTATCGAGCTTGCTCAGGCCGCACAAAGTAAAGTCTGCCCAACCTTGTCGGGCTATGGTGTGACTGAGTTGTGGGGCGGTGTGACCTTAACCCCTCAAGACGCAAATTTTGAACAACGCTGTGCTGCCAGTGGCTATCCCTTGCCAGGCGTTGAGTTACGGGTGATCAATCCTGATACCCAACAATCGGTCGCAACAGGCGAGGTAGGTGAAATTCAGGTGCGTTCGTACAGCCGCATGATCGGATATCACAATCAGCCTGAAGCCACCGAGCAAGTGTTTGATAAAGATGGTTGGTACAAAAGCGGTGATGCCGGAATTTTGCGCGCCGACGGTCATGTACGCTTTGTGGTCAGATTAAAGGACATGCTGAAAGTGGGCGGCGAAAATGTGTCACCCGCTGAAATTGAAGGTTTGATTGCAACGCTGCCAGGCGTTGAGTACGTAGCGGTGGTAGGTAGGCCTGATGCACGCTTATCTGAGGTGCCTGTGGCCTTTATTGTGAGCGCAGCGACTGGCCCGAAGCAAGCACAGCAAGTGATTGCGCACTGTAAAGGTAAGATTGCAAGTTTTAAGATTCCGGTCGAGTGCTATTTCGTTGAGGCCTTGCCCATGACACCAACCGGAAAAATCCAAAAAGAAGTACTGCGCACGCGCTTGCGTGCAATGCTTGGCAACCAGAAAGAGGGATAAGAACAATGGACTTGGTGACTGCAGACGGTTTAAAGCAACTTTTAAATAAAGAACGTATCAAAGACAACCTAGTGTCGTACTGTCGTGGTGTCGATCGTCGCGAATGGGCTTTAGTACGCGAGGCCTACCACCCAGACGCCTATGACGATCATGGTGGTTATAAGGGTAATGTTGACGGATTTATGGAATGGCTGGAACGCCGCCACCAAACCATTGAACAATCGATGCATTTCATCGGAAATTGCAAGATCGATTTTTTAAGTGATAACGTCGCAGTGGCTGAAACCTACTGCGTCGCCTATCAGCGTTACGGTCATGAGGCCCTTGAAACGATCAAGTTATGGCTGGGTGACGAACCTTTGCAAGAGGGCAAGAAGGTTGTGGTTGAGCTTCTGTGTCGCTACGTTGACCGCATGGAATGCCGACAAGGTGTCTGGAAGATTGCGAGTCGTATCGTCGCAATCGAAGACGTCAAAGCGGACCAGCAAGTGGATCGCCTACAGCCGATTTGGGCCTTGGCTAAGCGCGATCGCTCGGATGCCCTATGGCAGATGCTTGCGGGTTCGGCTGACGTAAAACGCTAATTTTATGTACCATGCAGAATAGGTAATTATTTCAAAGCGTCGAACACAAGCTTCATCAGCTTCACACTTGTCACAAGCTGAACAAGTTTCAAAGTTTTAAAGCTTTACACCTTCATCAGCTTCACAACTAATAAGAACAATCAGGAGATATCAGTGGATTTAAAACTCAAGGCTAAACGCGCTCTTGTGACCGGTGCCTCTAAAGGGATCGGTAAGTCTTGCGCAATGGTGTTGGCACAAGAAGGTTGCGAGGTTCTGCTGGTGTCGCGCGATGGCGTTGCTTTAAAGGTGTTGGCCGCTGAAATTAAAGCTGCCACGGGCGTCAAAGTTGACTATTTGTCGGCGGATTTAAGCGCAAAAGGGTCGGCAAAAACAGTGAGCGATTGGGCGGGTGACCTTGATATCTTGGTCAATAACGCGGGCGCCATCCCCGGTGGGGATTTGCTGACGGTAGATGAAGACACCTGGCGCACAGCCTGGGATTTGAAGGTTTTTGGCTACATCAATCTTTGTCGCGAAGTTTATCGCAAGATGAAAGCGCGCCATGAGGGCGTGATTGTCAATGTTTTGGGTGCGGCAGGTGAGCGCCTGACCTCGTCTTACATTGCGGGGTCAACCGGAAACGCCGGCTTGATGGCTTTCACCCGCGCGTTGGGCGGCAGCTCGCATAAAGATGGTATTCGCGTCGTCGGTGTGAGCCCAGGGCCGGTGGCGACGGATCGCTTGACTACGGTGTACAAACAGCGCGCTCTGGCCATGTATGGCGATGAAAATCGCTGGACTGATTTGGTGGCAGGGATGGCCTTTGGTCGCCCTGCTGAGCCCGAAGAAATCGCCTACACGGTTGCCTTTGTGGCCTCAGAGCGCTCGTCGTATACGACCGGTATTTATATTACGATTGATGGCGGTCTGGCTGCAGCGAATTGATTTCTTGAGTGACTCACTCACCCGACGATGGATTTCAGTATTTTAAAAAGTTTTTAAATTAACAACGACACAATTAAGGAAGACAAGCATGAATAACGACGATCTGTACCAAAAAGGAATGGAAATTCGCCGTACTTTGCACGGTGAGGCAAGTTTCAAAAAATCAAATACGGTGACGTATGGTGATCCGTTGATGACTAACTTCATCAAGGTTGCAACGACCTCGGTGTTTGGTGCCTTGTGGGCTCGCCCAGGTCTTGACTTAAAAACACGTGCGCTCGTGGTGATGATCTCGGATGCCTGCACAGGCCAAGAAGCCGAACTGCATATTCACATGATCTTCGCACTGAAGCAAGGTTGGACACAAGAAGAGATTAGCGAAGTGTTGCTGCAACTGATGGGTTACATCGGCGCTCCTAAAATTCGCGAAGCCATGTTGATTGCGGTGAAAGTGTTCGCAGAGTACAAGGCAAGTTTGAAGTCTGCTAAGAAGGCGCCTAAAAAAGCAGCTAAGAAAATCGCCAAGAAGGCTGCTAAGTAGTCGATTGTCGTCAGCGAAGTCGCTGACGACCCTTTAGTACCGTGGTCTTTGGTGACTTTATTTTGCGACGCGCGAGTTCGTCGGATCAAAGGTTAAAAAAGACCTCAAACATTGTTGTTAATGTTTGAGATCTTTTTCTTGTTCGTCGCCTGAAACTTTTAGGTGTTGACGGTAGTTGGTTGAAATGCCTTCGTATCAGCCACCTAGTCCCAGCTCAAGCAATGTTTTTAGTACCCAGTATTGCCTGTCGATGCATTAGGCACAGCAGGTGTCCAACCCGTTAAGCGACCGACTTCAGCTTTGACCCAGTTTGACATCGCAGCGCGGTCATTGACCAACATCACCATTTGAAAGCCCTGGTCAATATAGCGTTGTGAATACTTTGAACTACCAGTGTGCATGCCTGCCACAACCTTATGCTTTTTACACAGCTCAAGCATGCGATTGACTGTTGCCACGTGCAAGGGCTCATCGTTATCCATGACTGGGGGCAAGCCCAACGCCAACGCCAAATCGGTTGGTCCGATATAGGCGCCATCAAGGCCTGGCGTTGAAATGATCTCTTCCATCTTCTCGATGCCCTCAGGGGTTTCGATCATGACGATACAGAGCATTTCTTTGTCAGAATGTTTTTGGTAGTCGGCACCGCTATACATAAACGCACGGTTTGGGCCGTTGCTGCGCATGCCGGTGGGCGGATAGCGGCAAGCAGCGACAGCGCGTTCGGCTTCTTCACGGTTGCTAACCATGGGCACGATCACGCCGTAGGCGCCGGCATCGAGTACCTTCATGATCATTGAGGGTTCGTTCCATGGCACACGCACTAAGGGCGTGACATTGGTGGTTGAAATTGCGGTAAGCATTGGCACGACGTCTGAGTAATCAATGCAACCGTGCTGCATATCGACGCAAAGCCAGTCGACTCCAGTGTGGGCCATCACCTCGGCAGGAAAGCAACCAGGGATAGACAGCCACGCACCAACGGTAGTTTTTCCTTCACGCCATAATTTTTTTAGATTGTTCACACGCATCGCGAGTTCTCCTTGAATTGTCTCATGTCTTAATATAGCCTTGTTTCGATTTTTTCACTCGCTAACCTAAGTTAGCTGCAATTGTTTGCTGACCAAGCTCGATTGATTTTCGTAAAAACATATTTGCCATTGAAGGGTTTTTAAGCTGAGGCAAAACGGTTGCGTCTACAAAGCGGCTCATCTCGGCGTAGAAGTGATTGGCAGTATCTGGCTGTGCGAGCAATTCAATTTTTTCACTCATTTTCGATTTGAACGCATCTGCAGTCCATCCGTAGTCCGTTAGTTTTTTTTGAACTAGCTTAAAGTCGGGGACTGTTTGGCGATCAAGCAAAAATTTGATGTCCCACACGTCGCGTGCCTTTAAATACGGGCGAGCACCCAGCGCGACGATTTTGTCGGCCAAAATTTCAGTTGGTGTCTTAGTCATAATGATCATTTGCTGCAGAGGGGCTGGTAAGTGTGGATAGTTTGCATTGACCGCTACAAGATCAGGCTCGTATGCGGGCACGTTCGCGACTTCAATGTTAATGACTTGATTCTGTGGCACGCTTGGGTCGGTTTGCGGGATTAGGATTTTTGCACTCCAGCGTGCAACGCTCACCCCCGCGGTTCGTTGATCGTTAAATTTAGGCTTTTTAATTTCGACGTCGAGGTCGTACGCCGCGGCGATTTCCTTTTGTAGTAGCTCGGCAAAAGGTTTCATTGCATCGGTGTGAAAGTCTTCAGAGCAAGCGAAGTCAAGATCTTCAGAATAACGAGTTCCCCGATAACAGAGGCGCAGCGCGGTACCACCCTGAAAGGTTAGTTGACTGAGTGCCTCGCTTTGAGCCATCGCGTATAGGATTTCGTAGTGCAGAATCTCTTTGATGATGGTGCCAAAAGGCACTCGGCGCTCGTTGGCGTAACGGCTGGCAAGCGCTAATAAATCGGCTTTAGTTCGAAACATTAAAGGGCTCGTCAATCATTACCAGGTCAAGGTTGCGTCTAACGTGCTTGAGGTCACCAAGCGCGCGCTTGGTGGTGGCAACCGGAAAGCCTTTCCGATTATCCCAAACAACTTGATGGCGTAAGTCTTCTGGTTTTTGGGCGGTGTGTACAAACTCGATTATTCCGTACGGTGTCGCAAAGGTCTGGGTTCGGCCGGTGGTCATCAGAGTGAGTCGCGAGGGGATTTGGGAAATGACACCGGCCTCAGATAAGGCAGACTCCAAGCTCAAATATTTGAAATCCCAAGGGCGTAAAAATTGTACGAGGGCTGTCAGGACATCGCCTGGCAAGGAGCGCGCTCGTGGATTGACATAGAGGCCACGCGCGACGTGAGTAATGAGCCCTGCTTTCTGGTGCTGAGCCAAGGCTTTAAGGCGCGTTCGCGCCTGCTCTGGAAACAATCTATGCAAGGTCGAAGAGGTGAACGCCCAAATGCCATGACTATCCCACTTATCTAACTGNTGGATGAGAGTTTTGATTAGCATTTTAATTTACACNAAGTGAACATTTTNGTTCATTTTACGTTNATATATTCTTTTCATCAAGTTCGCTCTCTAAGAGTTTGGTGTTGGCCCTGTTCAAGGTGCTGCTTCTGTCGCTCGTTTCGCTGAAAAGTACGCAGATCTAGCCGAAGCCGAAACAATAGGATGCCGACCCGCTTTGAAAATTCTGTCGAAACAAAGCCACGTTGAGTTTTTGTAGGAGATAACATAGCCAATCAAACATGATAAGGGACCGGAGATGAGCCTCATTACACGCGTTGAAGTGCACGAGTTTGAGTTTGATGCCCACAACTTGGCGCGTCAGGGGATGGCGCAGTCGGTGACCTTTAAGCAAGGCTCGACGGTCCGTCTCTCTAAGTTTGCCATTGTGATCCAGACCGCTGACGGCGGGCGGGGTGAGTACGTTGCCCAGTGGGTCGCGACGCGCTCGAGTCTTGGTCAGTTATTGATGCTTTGCCCCCGAATCATCGGCAAAGACGCTCGCGAGCGAATCGCTATCTACGAAGATCTTAAGCGTGACATTCGGCAGTTTGATCACATGGGCCACGGATGCCTGGATATTGCTCTTTGGGATTGGGCCGGGCGCCACTATGGGGCTTCAGTGACTGAGCTACTTGGTGGCTACCGTAAGCGCTTGCCGGCTTATGCAAGCACCTATCACGCTGATCGCAACGGCGGGCTTGATTGCAAAGAGGCCTTCGTTGATTTTGCCGAACATTGCTATGCCTTGGGCTATCGAGCCTTCAAAGTGCATGGCTGGAACGATGGCAACGCGCGCGAAGAGGCGGCCAACGTACTGCATTTGGCCAAGCACGTGGGTGATCGTTTGACCTTGATGCTAGACCCAGCCTGTGAACTCAGAACCTTTGCAGATGCGTTGTACGTGGGGCGCGCGTGCGATGAAGGCAATTACTTTTGGTACGAGGATCCCTACCGAGACGGTGGCGTGTCTGCCTTTGCACATAAACGTTTACGCGAAATGCTCAAAACCCCGTTGCTGATGACCGAGCATGTTAGAGGCGTTGAGCCCAAAGCCGATTTTGTCTTGGCAGGCGGCACTGACTTTTTGCGAGTCGATCCAGAGTACGACATGGGGATTACGGGGTCGCTAAAGATCGCGCACATGGCAGAGTCACTAGGACTGGATTGCGAAATTCATGCAAGCGGACCAGCACACCGTCACTTAATGGCAGCAATGCGCAACACAAACTACTACGAAGTCGCGCTAGTGGGGCCCGACTGCCCCAATGCGCTGGCGCCAATTTACACCTGCGGCTACACCGATCAACTTGAATGCGTGGGCGCGGATGGCTGTGTGTCAGTACCGACCGGGCCTGGGCTAGGGGTGACCTACGATTGGGAGTTTATCGGTCGCAATCGAACGCAGCTGCATGTTTTTGAATAGTCGTTAACGAAATTCAGGGCTCATACGGCGAGTGCAACCTAATGGCATACGACGCCAGATGACGCAAAACTCAAGCGATAAATATAGTTTGCGCCATCTGAAGCGCCTGTAGTACAGTGAATTAGCAAAAAAACACTGAGTGGCTATGACCACTCAAGTTCACGTTCAATTCAAACCATCGTGGCAGAGACAAACTATGAAAATCGCTCGCTCGTTTACAAAATTCGCCCTAGCCGCTGCGTTGACAACCTTGTCGATGGCCGCAGCAGCCCAAGTTACGTTGCGCTTTGGTCATTCAAATAGCCCCGGCGAGGTCGCCTATGACCTGTACCAAGAATTTGCCAATAACGTCAATAAAAAATCGAACGGTCAGTTGAATATTCGTGTGTTTCCGTCTGAGCAGCTCGGCAAAGAGGTTGATTTGCTGCAGCAGCTCAAATCAGGCGCGCTTGATATTTCGACACCCTCAATGCCGACGTTGAACATTATGGTGCCGGCTTTTGAAATGCCTAGCGCTCCATTTTTATGGAAAGACTGGAAAGAAGCCGAGGCTGTGATTCGTGGCGCCGCAATGGAGCCGATCTGGACAGAGCTCAAAGACAAACACAACATTGTGCCGCTGACGAAGATTTGGTACTGGGGCTGGCGCAACTTTACGTTTACCAGCAAAGAGGTGCGTAAGCCCGAAGATATGGCAGGTTTAAAAGTGCGTGTGCCTGAGTCGCCGATCTGGGTCGAGATGGTGCGCGGTTTTGGTGCTGCACCGACGCCTATTCCTTTTGGTGAGGTGTATACCGCGCTGCAACAAAAGACGGTTGATGGTCAAGAAAACCCGATCCCAACGATTTTTTCACGTAAGTTCTATGAAGTTCAGGGTGTGCTGACGATGAGTCGTCACATGCTGCAGAACAATACGCTGTTGATCAACAAAGCGAGTATGGCCAAACTCAAACCAGAGTTGCAAAAGCTGTTGATCGACGAAGCTGAGGCAGCGTCTGCCATCAACACCCAAAAGCAGCAAGCGCTTGAGGTGTCGATGCTTGAAGATATCCGTAAATCGGGTAAGACAAAAATTATTGCCGACCCCGATCGCGATGCCTTTGCTGCAAAGATGCAGGCTGTCTATCCAAAGCTTGAAGCCCGCTGGGGCACCGAGAACTGGAAGCGTGTACGCGCTGAGATTGATCGGATACGCGCTGCCAAATAAGGGCAGTGATGTTTCACACCGTCAAACGCCTGGGTAATGGTTTAGCTTGGCTTGAAGACGTCTTGGTGATGTGGACGGTGGCGATTATCGCCGTCCTGCTAGGGCTTGGTGTGATTCTGCGCTACGTCTTCAATAACCCTTTGACCTGGTCTGAAGAGTTTGTAGTCACTCTGTTTGTCTGGTCTGTGATGTTCGGCATCCCGTCTGCCTTGCGGTCTCGCATGCACATTCGCATCGATGTGTTGATTTTGCGGCTTAAGCCTCAAGCGCGCAGATGGGTCGGCCTGCTGGCTTGTGTAGCGGGTGCTGTGATTTTGGTGGCGGCGGTTTACGCAGGTGTGTCATATACGTTAAATGTGTGGGGTAGCAATACGCCCATGCTCGGGTATTCGATGGGTTGGATTTTTATCTCGATGCCAATCGGGTTCGCACTCACCCTATTTCACGGTGCGATTATTTTGATCGATGAAGGCCCAGAGGTCGTGTTTCAAAATGCGACAGAAACGGTCATTGATATGGCTCAGACTTAATCCATAAGCGATATTCATTTCATGTTGACCCTTCTGCTCTGTGTGTTTGTCGCGCTGTTGATCGTTGGCGTGCCAATCGGCTTTGCCATGCTGGGGTCGGCCATGTTGGTGATCGGCCTGGACGGTATCCCCGTGTCGGTGGTGGCGCAACGTGTTGCCACGAGCGTCCAGTCGTTTCCTTTATTGGCGGTACCTCTGTTTACGTTAGCCGGTGCGCTCATGAACGAGTCCGGCATCAGCGAGAGGTTATTTAACTTTACGCGTGCGTTCGTTGGGCACATTCGCGGAGGCTTAGCGCAAACCGCGATCGTGGGTAATGTCTTTTTATCTGGTATTTCAGGTTCATCGGTGGCAGATTGCGCAGCGACCTCGCGTGTGTTTGTGCCACAACTGACAGCAGCCGGCTATGGCCGTGGCTTTGCCGCTGCGGTGTGTGCAGCTGCCGCCACGCTCGGGCCCATTATTCCCCCTTCAATCTTGATGGTGATTTATGCCTGGCAAGCCAACGTTTCGCTGGGCGACTTGTTTATTGCAGGCTTGCTTCCAGGCGTTGTGATGGCCGGTGCGATGATGCTGGTGATTGGCTGGACTGCTCGCAAGCGTGGATTTCCAAAAGACGCGGCGTTCAGTCGGACTCGGCTTTACCACGCTTTTCGCCATGCCCTTTGGGCGTTGGCGATGCCGATATTGATTCTAGTCGGCTTTCGGATGGGAGTATTTACGGCAACCGAGATCGCTGCCGTTGCTTGCGCCTACTCGTTGATTATTGGCCTGTTCGTGTATCGCACCTTAACGTGGCGTGGTTTGCCGGCGATTCTGCTCGCAACGGGTCGTGAGACCGCTGCAATTTTGGTGATTGCTGCAGGTGCAGCCCCCTTCGGTTGGATCTTGGGTGTTGAACAAGCGCCCCAGCAAGTTGCAGCGTTGCTCACTTCGATTACGACTTCGCCTTGGGCAATTTTGTTGATCTTGAATGTGGCCCTGTTGATCGCTGGGATGTTTATGGAAACACTCGCCATCATGATCATCGTGGTGCCGATTTTGATTCCGCTGTTGACGGCGCTTCAAATCGATCTTCTGCACTTTGGTATTGTGCTGCTAGTGAATTTAGTGATCGGGCAAATCACCCCACCTGTGGGGGTGTTAATGTTTGTGGCAAGCTCGGTCTCGCGAACTCATCTCGGCTTGATTGTGAAAGAAATTGGGCCCTTTGTGTTTGCGCTGATTGGCGCGCTCGCAATCTTGACCTACATCCCAGCCATCTCAACGTGGTTACCTCGAGTGCTCAATCACTGAGCTAAGACCAAGTTACCGCCTTTGATGACCTTGTTCCATTTTTCAATTTCAACCGGTATGCGCGCTTGAGCAGACGCGGTGCTGCCGCCAATGACGGTCATACCGATTGCACCAAGTTTTTCAATGACATCGGGTCGTTTAAGAATGATGTTGACTTCGAGGTTGAGCCTTGCGACGATCTCAGTGGGCGTGTTCGTTGGGGTAAATAAGGTGTAGTTGGTTGCTGCTTCATAGCCCGCCAAGCCCGCTTCGATAAAGGTTGGTACGTCTGGCAACGTGCTCGTGCGCGTAGCGCTGCCCACCGCTAAGGCGCGTGTCTTTCCGGCGCGAATATTGCTCAAATGAGCGGGAAGGCTATCGAGTGACATCGCCACGCGACCAGACAGTAAGTCGGGCATAAATTGCGTCGTGCCACGATACGGAACATGCACAACATCTATGCCAGACATTTGTTTAAATAATTCCATATTCAAATGAACTTGACCGCCTACGCCCGACGACGCATAGCTTAGTGCACCCGGTTTTGCTTTGACCAAGGCGATCAACTCTTTTAAATCTTTTGCCGGGACGTCGACGTTAACAACAAGTCCGACGAGGCCAAAGCCAAGTTGCACAACGGGTAGCAAATCACGTTGCATCTCAAAGCTCAGTGCAGGGTGTGCATGAGGTGCAATCGCGTAGTCAAGTATGCTGCCGACCATCAGCGTGTAGCCATCGGGTGCACTGCGGGCGAGTTGTGCCGCGCCAATCGTGGCGCCCGCACCTGGCCGATTTTCAACTGTGATGGTGCTGTTTAACGCGGGTGCNAGTCGCTCGGCAATGATNCGCGCGACGGTATCGACACCACCNCCGGCAGGGTAGGGTGAAATCANGGTGATTGGTTTGCTTGGCCAGGCTTGCGCATAAGCAACGCTCGTAAACAGTGAGAGCGCTGCGTAAGCGACAAAGCGCAAGGCTTTTGNACGATATGCTGGGATAGGGTGGGGGAGGCACGTGAACATGTTGAAACCTTTAAGTTGGGTATGCATGACAGGATTCAGTTTGAAACAGAGACAACAGAAGAGGGTGTTAGTCCCTTCGAAAAAGCGATTTGGCAGCCTAACCCTTCGCGAGCGATATGATCAAAGCACTCATCGGTCCAGCAAAGTGAGTGCGGCGTCAATAGTACCTGTCGCATCTTGAGTAAGGGGTTGTCAGTTTGAATCGGCTCTTGCTCAAAGACATCAAGCCCAGCGCCGGCGATCACACCTTGATTTAACGCGTCGACCAAAGCAAGTTCATCTATGATTGGGCCGCGTGCCATATTGATGAGAAACGCGGTTGATTTCATTTTTGAAAGGCGTTCGCGGTTGATAATGTAGCGTGTTTTTTCATTCAGGACTAGAGTCGTGACTAGAAAATCACTTTGCGCTAAAAGAGTGTCTAGATCAACTAAAGACGCCCCACACGCAGAGACTGCGTCAGCTTGAACGAAGGGATCGCACGCCAGCATCCGCCAGCCAAAGGGCCGCGCTAGTGCAAGCAGTTCTAAGCCGATTCCCCCGGCGCCCAGCACGCCTAAGGTACGAGTGGTAAGGCCAAGACCCATGTGATTGGTGCGAGTGTTCCATTCGCCCTGACGGATCAGATTGTCTTTTGCGAATAAACGCCCAGCTAGTGCAAAAATCATGGTGAGCGACGCGACAGCAACCGGGCGACGAACGGCAATCGGCGTATTGGTGGTGAGGATGCCTTTCGCGGCCAAGGCGGCGACATCGACCGAGTCGTAGCCTACGCCGTGGCGCGAGACTAAGCGCACGCGACAGTCTGAGCGAGCGATCGACCTGGCGGTGACTGCGGGGCTGTTGACGTGCAGGCCGTCATAGCGTGCCATGATGTCAGGCGTAATTTCGGTGACTGTTTCATCAATGAATTCCCAGTCGATATGTTGTTCTTGCTTCAAAAGTTCGAGCGGGCCTAAGCCAAAGCTTGGCGAACCGTCACTGGTCAGCAGATCTCGTGTGATCCCAAGGCGAAAAGTCATGTTCAGGCTCCGGTTTTGATATCGTCAATTAAAGTGCCCATGGCCTGTTGCAACAGACCCGAGTCTGTGCCTGCGGCCAGCATCGTATAGCCCATGGCTTTGGCACGTGCGATCCACGCTGGGTCCGTTGCCATGAAGCCCGCGATTTTTCCGTATTGTCGGGCGACGTTTGCCACGCGTGCCATGGCCTCTAGAAATACAGGATTTTCGAACTGAGCAGGGATCCCCATAAAGTTTGTGAGGTCGAAATGCCCTAACCAAAGAACGTCGATCCCGTCGACGGCAGCGATCTCTTCGATATTGGCAAGACCACGCTCAGTTTCGATTTGCGCCATGATCAGGGTGCGTGCATGGTAAGCCTGTACTTTTTCGGTGACAGCGCCGCCTTGGTAGTCACATTGTGCGAAGCCAAAGGCAGCACCTCGACGACCAATGGGGGGGTAACGGCAGGATTGGACGATGCTCAGGGCGTGCTCGCGTGATTCAACCATTGGAATCATGACGCCATGAGCACCTAAGTCGAGGGCTCGGGCTAACCAGGTATATTCGCCGCGGGGTACCCGTACCATCGGTGTGATTGGAAGACCGCGACACGAGGCAAATAACCACTTTAAGGTTTCAAAACTTAAGCCAGTGTGTTCCATGTCGTAGAGCGCAAACTCTGCACCGGCATTGACCAAAATACTTGAGACACCGGGTGAAAAAAATTCAAAGATCATAGCCCCTGGCACTGTTTGGCCCGACATGATCTTGTTTTTCAAAGGTTCTTGTTGGTTCATGATTGCTCCTGATCTCAGAAAGTATTTTG
>JGI25914J50564_10000283_pt1 | contig 16749 bp, 9 predicted proteins | sample LauGreSuBDMM15SN_2_FD_50564 | JGI IMG/M metagenome (IMG submission 50564) | reverse complement strand
TTAGGCAAACCTATTATTTATGATGAAAACAATACCCATTACATGTATCCAAATGATGCACGGTTAAGAAATATGACTTATGGCATAACAATACATTATGACGTAGACGTAGATTTTGTTTATTATGTTGGTGACGAGAAAAAGGAGCATAGTATGACCCTGGATAAAATTTATCTCGGTAGATTCCCCATCATGCTCCAATCTGATTTATGTATTTTAAAATCGCTTGCAAAAGAGGTTCGTTTTAATATGGGGGAATGTCGAAATGATTATGGTGGTTATTTTATTATTGATGGGAAAGAGAAATTGATTATATCTCAGGAAAAATTTGCTGACAATATGTTGTATATAAAGGTAAATAAATCAGACGATACTTATAGCCATTCTGCAGAGATTCGGTCTGTTTCCGAGGATACGTCCAAGGCAGTAAGAACTACAGCAGTTAAAATAGTTGCTCCGTCTCCGACACTTAGTAATAATCAAATAGTAGTCGTTGTTCCGAATGTAAGGAAACCTGTTCCACTATTCATACTTATGCGTGCACTTGGTATAGTATCTGACTTGGACATAATTAAGACATGTTTATTAGATATTGGTAAAAACTCTAATTACGTAGATTTATTCATTCCGTCTGTACATGATGCAAATAAAATATTTAATCAGGAAACCGCGCTCGAGTATATTGCGACTTTTACAAAAAGAGGAACAGTGTCTAGTGTGATTGAGGTTCTCTCTGATTATTTTTTGCCACATGTTGGTGAATTAAATTTTCTTGAAAAGGCATATTTTGTTGGGTTTATGGTAAATAAATTACTGAGAGTTTATACAAAAGAGAACAAACCTACAGACCGAGACAATTTTCGTTTCAAAAGAATTGAATCACCAGGTACATTGATTTACGAGCTTTTTAGAGAATATTATTTAATACAGAAAAAGGACATTACCCAAAAGATTGACCAAGAATATTATTACCACAAGGGTGAATATAAGGATGAAGACGTAATGTCTCGAAAGGAAAAAGGCCAACTTAAGAATAAACCTAAAGAGACGGACAAATACAAGGATAATTTTATTAGCCTGATAGAAACGAATTTCAAGCAATTTTTCAAAGATAGGGTGGTTGAATCAGGATTCAAAAAGGCATTTAAAGGAAATTGGGGTGCTCAAACGCATACGAAACGACTTGGTACTGTGCAGGATTTAAATAGGCTAAGTTGGAATACATTTATATCTCATTTGCGCAAAATAAACTTGCCCTTAGACGCAAGTGCTAAAGTAATAGGCCCTCGCTTGCTAAATAGTTCACAATGGGGTTTAATAGACCCCCTAGATACGCCTGATGGTGGCAATATTGGTTTACATAAACATTTGTCGATATGTGCATATATTTCAAGCGGGAGCTCATCGTACCCAATAATTAAATGGTTAAGAGCAAACACCGCAATGAAAATTTTGTTGGAATGTAGTCCTGAAAACTTGGGAAATAGTACAAAAGTGTTTGTAAATGGGAACTGGATAGGAATAGTGGATTCTCCTATTGAAGTGATAAATATTATTAAGCTTTATAGAAGGAATGGATTAATTTCAGTATATTCTAGTGTAGGATTTGATTATGAGAATAATGAAATAAACGTTTACACAGACGCAGGACGTTTATCCAGACCTATATACTATATAGAACATGGGAAAGAAAGTTTTAATAGGAAAGAAATAATTGAAGCCTTGAACAAAGGGACCATTACATGGGAGCAAATCGTATCTGGTGTTAAAAATAAAGTGGATGACAAATTTTCAGCTAAAAAAAATAAAATATATGATTTGGATGAATTGTATACAGGCATAGGCAAAGAACAAGAAACTGTGTTTAATTTTTTACAAAAAAATAAATCATTGGTTGATTATATCGATACGTCGGAAGAAGAATCCGCGTTAATAGCTATTAGTCAAGAGGACTTGAAAAAATCCAAATATTATACTCATCTCGAAATAGACCCATCGCTTTTATTAGGTGTAATGGGCAACCAAATTATTTATCCAGAGAACAATCCATTCCCGCGTAATTCTTTTTCTTGTGGTCAAAGCAAACAAGCGGTATCTGTTTATCATTCTAATTACCAAATGCGAATTGACAAGATGGGTGTGATACTGAATTATGGTCAGATTCCACTTATTAAATCGCGATATTTGGAATATATAAACAACGAAGAACAGCCTTATGGTGTGAATGCAATTGTGGCAATTATGGCTTATACGGGATATAACGTAGAAGACGCGATTTTAATCAATGAAGGGTCTGTAGCTCGTGGTATTTTTAGAACCACGTATTTTTCAATGTATGAAGCGAAAGAAGAAAGTTCAAAGGTAAATGGTCTAATGAATTCCAAATTTGCAAATATACAAAAGAACAATGTGATAAAATTAAAGCAAGGATACGATTATAGTATGCTTGATGACCATGGTATGATTAAAGAAGGTACACAATTAAATGATAAAATTATGTTAATAGGTAAAATAAATTCAAATTTGGAAAACAAAGACGTTTGGATAGACGACTCTGTAAAGCCTAAGAAAGGCCAATTGGGATACGTGGATAAGTCGTTTATTACGCTCGGTGAAGAAGGATTCAATGTTGCCAAAGTACGTATTAGGGAAGAGAGAGTGCCTGCAATAGGAGACAAAATGGCTTCGAGGGCGGGACAAAAGGGAACTCTTGGTCTTATAATACCCGAAGAAGATATGCCGTTTACGGCGGATGGGTTAAGGCCTGATTTAATAATAAATCCGCACGCATTACCATCTCGTATGACTATAGGTCAAATTGTCGAGTCATTATTGGGTAAAGTATGCACAAGTTATGGTGCATTTGGTGATTGTACTGCATTTCAAGTAAAGGGAAGTAATTATTCTACATATGCTCCTTTACTGGTGAAAGCCGGATTCAATTCTAGTGGGAATCAGCTGCTATATAATGGAATGACGGGAGAGCAATTACAAGCGGACATTTATCTTGGTCCCACTTATTACATGAGACTGAAGCACATGGTAAAAGATAAAATCAATTATCGCGCACGTGGACCCAATACGGCTTTAACCAAGCAACCGGTACAAGGTCGTGCGAATGATGGTGGTCTTCGTATAGGAGAGATGGAGCGTGACGGTGTATTGGCTCATGGAATGTCGTATTTTTTGAACGAGTCCTTTTTGGTGAGAGGAGATGAATATTATATAGCGGTTTGTAATAAAACGGGAAGTCTGGCCATATATAATGAAGCACGGAATCTATTTTTAAGTCCCTTGGCAGACGGGCCCGTTCAGTTTGCAACGAATGCAGATGGGTCGATGAATATTAAAAACGTGAGTAGGTTTGGACGTTCTTTTAGTATATTAAGAGTACCCTATTCACTAAAATTATTAATTCAAGAGTTACAAGTGATGAATGTTCAACTGCGTATTATTACAGACGATAATGTTGACCAGTTATTAAGTATGTCTTATTCGGATAATGCGGCTCATTTAATGCAAATACCTACCCGTTTATCGCAAATACCTGAAACACAGACAGGCCATAAACAAGATGAGTATTATTTACATGACGAAAATAAGGACCTCCTGCAAAAAGCTATATATTTATATAGTAAGACGACTAATGAAAAATTAGGTAAAGATAAAGATGCAGTAGCCGCGAAAGAGATAGTCCCTGATGAAATAAATGAAATGCCTGACCAATATAAGCCCGAGAATATTTTAAAAATTACAAATGCGCAAAAGGCGTACAAATTAGAACCTGGTGAAGTGCCAGAAATGCTTGAAGTAACGCCCGAAATGTTAGAAAATCCTACGTTAGCCATGTACATTAAGATTACAATGCCAGACGGTAGCACGCAACATAAGAATAAATATCCTCCTCCTTATGATTTAATTACGATGATGAGCAAAAATGACCAGAGATGGCTCATTCAGCAACCAATGACCATTCAACATAAGATACTATTAGAAATACGTGAAAAATATGCACGTGCGCTTTTGGAACAAAAAAGATTATTTAATGAAGGTAAAGTAAAGACCCCATTTATCAATTTGCAACCGGGTTCAGCAACAGAATCATTAAAAACACCAGAGTCAATTCAATATGCGCCGTATTCACCGGCATATGTTCCTAATTCAGATTCTCCTGCTTACCGCAATCCGGATTCACCCACGTATAATCCAACATCTCCTGCATATAATCCGAATGCATCTCCTGCATATAATCCAAATGCGTCACCTGCATATAATCCAAATGCGTCCGCGTCACCTGCATATAATCCAAATGCTTCTCCTGCATATAATCCAAATGCGTCTCCGTCTACAACAGATTCTTCCGTATATCACCCAGGTCCACCTTACCCAGCTCCTCCACAAGAGTCAGAATCTATTTTGAAGGTAGAAGAAGCCAAAGAAACGGAAAAAGAAAAAGAAGAAGAAGAAGAAAAGAAAAAGGATGATAGCTCAGAAAATAAAAAAATTATAATTACAAAAGGTACGGATGAGTCAAGTTTATCAACTAATTCTGATTCAACAAAGAAAATATCTTTATAAATAAAATTGAATTAGAAATAATTCATTATCATATTATTATAATATAATAATGACAAGCAGCGGTTCAAACATTTTAATTTCTGATATATACAAATCTAGAAAAATCATCCTAGAATTGATGGACAAACAAAAATATAATGTAAAGGATTATACTAATTTTAGTATAAATGAAATAAATACTATGAAACAAAATAATCAGTTAGATATGCTGCTAGAAAAAATAGACGAAGATGCTGTTACAAAGAGAAAACATAAAATCTACATACGCTATTATTTAGGCAAAATAATTCGTCCTGCTAATTTGCAGGAAATGATTGACGATTTGTTTCACCTAGAAGAAATACTACATAAAGAAGATACTTTGTTTATCATTGCTAAGGATGAAATCAATGAAACGTTAACAAATGAGTTGAAACATATTTGGGAAACAGATGGCATATTTATTGTGATTGAGAGCATTAAAAGGTTACAATTTAATATTCTCAATCATACGCTAGTTCCAGAGCACACGTTGTTACAAACTGATGATGTCACAAAGGTTATGACGAAATATAATATTACGAGAAAAACGCAATTTCCGGATATTTCGCGGTTTGACCCGGTTGCGCGGGCAATTGGATTACGACCGGGTGACGTATGTCATATTGTTAGGCCCAGTAAAACCGCCATAGAAGCAGATTATTACAGAGTATGTGTATAAAATGAATCGACCGTTAATACTTTACTGTTATCTAAATACGTTTTATATTTTTGCGCGATTAATTCTGAATCCTCCGTATAATGTGTACTCATATTTATTTTACGCATTTCATGGGAACGATTAAATCGTTGTATCATTTTTTTTGTTAAAAAAGGCAATCCTAAGATATTCATATGTTTATTATAATATTGTGTAGAGCTATATGTTACTTTAAAGTTAAGATTACATTCAGGAGTACATTTATGTGCACCAGCATTATATTTCATTTCCTTAATTTGATTACGTAGAAAACATAAACTTTTACTTTCCATTGTATTCTCAACATACTTATTTATATTAAACAAGTCAACGTCAGATACATCTTCTTTTTGGCTTTCTCCTATCATTTCAAGACCTAAAATGGTCAATATATTTGTTCCTTTTAGTCGTTCTATTTGCAGATCTTGTTCTGTTACGCATAACCATTCGTCCATGTCAATAATCAAAATCCATCCAGTTTTTATATATTTCCAACAATTATTTGCTATATCTCGCCTTGTAAGTGGATTGTTTATATTTCCAGATTTCCAACCCACGACACCACATCCTAATTTTTTTGCAATTTTTACTGAATTGTCAGTTGATTCATTGTCGTAAATTGTAATTGTGCACGACGGTAAATATTTTTTATAATGTGCTACTGTATGAGGTAATAAAACTGATTCATTAAAACAAAAAATAAAAATATTGATAATTGTACTCATTTATACCTAATAAATATATTTATTTTGCTAAAATAAATACATTTTTACAATTGATACAAATATTTTATAATCAATTTATATATAAATATGAGCCTATTATCAAATTCAAATTCAAGTGACAGTGGAGTGAAAGGTGGGAATTTTGATAAACCCGAACAAATTAAAGAAAAACTACATGAATTACAAAGTAAATTACCTTTAATTTTAGAAGATTTTAAAAAAAGCTATATTTTATATAATAAAGATACCGAATACAATGAATACCAACAGACATTTACAAATGCTAAAAGCAATTTAGAACATTTAAATTCTGAATTATTTATGGTGGAAAACAAAGTTCATTCTAATACAGATAAGTTAAATGAACAAATGATTAAATTGAATCATAAAATTATGGAAGAAAAACGAGAAAATACTGTTTTGAAAAAGAGACTGGGAATTATTGAAGTTGGTGTTAACAGTACAGATGAAATGATAAATGATTATAAAACACAATATGAGATGCATTACACTCAAAACTGGGGACTTCTATTAACTATTTTTGTCGCATGGGGTGCGATGGCTGTCGTATTTGCTCCTCAAGCTGCTAAAATTCCTCCTGCTAAATAAGTAATTTAACAATTCAGTTAATTTAAAATTTTTAAATATTCTTATTTTTTAATATGTTTTCATTTAATCGAAAATTACAATATCCTTTTAACACTATATTTAGAGAATACATTACAAAATTTACGAATCAATGTATTCAATCTGCAAATGAAAGAAAANCGGCATTGTTAATAACAAATAACCCTTTTAACAATATAGAAAAATCCGATGACGANATTCCTTCATATCCGTCNTCAANCTTTATTGGNNNNTTANTTTTTCTCTCTATAACAACAGGAATATACTTTTTTATTTCCAGAAAAAAATAATATTGTTTTATTTTTATACGTATATAATAAAACAATGAATAATAGCAATACAATGAATAATAATGGAAGCGCACAAAGTAACGGAAGTGGAAGTGGTGGCCGATCTTTAAGTTTAGAAGAACTGTCAATGGAATACAAAATGACGTTAATGATGTATAACAAAGTCCAATCTGATTATATTAATTATTTAAAGGATGTGAACGATGGCAGTGACTACACGATTGTTGGTGCAGGTACAGATGGTCATTTATATGCTTCATCTGGAATGGACGGAGGCTGGGTGCTTAGTCCTGATGGCGGTGCATATATTACGGGTGTTTGTACAGGAAATGATGGTAAAACTATTTTTGTTTGTGGTTACAATGGACAGCTTTACACAAAAACATCATGGGATGCGATGCTATACACTTTAATACCTGACCCTAACTGTTGCGTAACTAAAATTGCACAGGGTTCTGACGGAACTATTGTAGGAGTCGGCACAGATAATACACTTTGGGCAAAAATAGGTGGTATATCTGGGAATTGGACTCATGTAAACAGCCCTGGTGAATGGGTAAGTGCAGTATGTATTGCTCCAGACGATTCAGTTTATGCTATCGGTGGGTACACGGGAAGTGATGGATATGGTATATACAAAAAGAAAAGCTACAAGACGTTGGCAAGTGAATCATGGCAACTAATAACTAGTCAGTTTTTTATAGATATTTCCATTATGGCGAATGGTACAATGATTGGTGTAGGAACAGACTCAAATTTATATACTTACGCAAGTTATAAACATATACGCAATACTTCAAAACGGGTCGGACATGGAAAGTGTTGCGTGGTTTCGGTAACATCTGTGTTAAAACCCAAATATGTACATTTTAAAAGGAAAACATTTTGGGGAGCAGATAGTCTGTTGGATAGTTCTGCAAATACTATGAAATCTTGTCAAGCATTATGCTCGGCCACTTCAGGATGTTCTGGAGCAACATTTAATTCCACTAATTCACCAGACACCACATGTCAATTAAGAAGTGGCGACGGTGATATTTCTATGGGTCGAAAAGGCGATTACGCATTTATGGTAGAAGGACCAGGATTGTTGAAAATGTCACAACAGTTAAATAGCAAACTTGTAGACCTAAACAAACAAATCTTTAATTTGACTACAAACAGTGGTGGTTCTTTAAACAATAAAGCAGGAAAACACGCTGCAAAAAAATTGATGATAGAAGGACACAAACTAAAAAAAGAAAAAGCCAAATTACACCGTCTGGAGAGTGAAAAGTCCGGTTTGGAGGAAGCGCAAGAGGAAGGTGATTTAATGATAAATTCAAATTATTATTCTTTTATTCTGTTATTCCTTTTGGCTGTAGTTTTCGTAATTGGATTAATAATACTTTCTATGCCAAAGGCGGGTGCTGCCGGTGCTCCTGGTGCTGCTGCTTCCGCTCCTGCTCCTGCTGCTGCTACACCAGCTCAATCTGGAGGTAAATCAAATAAAAATCTATTATTTTATGCATTTTTTGGAGTGGCTATGGTCACTTTGTTTATGTTTCCTAAATATTCGACGTCCCGACTTAATGAACTTTAACTTTATTGTATTTAGAATAATAAGAAAAGTTTAATCCAAAATTTGTTTTCTTATTATTTATATATAAATGAGTTCAGCCACTCAAATACAAAAATTAAATACTAAATTTAATGACATTTTATCAGAATATCAAAATACCTATCAGGCGTATTTAAAAACAATAGATTCGTCGAGCAATGATTTAACAATACTTGACAATTTTGCATATAATGGAGGGTCTTCCATCAGTCAATCCCCGTCAACTGAAGCCGATGATTGTTTAACGTCTTGTCAAAATACGACTTCGTGCACAGGTGCTACATTTGACGCGTCAGGTCAACTATGTTCATTAACAAGCGGACAAGGAAAAATAATTAAATCAACTGGTTCGTCTGCAATTCTTCAACAATCGGCCGTGTACAGTTATAAACTAAAAGCGTTAAACAGTCAGCTTATAAATCTGAACAAAGAGATTTCAAATAATATATCTGGGTCATATTCGGGTTATCAACAACAACGAGAGCAGGAAAACCAGCAGCAACAAACTATGGAACAAAATTATCACGTATTAGAAGAAGAAAGAGACGAAATTAATCGAATGGTTCGTCAATTTCAAAACCTTGACGGAGCAATGGATAGTGGCGAAATAAACGTTACCATGTATTACTATAATTATGTAATTTTAACATTTATTGCTATTATTTTGATAATATTGTTAGTAAAGTATTCTTTGGCCGGAGTCACACAAAGAGGAGGAGGTGGAAATAGGTTTATGAACGAAGCTATGCTTTTACTAGGAATTATGGTTGTATTTTTAGGATTATCAAACGTATTGAAAAACATGCATGGATTTATTTTTGTCGCCATTTTGGCAATAGCGTATTTGATTGTTAAATTAAAAATAATTAATTCTTAACGGTATTAAACGTTCTTATTAAAGTAATAATATAAATAACAGTTTTTTTCTATCTATTTATATTAATGACTGATATAGCAGATTTATTTATAAATATGTTTAACGATGATTCTAAACCAACCGATTCAATTACAGACACTGCCCTCCAATACAAAAATGAAAAATCCAAAAAACGACCAAATACACCTGCTTTAAATCAAGGAGACAAATTTTTATTTTATCAGGAAAAAATTAAAAAAAATTTAGCAAAAGAAAACAAAAAATCCAATGATATGTTTGTTGAAGGCTTTGAATCAAATACTGCTACAAGTTTAACGGATAATGCTGATTTTACAGGTTCTGATTTTAAAGGTTATGATAGCATAACTAGACAAAGCAAACACGTATTGCGCAAAACGAATATGTCTTCAGAAGAACCCAAAGTGCTTGAATTAAAGAAGAAATACAGGAAATCTTTAGCAAAATATCAAATTATGATGGCAAAAATGAAAGAACAGTCTAACCAATATTTTGAGCGTGTGAGCCCAAAAAACCCCTATTTGAATAAAGTTATAGTATTTACAACGGGACACTGTTGTGTTGTTACGAATCAAGGAGTAGTTAAATATATTCCATCATGGGATTACTACACAAATGCTACAGGGATAACAAATCCTAAATTAATATACTTGGATATACCTTTACCAGATGATTTTTGGACACCTGGAACTATTGTACCAACAAATCCCCCACTTATTTCTGGTACAACGCTTACAAACTACCAAAAATTAGGAAATGAAGGTAAAAATGTTTTTGTAAACGAAATGATATCGTCTGATGTAACTACTAGCTATGTAGGCGTGTACGGGAATAATACGGCTGCTCCATTGACATTTATAGGAGGTTCACCACCAGTTACAACATCACTTCAAAATGGAAACTTCGATACGCCATCCATAGCTGCCAATTCTTATGAGTATTTGAATGATAGTACAACCGTTCCTGGATGGACATTTACAAATGGGGTATTGATGAATACATCGGGTGCGTGGGGATACCCAACATATCCCAATGGACCACAAGCAGCTAGTATTCAAATGGGTAACAGTATAAGCCAAGTAGTGCAATTGACACCGGGGACATATACGCTTAGTTTTATGTCTTGCGGACGTAATTGTTGCGATGGTTCTGGGTTAGGTAACCCAATAAACGTTCAATTAAATGGTACAACGGTTTATACATATACACCTTCAGTAACCGAATGGGATAGTTATTCAACTTCTCTAAATGTTACGACGTCTGGGTCAAATACTATCGGATTTGTAGGAACAAATACTGCCAGCGATAGGTCGTCCGCAATACAAAATGTTCAATTAACGGAGGATGGTCCACCAAGCGGTGGTACTTATACATACGATATGTGTAAACAAGCTGCAACAAACAACGGCTATTGGTATTTTGGGTTACAATCTGTAAACTCGACCGCGTCAACAGGATATTGTGCAGTGACAAATGATTACGTCGGAGCTACCCAAACAGGAACAAGTATGATAGCAACTGCTACCACTGCTTTATGGGCATCTAATACTGCTTCCAGTGAAGTGAGTGATTCCGGTGTAACTGCATCCTTAAATAATTCAGGTGCTCTTTGCGTATACGATTCATCTGGAAAAGTAGTTTATAGTTCACCGAATTCAGAAGCGCAACCAGGTAATTATTATGGTTGCTATGGTGATTCAGGAAATAGAGCCATGCAGTTGCTTGCTGGAGGGGCACAGCAGTTTGATTTGTCTGGATGTCAGAATTATGCAATCAAAAATAATTTTTCGTATTTCGGATTACAAAACTCTACATCTGGAACAAATGCTCAATGCGCAGTTAATAATAATTTTCCTCAGTCAGTTGAATATGGAATAGCTGGAAATTGTACTAAAATCGCAGATGGCTCATATAGTGGTGGTGGTTGGTCAAATGCTGTGTATAACACATGGTCTCCATCTGTAAATTATTTTTTGATTCTACAAGATGATGGGAATATGGTTGTTTATAGAGGAATGGGTCCAAGTGATAATCAAGGCGTCATATGGGCATCAGGAACAAATGGGCAACAAAAAGATGATAATCCTGCCTATACCGCTGCCGCTGGAAAATATGGACGAAATTATATTACAACCGGAGGTGACACACTAGCAGAAGGTGATTTTGTCGGTTCTACAAGCGGCAACATGGCACTTGTTATGCAGTCAGACGGTAACTTGGTACTTTATACGTGGACGATGGGTGCAAATAGTCAAACAATGGCTGATGGTAAAATCGGTGGAGGTCAAGGTGCTACCGCATTATACGAACAACATGGAGCGGGGATACCGTCAAATTTGGGAAAATTGGGGTACATCGATTCAGACGCAGCATTACATACATATCCGTCGGACAATTCAAAATTAGTTAATAAATATACAAAAATTCCCAATACAGATAGTGCTGGGGCCGATTATCAAGTGAATGGTTCTTGGATTGGATACGGCAATTCAACAGTTAAAGATTGTAAAAAAACATGTAATTCGTATGACGATTGTTATGGGTTTGTTACATATAATGGTACTTGTTATCCGAAAACGGGTGATATGAGTTATACTGGAACAGGCGTATTACCTGGTGGTAATTTGTACACAAGAAATAAAGCTCCAGCGACTGTCCCAACAGGTGCATCAGACACTGTTGTCAATACAGATTCAGTTTCTTTTCAAAATTATGTAAATGGAGGAGCGTTCGCAAGTGAGTATGGTTTAGCTAGCAACCTTAACTCATCCCAAGCGCAATTATCCAAAATTGAAGCCGAATTAAACACATTGGCAAATGAAATAAGTAGCTTGACTGGTCAATTTGAAACAAATAATGAAAGTGTTGATAAACAAATTAAAAAAAATATGAAAGGGTCAGATGTTTATTTAAGCGAATTGCAAAAGACTCAAAAGTCCATTAAAAATATGTCGATGGGAATTAGTAATGTACTCGAAACTAGCGATATTGTTGTGTTACAAAGGAATTATGATTACATGTTTTGGTCTGTTTTAGCAGTAGGAATTGTGTTAGTTTCTATAACCGTTGTTAAAAAATAACCAGATGATTACATTAATATAAAAGGTTTTTTCTATCTCTTTATATTAATGACAAGTTTGTTCATAAATAATGATAATTGGAACAATGACAATTGTAACTATAATTATAATAATTCAAATAGAACAACTACAACTAATAATTTAACTCCGTCATTAAACCAAGGTGATTTATTTAAGAATTCTCAAAATAAATTTAAATATACACCAGACCTAGACGATTCCTCAGACGACGATGATTCATCTGACGACGATGATTCATCAGACGACGACGATGATTCATCAGACGACGACGATAATTTAGCACAAGATGATAATTTAACTCAAGATTATAAGTCAACACAATATTTTAACTCAGAACAATATTATAACTCAGCGCAATATTATAATATGATTGGTCGAGAGGGATTTACACAACATACTAGTGTCTCCCTTCCCGCCGGTGGTACTAATAATGATGATAGTATTACACAACGTTCAAAAAGTGTATTGAAGCGTACAAATATGGATGCCGAAAGACAAAGTACGCTACATTTAGATAAAGAATACAAAGAAACCTTGATGAAACGTAAACATTTAACCAAAAAACTAGAAAAAGAATCTAAACATTATTTTAAACGCATAAATCCTGCATACAATCAATATTTGAATAAAAACATTAAACTCGGTAATCATAATATGTATGTTACGAATCAAGGCGTGGCCAAATGGTACGCAGGACACCCTGGACAAATTATGGGAGTAAATGGTTGCCCTTCGGCAAGTGACACTATTACACTTGATATACCATGGCATGAAAAATATGCAAGACCTGGTGCTATTATTCCGACAAGTCCCGTTTTGATAACAGGAACCCCAATGGTTGTAGGCCAGATGTGTGGTAATGAAGGTAGTAATGTATATGTAGACGAAATGTTACCGTCGGATGTGACTACTAGTTATGTTGGTGTCTTCGGTAATAGTAGGTCCATGCAATTTGTTGGTGGTCATCCAAAACCTAAATCAGCTGTTATAAATGGAAATTTCGATACGCCTAGTATAGCTAACAATACTTATCAAGGGGGGATTGATGTGCCAGGTTGGACATTTAATGCTGTTCTAATGAACAATTCAAGCGCATGGGGATATCCAACATATCCTAACGGTCCACAGGCGGCGTGTCTGCAAAATACAAATAGTATGAGCCAGACCCTTTATCTGCAAACGGGAACGTCCACGTTATCTTTCATGTCTTGCGGACGTCCAGGATATTCAGGTGCAAACACTATAAATGTTCAATTAAATGGTAATACTGTTTTTACATATACACCTTCAATAACTGCATGGGCTAGCTATTCAACTCCTTTAAATGTTACGACATCTGGGCCAAATGTTATAAGTTTTGTAGGAACAAATACTACTGGTGATATGTCGTCCGCTATACAAACGGTAGCACTGTCATCTGTAGCGTCTGATAGTTCGGAAAGTTCTGGTAATTTTACATATGATATGTGTAAACAGGCGGCAATTTTGAAAGGATATCAATATTTTGGGCTAAATGATGTAAATACAAGTACGTCTACTGGATACTGTGGTGTGACAAATGATATCGTTGGAGCTACACAGAATGGACAATCCATGAAAGTCCTATCATCGACCATTTTATGGGAGTCCGATACTAGTGGTACAGGGGCTAGCGCGTCATTAACTGACCAAGGTGTATTATCTGTATACGATTCTACTGGAAAAGTGGTATATAGTACTACCAACACTCCTAATGACAAATCAGGTCCAAATAATTATATAGGTTGTTATGCACGTCCACCAGAGATTCATTTCGGTGAGAAACACAAACATCATCATCATCATCATCATCATCATAAAAAAAAGAAGGGTAAACATAAAAAACACAAAAAGAAAAAAGCCCCACCTCCCAAACCGAAAACGTGTCAAGAGAGAGCAACAGAAAAAGGTCATGCATATTACGTTGTAAGCGAAAAGGGTAAGTGTTTTTCGGCGAATGATTTGAATACACTGACAAAACTAGGCAGGGCAACAAATTGTACAAAAGGTGGTGACGGAGCTTATATTGGAGGCGGTGGTTCTTTAGCCATTTATAATGCAGCAGCACCTTCAAGTTTGTATTGGTTAACTGTTCGTGACGATGGAGCAATGATTGTGCTCAGAGGAAAGTCAGAAGGAGACCCACAAGGATTAGTATGGAACTCGGGAACTGAAAATAAATCTATAGATGCCAATCCAATGTATGCGGCTGGAAATGGGAAATATGGTGTAGATTACATGACAAGCACTCAAACGTTGGGTCTTGGAGATTTTATAGGCTCTGCAACTGGTAAAACGGGCTTAGTAATGGAATCTGATGGGAACTTGGTTCTTTATGCATGGACAATGATTCCAAACAGTGACACCATGGGAGACGGTAACATTGGTGGTGATAGTGGTGCGACGGCTTTGTATGAACTGTCAAAAAATGGAATAAAGGAAAATATGGGTAAATTGGCATATATAGACGCAAATTCGCATTTGCATGAATTTCCTGCAAGAAATTTTAAATTTACCGACAAATATAAACAATTCCCGAATGTTAATACTTGGTACAATGATATTGATGGTGCAGCTTATACTGGAGCAACCGCAGAGCAATGTGCTACAACGTGTAATTCTCTGGAGGATTGCGCAGGGTTTGTTTTAGACAATAATACTGGCAAATGTTGGCCAAAAACTCATGGCATGTACCCAAACGGAGATATACGAATAATTAAAGGCTTTGATACATATGTTCGCTCAAAAACGCCTCGACGTGCACCATTAGGCGCTGCAACAAGTGATATTTTTCATACGGATTCAGTAACGTTTCAAAATTATTTACATGCTGATAGATTTGCCCCGAAATACGGTTTAGCAAAAGTGACAAGTAGAACACAAGATAAAATTAATGAAACGGATGACCAATTAAATGGATTAGCATCACGAATGGATACTTTGTCGTCACAATATATTTCCAACACTGATAAAATAAACCATCGAATAACTAAAAATACCAACGCTTCTCAGAAATATTTAAGCGAATTAGATGAAACGAAAAAAGAAATCCAATATGTGGATGTTGGAATAAATAGTATATTGAACAACAGTGATATAGCAGTTTTACAAAAGAATTATAATTATCTGTTTTGGTCTATTTTGGCAACAGGTGCTTTAATAGTTTCGATAAATGTTGTAAAGAAATAATGAAATATAATTATATAAATAATCTTCTTATAATTTATATAATATGTCTGGTAGTCAAATGCCCAATATCCAAGAAAATTCACAAGATATGATTAATGACATTCAATCATTGCAAACAATGGAACAACAATTGTTCAATAGTTTAGAAACAAACCCGAATTTAAGCTCGGAGCAAAAAGCACAAATAATAGAGAAAATTGGCCAATTATCAACCATGCGTATTAATCTATATCAAACAATGGGAGGTGTAAATACGTTTTTTCAGAGTGCATTATCATCATCGCAGGGAACATTGCAAGAACAAACTGCTGCCATTCAAATTATCGAAGAGGAATTAAATCAATCAAAATTACAATTAGCCCGTTTGCGGGAAGAAAAAAATAATAAATTACGACTTGTTGAGATTAATAATTATTTTGGAGAGAAATACGCTGAACATGCTGATTTAATGAAAATCCTTATTTTTACCTTAGTTCCCATCATTATTTTAGCAGTATTGTACAGTAAACAGATTTTACCCAAAACCGCCTATTATATTTTAATAGCTATTGTGGCGTTAATAGGTGCAATTTTCTTCTGGAGACGATTAATTTCTATAATAAGCCGAAACAATATGGATTATCAGAGTTATGATTTCTATTTTGACCCAAGTGGAGCTGTAAAAGCGATAAATAGTGGAACTGACGCAAGTAGCAATGACCCGTGGAAAGCTCGTGCAGTTGCATCCTGTGTGGGTTCAGCTTGTTGTGCTGCAGGCGTGAATTGGGATTCTTCAAATAACCAATGTGAAGTAGGTTCGGGTTCTAACTCGAGTTCTAACTCAAGTGGAAAACGCGAATCTTTTCTGACAGAATCAATGGTAGACAATGTATTAACTAAAAATTCTACAACAAATAAATATAAACAAGGATTCACCAATTCTTATAATCCGAGTATGTCAGATAGTTTTATAAATTCAAAAATGTAATGTTTCTACGTTTTATATTCTTATAAATATATAATATAAGA
>JGI25914J50564_10000275_pt1 | contig 16879 bp, 16 predicted proteins | sample LauGreSuBDMM15SN_2_FD_50564 | JGI IMG/M metagenome (IMG submission 50564) | reverse complement strand
CGGCACCAGCCGCCCGGCCCCCGCTCCACGCAACCCGGAGCTGGCCCGCCTGCGCGCCTGGCTTCCCGACAACGATTCCCTAGGGGGCTCCAGCAGCCGGTCCCATGCGGCCTGAGCGCGCTGCCCTCAAGGGCGGCTTGATTGTGTCGGTGCAGGCCCCCGAGGGCTCGCCCATGCGCCATCCCGACGTGATTGCTGCCATGGCCGAGGCCAGCCTGGCCCAGGGGGCCATCGGCGTGCGCCTAGAGAGCCCGGACCATATCGGCGCCGTGCGCCTTCGCTGCCCTGGGGCCCTGATCGTGGGACTGTGGAAGCGACCCTTTCCGGACAGCCCGGTGTACATCACCCCCGGTTGGGAGGAGATCCGGGCGGTCTGGGCGGCGGGGGCCGATGTGATCGCCCTCGATGCCACGGCTCGCCCCCGGCCCAATGGCCAGCAGCTGGCAGACCTGATTCGCCGCTGCCGCGACGACCTCGGCGCCCCCCTGATGGCCGATGTGGATTCGGTGGCCAACGGCCTGCGCGCAGCCGAGTTGGGCTGCGCCTGGGTGGGCACCACTCTCTACGGCTACACCGAAGCCACCGCAGCCTTGCGTCCCCCCGGCCTCGAGCTGCTGGCCCCCCTACGAGCCGGCTTGCCGGACACCGTGAGCCTGATCTGCGAAGGCGGAATTGCCAGTGCCCCAGGTGCCCTGACTGCCTTAAGAGCCGGTGCCGATGCGGTGGTGGTGGGAACGGCCATCACCGGCGTGGATCTCCAGGTGGCCGCCTATGTGAAGGCCTTGGCTGGCTGAGGGGCCCGGAGCTAACGGCCGAATCCCCTAATCCTTAGGCAGCTACCAGGGAAGCGGAACGGCTCACATCATGCCCATGCCGCCCATGCCNCCCATCATTCCGCCCATACCGCCCATTCCTCCCATGCCGCCATCACCGCCTGGGGCAGCCGGGGCTGCGGGCTCGGGCTTATCAGCAATCACCGCTTCGGTGGTCAGCAACATGGCGGCAATCGAGACCGCATCTTGAAGGCCGAGGCGCACCACCTTGGCTGCATCAATGATGCCGGCGGCCAGCAGATCTTCATAGGTTCCTGTGGCGGCATTAAAACCGAGGTTGCGCTCCAACACCTCCGAGGCCACCACCGTGCCGTCGAAGCCGGCATTGTGGGCAATCTGCATCAAGGGAGCGGCCAGGGAGCGTTGCACGATCTCCACACCGGTGCGCTCATCACCCGAAAGGCTGGCCTTGAGGCCATCGAGGCTGGAGGCCAGCTGCACCAAGGTGGTGCCGCCGCCGGCGACGATCCCCTCTTCCACCGCAGCCCGGGTGGCATTGAGGGCATCTTCAATGCGCAACTTGCGGTTGCGCAATTCCGTTTCCGTGGGGGCCCCCACCTTGATCACGGCNACGCCACCGGCCAATTTGGCAATGCGCTCGTTGAGTTTTTCGCGGTCGTAGTCGGAGTCGGTGCCCTCCAGTTCGCGCTTGATCGCGGCCACCCGCTCGCTAACGGCCTGCTGGTGGTCGCCGCTGGCCACCAGGGTGGTGCTGTCCTTGGTGATCGTGACCCGGCGCACCCGGCCCAGATCGTCCAGGGTCACCTTGTCGAGGGCCATGGCCCGGTCTTCGCTGATCAAGGTGGCGCCGGTGAGGATGGCGATGTCCTGGAGGGCGGCCTTACGGCGCTCGCCGAAGGAGGGGGCCCGCACGGCCGCCACCTGGAGCACGCCGCGGTTCTTGTTGACCACCAGGGTGGCCAGGGCTTCGCCATCCACCTCCTCGGCCAGGATCAGCAGGGGCGAGCCGCTGCGGGACACGGCTTCCAGCACGGGCACCAGGTCAGCAATGGAACTGATCTTGCGGTCGGTGACCAGCAGCAGGGCGTTGTCGTATTCGCAGACCTGGCGTTCGGCGTCGGTGACGAAATAGGGGGAGCTGTAGCCCCGATCGAAGGCCATGCCTTCGGTAATTTCGAGCTCGGTGGCCAGGGAACGGGATTCCTCCACCGTGATCACGCCATCCACACTGACGGCATCCATGGCCTGGGCGACCATGGCACCGACTTCCTCGTCGCCACCAGAACTAACGGTGGCGACCTGGCGGATGGCATCGCCGGCCACGGGTTGGGCCAGGCCAGCGATGGCCCCGACCAACTGGGCCACGGCCTTATCCATGCCGCGGCGCAGGCCCACCGGATTGGCGCCAGCGGTGACGTTGCGCAGGCCTTCACGGGTCAGGGCCTGGGCCAGCACCGTGGCGGTGGTGGTGCCGTCTCCGGCCTGGTCCTTGGTTTTGGTGGCTACCTGCAGCAGCAGCTTGGCGCCGATGTTTTCGAAGGGGTCTTCGAGCTCGATCTCCTTGGCAATCGTGACGCCGTCGTTGACCACATCGGGGGCGCCGAATTTCTTCTCCAAAACCACATTGCGGCCCTTGGGGCCCAGGGTGACCTTGACCGCATTGGCCAGGGCATCCACTCCCCGTTCCAGGGCGGCACGGGATGCATCGGAGAAGCGAATCAGCTTGGCCATCGTGGGCTGCGGCAGGAAAGCGATGGACTCAGGCTCCCATAACGCCCCTGCCTAGCGCAGGCGCTAGCGGGTGGGGAAACCCGAATCGGGCGCCAGCTCCAGGCCCGGGTCGATAGGGTGCGGCTATGGAGGAAACCCTGCGCGCCACCCTGGAAGAGACCCTGACCGATCCGACCTCAGGGCCCAACGTGATGACCTTTTTGGTGATTGCGGGGGTTGGTTTGGCCATGGCCCTGATCTATGTGCCGGTGCGCCTGTTCATAACGATCACCGCCCGCAGCCGCCGNCTGCGTCTGTTGCAGCGGATCCGCAGTCTGCGCGAAGCCCTGGGCCAGCCCTTAGCCACCCCTACTTCNGGGCCAATCCCTGCTCCCAGCGAGGCCACCCCTTCAACGTCTTCTTGATCAACACAACAGCGTGAACGCCCCTCAGCGCATCACCATGCCGCCGTCCACCTGCAGCACCTGGCCGGTCATGTAGGCGGCGGCGGGATCGGCGGCCAGGAAGCGCACNGCNCNGGCCACTTCGGCCGGCTGGCCCATGCGCCCCAGGGGGATGGCCGCCAGGATCGGCTCCTTGTTGAGCTCGGCGGTCATGTCGCTCTCGATGAAGCCGGGGGCCACCGCGTTGACGGTGACGCCGCGGCTGGCGAATTCGGCGGCGCTGCTGCGGGTGAGGCCGATCAGGCCCGCNTTGGCGGCGCTGTAGTTGGCCTGGCCCGGATTGCCCATCAGGGCCACCACCGAGGTGATGTTGATGATCCGGCCGGAGCGGGCCTTCAGCATCGTGCGGCTGACGGCCCGGGTGCAGAGGAACACGCCGGTGAGATTGAGGTCGATCACGCTCTGCCAGTCGGCGGTTTTCATGCGCATCAGCAGGCCATCGCGGGTGATGCCGGCGTTGTTTACCAGCACATCGAGCCGGCCCTCCTTGGCCAGCACCGCCTTCACCATCGCCTCCACCTGCTCCTCCTCGGCCACGTTGGCCTGGTAGCTCCAGGCCTGGCCCCCGGCGGCGCCGATCTCAGCCACCACGGCCTCGGCCGCTTCCGGCGAGCTGGCGTAATTGACCACCACGGTGGCCCCCGCCGCAGCCAACTCGAGGGCAATCGCCCGGCCGATGCCACGGCTAGCCCCGGTCACCAGGGCGGTTTGACCCGCGAGGGGAGCACTGTTTGCCATGCAAGGACGGCCTTCAAGAGGGTCTGGGGATCGTATGCCGTTGGGCAACGGCCCCTGACTCAGGACGACATGACCTCGACGCTGGCCAGGCCTGGGCCGAGGAGTTCGGCAAAGCGATTGAGCTGCTGCTTACTGCCCAGCACCACCAGCAGCTGGCCGGGGGCCAGCCGTTCGCTGCCTCCGGGGTTGGCGATCAGCTCCGACTCCACTGGCTCCCCGGGGGCCCCAGCCAGGGACGGGGGGGTGCGGATCGCCAGGACCAGGGCACCGCTGCGGCGGCCCAGCTGCAGGTCCGCCAGGCTCTGGCCATGGAGGGAGCCCAGTTGCTCCGGATCGAGGCTGAGCTGGAATTCATCGACCTCGCAATCGGAACCGGCCAGCAGTTCCATGAAGGTCACGGCCAGGGGCCGCAGGGCGGTGGCGGCCATGGTGCGGCCGCCGGCCACGTAGGGACTCACCACCTGGTCGGCGCCGGCCAGGCGCAACTTGCGATCGGCCTCCTCGCTATCGGCCCGGGCAATCAGGCGGCAATGGGGCGCCAGGCCGCGGGCGCTGAGGATCACATAGAGGTTGGCAGCGTTGTTGGGCAGGGCCGCCACCAGGGCGCGGCACTGGTGAATGCCGGCCTCCTGCAGGGTTTCATCAAGGGTGGCATCGGCTAGAAGNACCCGCAGGCCCCGCTGTTGGGCCTCNGCCACCCGGTCGGTNTCCATCTCCACCACCAGCAGCGGCACCTCCTCGGCACTGAGCTGTTCGGCGATTTCGCGGCCGATGCGGCCGTAGCCGCAGAGAATCACGTGGTTATGCATGCGCCGCAATTGCTGCCGGGTGCGTCGATCGCGNAGGATCTGGAAGTAGCCGGTGTTGGTTAATTCCAGCAGTTTCTGCAGGGTCTGCTGCACCACTACCAGGCCGCCTACCAGCAGCAGGGTGGTGACAACGCGGCCGCCGCCGGAGAGCACCCTGGTGGCGGGATCGCTGAAGCCCATGGTGCTGAGCGTGATCAGCACCATCCAGTAACAATCCCCCCAGTCCCAGCCCTCGGTGGCTCGATAGCCCACCGCGCCCACATTCACCACTCCGGCCAGCAGCAGCAGCGGCGTGGCCCCTCCCCGCTGCAGCAGGGCTTCGGCCAGGCCGGGACCCTTGGGCCGGTGCCCCGGGCGCCGCCGTTGCAGACGGCCCCTGGCGGTCTGCCGCTTGGGCGGCTGGGGCCGCTTCCCAGGCGGGATCATCCAAGGCCGAGGGCCTGGAGAACNGGCTCCAAACCAAGCAGGCTCAGGTCAGGGCCGCCNAGGCCCTCGACGCCGGGACGCTGGGGCAGGCTGGCCGGCTCCCGGCCTAGGGCCACCAGGGGCGTGCCCGTAAGCAGGGCCAATTCGCTCGCAATCGGATCACTGCTTAAGACCACATCACAGCTGGCCAGCTGGGCCGCCCGTTCCACCAGGCTTCCGCCCACAAGGGGGGTCACCACCCGCAGGTCGGCCAGCTTCTGGCGCACCCGCTCCTGCAGTCCTTGCCATTGGTGCGCCGGCCAGTCAGCCGTTTCGGCAACGCCCGCCCTGGCCGGGGCGAGCAGCAGGGCCGGCCCCTGGCCCGGGGGCAGGGCGGAGCCAGCCTGATCGAGGGCGGCCTTGGGCAGGGCCAGTCGGTAGCTGTTGGCATCGAGACCGATGCCCAGGGGCCCCAGGTAGGCGGCCAGGGCCTGCTGGGGCCAGGTCGCCCCATCGAGGACCACGCGCTCGGTGGCGGAGAAGCCCCCCGTGGCCACCCGGGTGGGGATGTGGCTCATCGAGAGCAGCAGATCCACCTGGCGGCCCGAGGCCAGGTTGAGACAGACCTGGAAATCAGGTTCGCGCACATTGCCCAGCAGGTTGGCCCAGTCGGCCAGGCTCGAGCCCTCCCCAAAGTTGAAAGGCAGCACCTTCTCCACCGCCGGCAACAGCTTCCAGCTGGCGGCGGCCTCTGGGGCGCAGGCGACCTGAATCTGGGCCTTGAGGCTGGCGGCCACAGTGGCAACCGCAGGCAAGGCCTGCAGTTGGGACGCGATCCCGCCCGGTATCAGGATCAGCACGCGCATGGCGGTCGCCGGGACGTTATCAAGACTTGCTTGGATTGTATGGATCAGCCCTGCTAATTCCCCCTGGAGACTGAACGCTTGTGCATTTGCTGATTGCCGCCGCCGGCAGTGGCCGGCGCATGGGAGCCCCTGGGAACAAGTTGTTGCTGCCCCTGGCGGGCCGGCCGGTGCTGGCCTGGACCCTGGACGCAGCCCTGGCCTGCCCTGAGATTGTTTGGATTGGTCTTGTCGGTCAGCCCGTGGATGGGGCGGCGATCCGGGCCCTCGTGGGCGCCGCCCAGCCAGACCGGCCGGTGGTCTGGATTGAGGGGGGNGATACNCGCCANGANTCCGTAAGCCGGGGCCTGGAGGCCCTGCCGGCCGGGGCCGAAGACGTGTTGATCCACGACGGCGCCCGCTGCCTGGTGGCTCCGGAGCTGATCGCCCGCTGTGGGGCGGCGGTGCGGGCCGGGGAGGCCGTGATTGCCGCCACCCGGGTCACCGACACGATCAAGCAGGTGGATGCCAGCGGCACGATCCGTGGCACACCAGATCGCAGTGAACTCTGGGGGGCCCAGACCCCCCAGGGGTTTGGGGTGGAGCGCCTCCGCCAGGCCCACCGCCGCGCCCGCGAGGAGGGCTGGACCGTGACAGATGACGCCTCCCTGTTCGAGCGGCTGGGCTGGCCGGTGCGGGTGATCGAGGCCCCGCCCTCCAACCTCAAGATCACCACCCCCTTCGACCTGACCATCGCCGAGGCCGTGCTGGCGGCCCGGCACCAGGGTTAACCCAGGATCTGCAGCAGCCCCCGCTGGCCATCCAGCCGGGCCCGCACCCCCAAGGGCAGGGCGGCGTTGCCTGGCCCATGGCCCACGGGAAGCCCCGCCACCACCGGGATGCCCAGGTCGGCGGTGCGATCGCGCAGCACCTGCTCGGCCGTGAAGCGCCGGGCCGGTTCACCTCTGGTGTCCCCAGGCTCGCCATCGGGGTCGTCGCAATCGGTGAAGCGGCCCAAGCCAATGCCAGCCAGCTGCTGCAGGGCTCCGCAGAGGCGCCAGTGGGTGAGCAGGCGATCGAGGCGGTAGGGCGCTTCGCCCACGTCTTCAAGGACCAGGATCGCCCCCCTTAAATCGGGCCAATGGCCGGTGCCAAGCAGGTGGGTCGCCACCGTGAGGTTGCCGGCCAATAGGGGCCCGCTGGCGGTTCCGCCGCTCCAGCCCACCCCCTGCAGATCGGCGAGGGGATGGCCAAAGAGGAGGTCGCGCAGCCGCTGGCAGCTCCACTCGGGCTCCGTGGCCAGGCTGGTGACCAGGGGGCCATGGATGGCGCCGCCCAGGCCCCGGGCCAGCTGGGCCCAGAGCAGGGAGGTGACATCGGAAAAGCCCAGCAACCAGCCCGCCGGCAACGCCAACGGCTGCTCCAGTAGCCGGGCCGCCCCCAACCGCCGCGCATGCAGGCCAGTAGGGCGGCCGGTTCGCCCCCAGGCTCCAGTCCAGGGGAGCCCCCGAGTAAGTCACCCCGTCGCTCCCGGTCGGCGCCGGCCAGGTAGCCCCAGCGCCGCAGGGGGGCCGGATGGGCCTCCACCTCCAAGCCCCAACCCTCCAACACCGCGATGCCGTTCTGGAGGCGCTCCAGATCGTCGAGGGCAGAGCTGGCGGCCACCAGGCGCACCCGATCGCCGCGGCGCAGGGGTGCCGGTTGACCCGTCATGGCCAGCGTCCCAGCACCAGGGCCAGCAGCAGCAAAGCCCCGAGCCAAACCTGCTGGCTGAAGTGGCGGCCATAGGCCGAACGGGGCAACTGGGGCGACCGCAACTGCCAGGCCCCGCCCACCATGCCGGCCGCCGCCAGGGCCCAGGCGGGCCAGAACCAGGGCGACACCCCCGTCATAGAGGCCGCCAGGGCCAGGGCCAGGGCCGCTAAGGCGTAACAGAGACCAATCGCGGCTGGCGCTGCGGTCCCCAGGGTCAGGGCGCTACTGCGGATGCCCAGGGCCCGGTCGTCCGGCTGGTCGGCCATGGCATAGGCGGTGTCGAAGCCGAAACACCAGAGCAGGGTGGCCAGCCAGGCCAGGGCCAGGGGCCAGCCGCCGGCCAGGTTGGCCTGGGCTGCGGCCCAGGGGATCAACACGGCAAAGCCCCAGCAGAGGGCGAGCACCAGTTGGGGCAGGGCAAACCAACGCTTGGCCGAGGGATAGAGAAGGACCGGAGGGAGCGCCGCAATGGCCAGAACCAGGCACAGGCCCCGGCTGGCGGCCGGCAGGGCCAGCACCACCCCAAGGGCCANNACCAGNCAGAGCAGCAGCAGCGCCGCGGCCGCCGCCACACCAATGGCGCCACTGGCCAGGGGCCGCAGGCGGGTGCGCTCCACGAGGGGATCGATGCGCCGGTCCCAGAGGTCGTTGGCGACGCAACCGGCGCCGCTCACCGCCAAACCGCCCAGCCCAATCAGGGCCACCAAGAGCGGATCTGGAGGACTGGTCGGCAGCAGCCACAGGCTCCAACCGGCTGGAATCAGCAGGATCAGCCGCCCGCTGGGCTTATCCCAGCGCAACAGGGCTAAGCCGCTCTTGAGGAACCGGAGCGATCCAGCTGCCGCCAATCCAGGTGCCCCCAATCTTGGGGCGAACCCTAGGCCTGGGGGCCCCATTCGGCGCCCCTGACGACCGGCCCGCCGGGCCCGCCCCCCGGTGGCAAAGTGGCGCCGAACTCGGCCCGGCTGGACGCGTGACCGTCTCCCCCTCCAGCCCTGCCCCAGGGACCTCCCTGCGCCGGGTCGCTGCCATCGACATCGGCACCAACTCGATCCACCTGCTGATTGCGGCGGTGGATCCTGTGCTGCACAGCTTCAGCGTCGTGCTGGCCGAAAAAAGCGCCACCCGCCTGGGCGAGCGCGATCCCGACACGGGCCACCTCAGCGCCGCCTCGGTGGAGCGCGCCTTCCTAACCCTGCGCCACTGCTGTGACCTGGCCCATAGCCATGGGGTGGAGCAGATCGTCACCGCCGCCACCAGCGCCGTGCGCGAGGCCCCCAACGGCCGCGAGTTCCTGGCGACCTTGCAGGACCAGCTGGGCCTGGAGGTGGACCTGGTCAGCGGCCCGGAGGAGGCGCGCCTGATCTACCTGGGGGTGCTCTCGGGCATGAGTTTTGGCGAGGCGCCCCATTTCATCCTCGACATCGGCGGGGGATCCACCGAACTGGTGCTCGCCGATGGCCGCGACGCCCGGGCCCTGACCAGCACCCGTATCGGCGCCGTGCGGCTGCTGCGGGAGTTCATCCAGGAGGAGCCCTTGCCGCCCGGCCGGCGCCAGTTCCTGGAGGCCTATATCCAGGGGGCCCTTGATCCCGCCGTCGCCCAGGTGCGCCAGGCCCTGCGCCCCGGAGAGAGCCCCGTGCTGGTGGGCACCAGCGGCACGGCCATGGCCCTGGCCGCCCTGGCGGCCGCCGAAGACGCCAAGCCGCCGCTCAAACTCCAGGGCTACCGACTCAGCCGCGCCCGCATCGACCAGCTGGTGGATCGGCTCGTGGCCATGGCGCCGGAGCAGCGCCGCGCCCTCACGGCCATCAACGACCGCCGCGCCGAAATCATCGTGCCCGGAGCCCTGATCCTGCAGACCGCCATGACGATGCTGCAGGCCAAGGAGCTGGTGGTTTGTGATCGGGCCCTGCGCGAAGGCCTGATCGTCGACTGGATGCTGCGCAACCAGCTGCTCGATGACCGCTTCGCTTTTCAAAGCACGATTCGGGAGCGCACGGTGCGGCACCTGGCCCGCAACTACGCCGTGGACCAACCCCAAGCCGAACGGGTCGCCGTGCATGCCCTCAGCCTCTACGACCAGACCCACGGCCTGCTGCACCACGATCCGGGGCCGGGCCGCCTGCTGCTCTGGGCCGCCGCCCAGCTGCACGGCTGCGGTAAGCACATCAACATCGCCGCTTATCACAAACACACCTGGTATTTGATCCGCCACGGCGAGCTGCTCGGCTATTCCGAAACCGAGCATTTAATGGTGGCCGCCATTGCCCGTTACCACCGCCGCGGCCTGCCCAAAAAACGCCATGAGTCCTGGCAGTTGATCGAGGGACGCGAGGAGCGCCGCACCGTGTCGGAGATGGCCCTGCTGCTCCGGCTCGCGGCCGCCCTGGACCGGCGCCCCCAGGCCCTCATTGGCAGCCTCAAGGTGAAGGCGGTGGGGCCAAAGGCCGCCGCCACGGGAGTTCGCATCCTGCTGCGGCCCCAACCCGCCGAGGCGGGTCAGCCGGAGCCCGATCTCAGCCTGGAATGCTGGAGCCTGCGCTCCTGCGCCGATGCGGTGGCCGAAGCCAGCGGCCTGGCCCTAGGGGTGGAGGGGCCAGAAGGGTTAACTCCCGCCTAGGCGCCTTCCTGCTGAATAGGGCGGCAAAAGAGGGAGCTTTTCTTTGCCCAATCAAGGACATCAAAGCCAGAACCATGCACGAATCAACGAACAGGTGGCCAAGAAAATGATCGTTACTGGCGGCAGTCCAACCGGCCATTGATTCATTTAAATGGGCGATACTGGATTCGAACCAGTGACCCCTTCCGTGTGAAGGAAGTGCGCTACCGCTGTGCTAATCGCCCTTAGCCGCGCCATTGGCGCTTGATCGAGCATAGGCCACGGCGGTGGCCAGCATCCCGTTCCGGGTCCGCGCCTGCGTTGTAGGCCGTCCTGGCAACAGGTGGCTCGGCGCTCAGGCACGATGGCTCGATGATGCGGCCCTTCCCGGCCGTCCGCAGGCCGCCCTGATCGGCGCGCGAGTCCCCCTCTGGAGCCTGGCTCCTGCCCCTGGTTCTCCTATCGCTGCCATGGTTACCCCCGCCCCTGCGGCTGAGCTCCCCAGCCCAAGTGCTGGCCCTGTTTCAGCGGCGGAAAGCCAGACGGATGTGCTGATCGTCGGCGGCGGGGTATGCGGCACGGCCCTGCTGTTTGAACTATCCCGCTACACCGACCTGGGCCACCTCACCCTGGTGGAGCGCTACGACCAGCTGGCCCAGGTGAACTCCAAGGCGAGCAGCAACAGCCAGACGATCCATTGCGGCGACATCGAAACCAATTACACGCTTGAGAAGGCCCTCAAGGTGAAGCGCACGGCCGAGATGATCGAGCGCTATGCCGCCCTGCTCAGCGAGCCTGAGCGCAACCGTTGCGTCTTCCGCACCCCGAAGATGGTGCTGGCCGTAGGCGAGCCGGAGTGCGGCGCCCTACGCCAGCGCTTTGAATTGTTTTCGCCCCATTTCCCGGCGATGGAGCTGCTCGAGAAGGAGCAGATCGCCGAGTGGGAACCGCATGTGGCGCGGCTCGATGGCGAACGGCCCGATAGCCCCCTGCGGCAGGAAGCGCTGGTGGCCATCGGCATCCGCCGCGCCGCCACCGCCGTCGACTACGAGGCCCTGGCCGAGAGCTTCGTGGCCCAGGCCCAGGCCGCCCTGGCCGGATCTGAGCGCCAGCTGGATCTCTGGCTGGGCTGCCGGGTTGAAGCGATCAGGCCCGAAACCGCCGCCGATGGCAGCACCACTTTTTTGGTGGAGCTACGCGCCCATCGCACCGGGGCCGCCAACCTCCCCGGCGATCCCAATGCCAAGGCGCCGCCCCGCCGGATCCGGGCCCGCCATGTGGTGGTGAGTGCCGGCGCCCACAGCCTCTTAATGGCCCAACAACTGGGTTTTGGCCTGGAGTATTCCTGCCTGCCCGTGGCCGGCAGTTTCTACTTCACCCCCGATTTATTGCGCGGCAAGGTTTACACCGTGCAGAACGANAAANTGCCCTTTGCGGCTATCCATGGTGACCCCGATGTGCGCTCACCCGGCCAAACCCGCTTTGGCCCCACCGCCCTATTGCTGCCCCTGCTAGAGCGCTATCGGCCAGCCTCCTTCTTTGAATTTCTGAAGGTATTGCGGCTAGATTTCTCGGTATTGCTGGTGTTATGGCAGCTGTTTCGCATTGCCGATATCCGCAACTACATCCTCAAGAATTTGTTGTTTGAAGTGCCCTGGCTGCGGCGCCGTCTGTTCCTCGCCGATGCCCGCAAAATCGTGCCCGGCCTGCAGCTTGCCGACCTGCGCTTCGCCGAGGGTTTCGGGGGCGTGCGGCCCCAGTTGATTCATAAGGGCGAGAAACGGCTNATCCTGGGCGAGGCTCGCATTGCCGCCATGGCCGGCCTGGCCTTCAATGTCACCCCCTCCCCAGGGGGCACCTGCTGCCTGGGCAATGCCGTCACCGACCTCGAAGCGATCGTGGAGCGGCTGGGCTGCGGTTTTGATCGCCAGCGGCTGGAACAGGAGCTCTACGGCGCCACCAGCCCAGCCCCCTAGGCGCCCCAGCTCACTCGGCGCCGCCGCGGAACAGGTGGTTATGGCCAGCGGAATAGAGCTTGGAGCGGGCGTTGCCCGGGGCCTTCAGGGCCGGACTGACCACATAGAGGGTGGTGCGGATCAGGTTGCGCTCCCGGCTCACCTGGGCCATCTCCCTGAGGGGCACAACGGTGAGCCATTGGTCGGGCCAGCTGACCCGGTAGCCAATCGCCACGGGAGTATCGGCGGGATAGTGGAGCAGCAGCTGGGCCTGCACCTCCTCCACATGGCGGGCGCTCAAATACAGGCATAAGGACGCCTGCAGGGCCGCCAGCCGCTCGATCGATTCCAGGGCCGGCGTGCCAGTGCGGCCGGANGCNCGGCTGAGCACGATCGTCTGCACAACACCCGGAATCGTCAATTCGGCCTGCAGGGCCGCCGCCGTGGCTTGATAGGCGCTGAGGCCAGGCACCACCTCGACAGGGATCTCCGCATCCGCCAGGCGACAGAGCTGCTCAGCCAGGGCGCCATAGAGGCAGGGATCGCCATCGTGGAGGCGTACCACCCGCNGGCCAGCCCGGGCCCGCTCCACCACCACCTCGATCACCTGCTCGAGGGTGAGGGTGCTAGTGCGGATCGATTCACAGCCTTCCGGGGCCAGGGCGGCGATCTGGGGCGACACGAGCGAATCGGTCCAGACCAGCACCTCGGCCCGCTCGATCGCCCGGGCGGCCCGCAGGGTCAGCAGATCGGGGGCNCCGGGTCCCGCACCCACGATCTTGACCTGGCCAGCGTTTGCAACATCCATCAGGCCAGCAGGCAAGGGGGCAAAGGTGAATGGCGAAGCCCAACTAAGACACCGCGCCAATCGGATCGAAGTGGTGGGGCAGGGAGCGGATCCCATCCCATTGGAACCGAGCTCAGGGCCGGCCCTCGGAATTTGCCCTAGCAACCCCGGCCAAATCGGGCAGGGCCCGATGGCGGCCATAGAGCCACCAGAGGCCGAAGGCGCCCAAGGCCATCAGGGCCAGGCTCATCAGCTGGGCCATGCGCAGACCGCCGGTGCAGAAGGGTGGGGTGCCGATCAGGCAGAGGGGATCGATGCGCAACCCCTCAATCCAGAGGCGGCCACTGCTGTAGGTGAGCAGGTAAACGCAGCTCAGGGCTCCGGCCGGTAGGGCAATGCGGCCCCGAAGCCCGAGCCGAAACAGCACCAGCAGCAGGGCCAGCACCCCCAAGTTCCAAAGGGATTCATAAAGGAACGTGGGATGGAAATACTGCTCGTTGGGGAAGCCGGCGCCAATGGCGATCCAGCCGGGGATCTTCAGCTTCCAAGGCAGGTCGGTGGGCAGACCAAAGGCTTCGGAATTGAAGAAATTGCCCCAGCGTCCGATCGCCTGGCCCAGGGCGACCGAGGGCACCAACACATCGAGCAAGGTCCAGAAGGCCAGCTTGCGCCAGCGGCAATAGAGGATCACCGCCAGGGTTCCGCCAATCAGGGCGCCATGGATGGCAATACCCCCGCGCCACACGGCAAGCGCCTCGAACCAATTGAACTGGTATTGGCGCCACTCGAACAGCACGTAGTAGGCGCGGGCTCCCACCACCGCCGAGAGCACGAGGATCGGCAGCAGGTCAGCAATGAGGGCCGGATCGATGCCGCGGCGCTTGCCCAGCTGGCTGGAGAGCACCAGCCCCAGCAACACGGCCAGGGCAATCAGTAGGCCATACCACCGCAGGGAAAATGGCCCCAGCTGAAACAGCAGGGGCCCGGGGGAAGTAAATACGGCCAAGGCCAGGGCAGGGGGCATCAAACGCCTTCGAAGGCCTGCACTTTTTCGATCTGACGCTTTTTGAGTACCAGCATGATCTGGGCCACGGCCACGGCGGCAAAGAAAGCCAGCATGCCGTAGATGCGCACAGGGTTCTGGAGAACCACCTCGGCATCGATCTGGCCAAACCCACCCACGTTGGGGTCGTTGGTGAGGGCCACGCCAGCAACCACGGCATCACCAATGGCCACTTTTAGCGTGGGGCCTGCAGGAATGGTGTCAGAGACACTGCTGCCGTCGGCGGTGGTGATGGCCACCACGGTGGCGCCGTTCTCACCTGGAGTGATCGAGGCCACGGTGCCGGCCACGGTGGCGTTGAAGACTCCGTTGTTGCTTTTCTCGCCGGTGGGATTCACCTGGCCGCGCCCGCGGTTGCCACCCACGTGCAGCTGGTACTTGCCGAAGTGGATGGAGCTGTCGCTGGCGGGATCTGGGGACAGGATCGGGAAGACGATCTCCTGGTGCTGGTCGCCAGAGATGGGACCAACGAGCAGGATGTTGGGCTGGTCCTCACTCCACTGGGTGACATAGACGCCGGCGGTTTCTTCCTTCAGCTCATCGCTGAGGCGGTCTGCAGGGGCCAGCTTGAAGCCATCGGGCAGCATCACCACAGCACCCACATTCAGGCCAGTAGCACTGCCATCACCGGCCACCTGCTGGATCGAGGTGTCATAGGGAATCTTGACCACCGCCTTGAAGACGGAATCGGGGAAAACCGACTGGGGCACTTCAACCTGGGTGGTTTTCTTAGCCAGGTGGCAGTTGGCACAGACCAACTTGCCGGTGGCTTCCCGGGGGCTGTCGTAGTTCTGCTGGGCCCAGAAGGGGTAGGCCCAGCTGGCCTGGGGGGCGAAGAGCAAGGCGCTGACGGCCAAGGCGGAGCTCAGCAGCAGGGTGAATAGGCGACGCATGGGGCTGGCGGCGGGGGGAGGGATAACAGGGGAAAAACTCAGGCCCACCAGGGCTTGTCGCCGGTGCGGAAATCAGTTTCAGTCCACTGGCTCAGAAAAACGTTGTCGTTTTCGACGCTCACATGGGCCAGGGCCAGGGAGAGGGGAGCGGGACCGCGCACCACCTTGCCGGTGGCGTCGTACTGGCTGCCGTGACAGGGGCACATGAACTTGTTGGAACCGCTGTTCCAAGGCACCACACAGCCCAGGTGGGTACAGATCGCGTTGATGCCATAGCTGCCAATCGCGTCCTCGCCCTCAACGATCAGGTAGGTGGGATCGCCCTTCAAACCCTGGACCAGGCTGCGATCGTCCTCCTTATGGGTGCTGAGCCAGCCCGTGGCCGTAACGATGTTGCCAAGTTCGTCCTTGGCGGTGATGCCGCCGCCGCCGCCGACTGCCCGGGGGGGGATGAAGTAGCTCACGACGGGGTAGAGGGCCCCGAGGGCCACGCCGGTGACCGACCCGAAGGTCAGCAGATTCATGAACTGCCGACGACCCATTCCGGGAACATCGCTCGCTGGGATCTGGGTCATATGGGGTGGCGTTCCTGGATGCCGAAGCAACGTGGCGTCCATTATGAACCTTGCCACCGCCTGAACGCTTGCTGTCGCCAGGGTTCTGACCCGACGCTGCAACAAGCTGTTGCGTGATTTCCTTGCTAGGGGGCTTGCACCAGCTGGCCTGGGGCCGCCACGCCAGGATGGAACGAGCCCTGAGCAGCCTTTTGGGCGATCAGCCCAGGCCCTGCCCCGCCCGTCTCTTACCAAGCCTTGAGCGCCCCTGCCCCAACCCCAGCAACCCCGCCGCCCGGCGGCGAGCCCCTTAGCGCCGAGGAGCTGCTGTCCACCCTGCGCCGCCGCTGGCGGGCGTCCTACGACCTGCAGCTAGTGCAGCGTCGCGGCCGTCTTTATCTGCAGGTGATGTGGGGCTACTTGGAGCAGCAGTCCTTTCCGCTCGATGCCGAGGCCTACGGCGCCAAGCTGGCCGACCTGGCGGCCAACCTCAATGGCCTGGGCGTGGCGGCCCAGGTGCGCGACTGGCTGCAGAGCACAACGGATCGACCCCGCCTCGGCAAAGCCATGAGCCTGCCCCTGGAGTTACCACCTGGCCGGGCCAGCGAATTTCTGCTCTAAGCGCCCAGGAATCACCCGGTCTGGAGGGGGCCTCGCGGCCTTAGCCCTCGGACGGACGCAGGCCCGACACCAGCGAGGCCAAAGCCACCCCCACCAAATAGAGGGCCGTGATCGCGCCAGTGAGCAGCAGCATCGTCACCGGATCGGTGGAAGGGGTGAGCACGGCGCCGGCCAGGGCGGCCAGCAGCACCACCCAGCGCCAGGCCGCCAGCATCGCCCTGGCCCGCACCAACCCCAGGGCCGCCAGCAGCAGCTGCAGCACGGGCAACTGGAAGGCCAGGGCCGTGGCCACCATCAGCAACAGCACGAAATCCAGGTAACGCTCAATCGACCAAAGCGGCTCCACCACATCGGCGCCGTAGGTCACAAGGAAGTTCAGGGCGGCAGGCACCAGGGCCCACCAGGCAAAGGCCAGGCCGGCCAGGAACAGCACCGCCGAGCCGGCCACGGCCGGCGCCACCAGGCGCCGTTCCCGGCGACTGAGGCCTGGCAGCACAAACGAAAGCCCCTCATACAAGACGTAGGGCAGGGCCAGGCTCAGGCCGGCATAGCCCGCCACCTTGAAGGACACAAACAGGAACTCCCCAGGAGCCAGCTGTAGGAAATGGATGCCATGGGCGGGTTGTTCCAGCAGGCGCACGAGCGGACGCACGAGCAGCAGGCAGGTGGCGGCCCCCGCCACCACCGCCAGCAGGCTGCGCAAAACCCGGCGGCGCAATTCCTCCAGGTGATCCACCAGGCTCATCTCCACCTCGGCGGGGAACTCGTCCTTGGCCTGCAGGATCACCTGGTTAAGACCAGCGGGGCCGTCTTGGCGATCGGCCCCATCCCCAGCCCCGCCCACCCGGATCGGGGCGGGCGGGGCCATCGGCTGGCCGGCGGGGGGC
>JGI25914J50564_10000265_pt1 | contig 17081 bp, 17 predicted proteins | sample LauGreSuBDMM15SN_2_FD_50564 | JGI IMG/M metagenome (IMG submission 50564) | reverse complement strand
CCCAATTGNCCTTCACCGTTTGAATGGCCCCAGCAATAGATGTTTCCGAGATCAGTAACAGCACATGAAGCACCGCCATTATCAAAATTGATTACACGCTCNCCATTAGGAATTGCAACTTTCACTGGTGTTCGGATTGGTTCTGTTTGTCCGCTTCCAGATTCAAGAATGTCTCCCCAGCACCACAGTTCGCCGGCTGTGTTCAATGCGCAACCATTGCTATAGCCGCTATGTACTTCGGTAATTGTCATTGCATGAGGAAATTCAACTGCAACGGGGGTGCGAGATGTAGGCGTGAAATAACTTCCGATGTGGTGATCTCCCCAGCAGTACACCTTTCCGGAAACAGCTAGACCACACCATGTGCGGTTTGCGCCACCAGCGATGGTGACGAAGCGGTCATTGTTTGGCAGCGGAACTTTTGTAGGAGTCGTTATGTAGAGCTCATTCGATGAAGCAATGAGGTATTTGTCGCGATTATTTCCCCAGCACACTGCTGTGCCATCCGTAGTTACTGCACACACTGTGGAGTTGCCGATGTCGACACTTGAATATGTGAACGGATCTGCCAAGGCAACTGACGATGTCGCAACCACGGCGGCAACGGGTGTGCCGACAAGAAGAAGAGCTAGAACTAAACGGGGAATGCGCATATCCGCACAGTACCCACCTAATGTGTCAAAGATGAAGGGTAGCGAATTGCTACTCGGCAATACCTACAGGCGCATCGTCGATAATTTGGTCGAGATATTCCGACATGCCAAAGCCTGTTGCGCCTTCGTGTTCGCCAGAAGTGATACGCCACTTGGTCATGCCCTCGCTAATGCGGGTCATCAACCAGTTGCCATCGGGGTCTTGGCGACGATTACGAAGGGGAATAAGGCTGGTGACTTCGCCTTCGAAGTTCCACTCTTTGTTTGACTTNGAGGACTTAATGACGCCGGTCACCGTGTCGTGGTAGTTGTCTTCACCAACTGTGACTGTTGAAATTTGTACGTCATCACACAGGTGAATCTGACCGTTGTCCCATACGAATCCACCGCGAGAACCCGCCGCATCTTTCTTTGCGACACGGCTTGCCATGAAGCCAAGATTTTCTCCGAAGTTTGCAGTGAGCCAGCGGTAGTACCACGGTGCTTGCCAGAAGCGTGGACCCCACGAATGGTCACGCAATCCGAAACCGTTGATGGCGAATTCTTCATCGCCTACGCGAATAGAACCTGTTGCTGTGACAAGTTGCTCGTAGTGACCTTTAGCGAATTCTTCGCCTGGTGTTTCGTGTGGGACATCTGGCTCGCCGCCAAACATGCTTGGCTTGCCTTGGCCTGTAAACGTGATGTGTGCTTCACATTCCGCAAACGGATTATTCGCAAATGCCTTTTTCGGATCTGCCATGTCATGTGGATCATCCAGCACCACAACTTTGCCGACATAGTCAATGCGTAGTTCTTCAAAGGGCTTCACCATGGTCCATGTGAGACCACCAGCGTCAAGGGCATCATTGTTGTCAATGTTCGGGCGTTTAAACATGAAACCAACACGACCATTTGGCAAATAGATACAGATGGTCATTTCTGCGTAACCCTCGTTTGCACGGTTGCCCATGCGAAACCATCCGCCCACTTGCGATGTTGGGTCGAAACAATTTATGTACATGCTTTCGTTGAAGTTCGACTCTGGGCCGAGTTCATGCATGTATTCATCTGCTGGGTCTAGTCGTACTGCCATGGCCGTACCTTAGAACAACACAGTGGCGGAATTATCAGCCGCCCGCAACGCGCGCCTGCAAGCGTCGCATGCCAGACAACCAACGGTCACGGTCGTCTACTTTGCGCTTTTCGTATGTGTGAACCTCGGGGTGAGGCATCACTAAGAACTTCTCAGCAACGATGGTGTTGTAGACAATATCTGCGACCTCTGCTGGCTCGAGTACGACCCCTGATGCCTTGACAGCGCTTCCACCGTCATTGTTTCCGATCCCCGCTACTGCATCGGGTGGGTTCAACATGTTGGTGTTCACACCTTGTGGACACAGTGTTGTTACACGAACGCCGCGATCGCCGTACGTGATTGACAGCCATTCAGCAAAAGCAACTGCACCGTGCTTCGTGACGCTGTACGGGCCACTTCCAATTTGTGACAACAAGCCAGCTGCAGACGCTGTGCTGCAGAAATATCCTTCGCCTGCGGCGAGCCATTCACCAATGAGATGTTTCGCGGCCCATCTATGCGAATGCAGGTTGATGTCCATCGCGGTATTCCACGTTTCTTCATCAGTTGATTCAAGATCAGTTCCCATTCCTACGCCGGCATTTGCGTAGAACAAATCGATAAAGCCGAACTTTGCGCGAGCTGCGTCAATCAGTGCAACGTTGCCAGCTTCAGTCCCGATATCAGCAACTACAGCAAATGCACTGTCGGGGCGGATGGAATTAAGTTCCTTCTCAATCGCCTCAAGATTTTTTGCATCACGGTCTGCAACTACTACACGAGCGCCTGCTGCGTGGAATCGGCGTGCCAGGGCGGCACCAATTCCGTTTGCTGCGCCTGTTACTACGGTGGTCTTGCCCTCAAAATTCATAAAATAGACCTTATGGCACGAGTCACGGCTGAAATGCACCAGAGGTGCCTAAGTGCACACTTGTTGGGTCATGCCAACTGTACGATGTAGTTATCGAACAATCGGTTCGACACCGAGAGGAGCACCACATGATCGATTCTCACGAAACAGTGATCACAGAGGCGCTTGCCGTCATTGATAAAGCACTCGCCGAAATGTTGCGACGTGAATTGGTATCTGCTGTTGAAGTGGGCGACTTGTTGCTCGACCTTCGTGGTTTGCTCACTGCGAGCGTCGCCACCACCGTCGCTGCCGTTTAGTAGCGCCATCGTCGGCCTGTGAGGTCGATGTTGTTTTTTCGCGCTCAGGTGCGAATGCAGATAACTCTGTAAATGCCNGTGACAATGAGTCACGTAGTAAAGACGGACTTTCGACTGCTGCTTCATCAATATTGATTCCGCAGTCAAGACTTCCCATGTATGACATCAATGTCACATTGAACGCAACTCCTGCCAGCGGTCCAACTGGGTAATTCTCTAGCAATTGCGAACCGGCCATAAACAAGGGCACTCCGGCGCTACGCACGTTTGATGTAGCAAAATCGACTGTTTCTGCTTGTGAACGGGCAAGCCGAGTGATGATTGACGTAGGAACTACAGATGACACGGTGGCCAAAGCCTCAAGTGAAGATGACTCTGCATTCGTACGTGCAGCAATAAGAATCTCGTTAATTGCCAAGAAGCGTTCAGCGATGGGCATGTCTGCAGTGGGGACAAGCATGCGAGCAAGAGTGAAGGCGTTACTTCCACTGCTTTCGTTTCGTGTGCTTATTGCCATTGATGCACGTAATGATTCAACCGGAGCCCCCATCTCGCGATGGTACGTACCTGCTGCATGTGCAACAGCAGTGACGAAAGAAGTATTTAACGTTCCGCCTAGTGATTTTGCAGCACCGCGCATGTCGTGATACGACACGCGAGTTGTTTCGAGACGACGACGTAAAGAGCGCGATGTCCACAGTGGTGACCGCGACGAATCAACCTCGTTGAGTTGAGCAATGAGGCCTTTGACGGTTGCAGAGGTAGATGAACCGATGCTTCCAATCAGTGATGGATCGGACAACACGTCGCGCACTTGGCGCAAGACAGCTATTGGCAATCGCAATGAATCTGTCATCGCGCCTCGAAGTGCTTCTGTTGCATCAGGTTCTGAAGCAGTGTGGGCGGCATTGACGAGTTCAGGATCAATCGGAGGTAGTGGCGGGGGGTCTCGCTGCAGGTCGAGATAGTGCAGCGACAGTTCCACTCCGCCTTGACCGTCTGTAACGGTGTGATGCAATTTCTGAATGAGTGCACTGCGGCCACCACGTAGGCCATCAACAATGATGAAGTGCCATAGTGGGCGTGATCTGTCGAATGGATCAGCAACTAACAGTGTTGTGAGGTCAAGAAGTTGACGCATGTCGCCAGGTTCTGGCAGAGAAATGTTGCGCACGTGATAGCGAATGTCAAAGGATGGGTCATCGACCCATGTTGGGTTCCCAAAATTTCCTGGTGCGGGAAGAACACGACGACGTAGCCGCGGAAACAGAATTGATGTGCGCTCCATGCGGGCGTACAACGCGTCCATGTTCGGTGGACGGTCGAGAATGGTGATGTTGGCGAATGTAGATGCGAGGTACGGGTCTTTTTCAAGCCGCCACATCAGTGACTCTGTGTCGCTCATCCGCTTGTCGCTCATGGAGACAATTCTACTAGCCAATAATTGACGAAATGATTGGGACTGCAATGGCCCCCAAGATTGTGCCAGTAATCACGCCACCAACGATGTCTGACAGGTGATGAATGCGCACCACGACACGGCTGAGTGCAACAACGCCAGCCATAATGATCCACAGAATTGCGAGAGGAAAGCCAGTCATCCAAATCAGGATTATTGCTGCAAAGGTGGCAGATGACGCATGGCCGCTAGGGAAACTAGAAGTGCTTGGCGTTCGTACGTCAAAGCGAACATCACCAGACACGGTGGGACGCTCACGTCGAAAGATTCTCTTAACGCCCTGGTTAACGATGATGCTCTCTGCTCCGAGTGCACAAGATAGAGCAATCGCTTGGTGCAGTCGATGCATTGAGCCGATGGCATACAACAGGCCAGTGATATGCCAGATAATGCTGAAGTCACCAATAGTGCTTGCGATTCCAAACAAGTTTTTGGTTGCTTTGTTTTTACGCAATGGTTCAAGGATGCGATCCCCGGCTGAATCAAAACTCATGACAATGTTGGGACTATAGCGGCGACGTATTGAGAGATCAGTTCTGGTTTCTCGAGCGGTCCGAAATGTCCTACTTCGTCCCAACGCACGTATGTGCTTCCAGGAATTCGTTCCGCAACGGTGATGGCAATTGCTGATGGCTGAAATGGCGCTATTGCTCCGGACAAAACCCACACAGGGGTTGTGATTGAGGGAAGTGAATCCCACGCACCACTTACGCCCGTCGTTTCATATGTACGTGCTTCGTGTTCAGGTAGACATTTCAATTCAATGTCACCATCTGGCGTTGGTTTGAATCCGTGGCGAACATATGCCTCGCGAGCAACAGCATTGAACGCCGCCATCGGTGGCTTTGCTGCATAATTTTCAATGGCAGCTTCAAAAGATGGGAAACGACTGCGTCGCTTACGTGCACCTGCCGGAAGTGGGCTACTAGGGCGTTCGCCAGCATTGGGGTCTGGTGGGGGAAAGACGATTGGCTCAAAGACAAAGAGTGCTTTGAACAAGTGTGGTTCGCTATGTGCGGCCATCAGCAGGCTTGCACCACCCATGGAATGGCCAATGCCGATTATTGGTTCATTGTGTTCGGCGTATAAATCACGAGCAGCAGCAAGTGCATCGAGGCCATATTGATTCCACGTCATTGTGGCTGGGTCAACAGTTTCTGCGTCGCCGTATCCGCGATGNTCAAGACCAACGACATGATGGTGNGAATTCAGTGCATGTGCGACAGGTTCCCAACAGTGCGCATGGAAACCAGTGGCATGAGACAACAACACCGGAGAGCCCGTACCGCCGAAATCGTGCAGAGCGATTGTCACGCCATCTACTGAGGTGATGAGACGTGCGTCGTTACATGCAATATTTTGTGTCATTTTGGTTCACGCGGCAGGCCGAGCAAACGTTCGCCAATGATATTGCGTTGCACTTGGCTTGTGCCACCAGCAATGCCTCCACCCGGAGCAGACATCATGCCAAGCGAATCGGGGCCCTCAAGCATTGCATCGGCGCCTGCAATGTCTCCGCGCAACATTGCAACTTTGAAGCTCATCTCTGTTATTCCAAGCTTCATCAATGATGATGCGGTGGAAGCGACGGGACCTTGTGTTTGTGCAACAGATTTATAGGCGGTTCCCGTTGAAATGAGAGCGGCAAGTTGCTGGCGTTGCGTAGGCGACAGCTCGCGTTCCTTGCCGAGACTTGCCAATGATTCAAGTCGACGCTCAAGACCAATGATGCTTGCACCAATATGCCCGCGTTCGTTAGTGAGCACCGCCATGCCGACACCCCACCCGCCGTGCAGTGGACCGATGAGATATTCGGCGGGTAATTCAACATCTGTGAAGAACACTTCATCAAAGTCTGATTCGCCAGTCATTTGCTTGAGTGGTCGAACTTCAATTCCGGGCAAGTCCATTGGAATAAGAAAAAACGAAATTCCTTCGTGTTTCTTCGCTTCAAAATCTGTGCGCGCCATAAGAATGCCCCAGTTGCTGCAACGGCCGCCACTGCACCACACCTTTTGACCATTGATGATGAATCGGTCGCCGTCTCTATCGGCACGCGTTGAGAGCGAACCAAGGTCACTTCCCGCGCCAGGTTCAGAGAACAATTGGCACCACACTTCGTCTGCATTGAGCGTTGAACGAAGATGTTGTTGTTTTAGTTCGTCAGTTCCGTACGTCATCACTGCGCCACCGGCCAACACGAGTCCCACCATGTTCAGAACAGGTGGCACTGCGACCTTTGCGCACTCTTCGACCCATGCGCCGTGATGGGCTGGGGAAAGCCCTTGGCCGCCGTGTTCAGTTGGCCAATGAAGGCCGGCGAATCCGGAATCGAATATCAGCCGTTGCCACTTCTTTGCCTCTGTTACAAGGTCTGGAGGACAAATAGCTCCGTAGTCACGCGGGGCATGCTGACGATTGTTTGCCAGCCATGCCGCAGCGCGAGCACGGAACGTGTCGACTGATTCTTCGATCATGCGTCTTTCATGGCGTTAAAGAACATGCCAGTTTCTTCAGGGAGGTTGGCGGGAATTTGGTAACCATCGGTGTCGCGAATCTGTGTCCAGTTGTCGCGTACATCTTCAAGTGTCAGACCTTGCTTGTAGAAACCTTGAGTCTCTCCAATAAACACGCGCGCAACACGACCGCCACCCACGGAGTAAATCTCACCCGAAACGTCGCAGTCTTCGTGAGCAAGCCACGCAACGATTGGAGTAACAAGTGATGGATCAAGCTTGTCACCAATTGCACCCATCAAGTTTTCTGTCATACGTGTCAAAGCAAGCGGAGCAATGACGTTTGACTTGATGTTGTACTTGGCGCCTTCGGCCGCAAGCACCCGTGTGAATCCAACCAGACCCATTTTTGCTGCGCCGTAGTTTGCTTGGCCGAAGTTGCCAAAAATTCCTGCTGCTGACGATGTTGAGATAACACGTCCGTAACCCTGCTCGCGCATGTGAATCCATGCGGGACGAGTGACGTTGAAGGCGCCCTTCAAGTGGACGTCAATCACTGGATCAACAAATTCAGACGTCATGTTGTGGAATGTCTTGTCACGCAATATTCCTGCGTTGTTGATGACAATGTCAACACGACCGTATGCATCGATGGCTGTCTTGATGATTGATTCTCCGCCTTCAGGCGTTGACACGCTGTCATGGTTAGCCACTGCCTCACCACCAGCTGCACGAATCTCATCAACAACCTTTTGTGCAGCGCTGGCGTCAGAGCCTCCACCGTCAACGGCACCACCGAGGTCATTGACCACGATGAGTGCTCCGCGTGAGGCAAGCAAGAGAGCGTGCTGGCGCCCGAGGCCACCGCCGGCTCCTGTGATTACTGCAACTTTTCCGTCAAATCCCAATGTGTTCATACCAACAACCGTAGTCGGGCGCCCATACAGACTCCGAGTTGACTAGCCAGATATCTCTGGCTGACCGTTAAGAATTACTGTGCGCCTACTCTGAGGAGATGGATGAATTGCTGCCAGGAAATGATGATCCGCGTCGGCTTGTCATTTCTGAATGGCTCGCAAAGCATCCGAACCCCACGAACGTTCAACTTGCCGAATCTGGATACGTCGCTCCGCATTGGCCAGAGCCATGGGGGCTCGGAGCAGACCCAGTTCATCAATTGATAATTGATGACGAGTTGGCGCGTGCTGGCGTGTCGCGACCATCAAACCAAATAGGAATTGGATGGGCTGCGCCCACAATTATTTTTGCCGGAACTCAGGAACAAAAAGATCGCTATGTCATGCCTGCCCTAACTGCAGAGGAAATTTGGTGTCAACTATTTTCAGAACCCGGTGCGGGAAGCGACTTAGCAAGTTTGAGCACACGTGCAGTGCGTGACGGTGACGAATGGATTGTTAATGGCCAAGGTGTGGACCACAGGTGCTCACTATTCAAAATTCGGAATTCTGATTGCTCGAACTGATCCTGATGCTCCGAAGCACAAAGGAATCTCTTTCTTCATATGTCCGATGGATTTGCCAGGTATCGAAATTCGCACCATTAAGAACATCGCTGGTGCGGAAAGCTTTAACGAAGTGTTCTTTACTGACGTGCGTATNCCTCATGCCAATGTGGTCGGAGATGTNAANGATGGNTGGCGTNTAGCAAAAGTCACNTTAGGCAATGAGCGGGTCTCGCTNTCTACNGGGGGTGTTTTGTGGGGCAATGGCCCAACNGCACTTGATGTNATCGCAGAGGCCAAAAAACTAGATATTACGAATCAAATAATGCGTCATCGGCTCGTTGATATNTACATCGAACACACAATTCTTGAAATCATTCGGATGCGCACATTGACGGCCCGACTTCGAGGAACGCAGCCTGGTCCAGAAGCAAGTATTCGAAAAATCATGGCGGATGAGCATGGACAAACCGTTATGGAACTTGCACGCGATATCACTGGTGCGCAGGCAATGGTCATCGGGCAAGATGATGCCGTTGCAGGCAAGTCAATCACATCAAAAAGTTGGTACAGCGGCTACATGTTTTCAAAAGCACTCACCATTGGCGGCGGCACAGGAGAAGTGCAGCGAAATATTTTGGGTGAACGAGTTTTGAAACTGCCAGCTGAACCAAATCCGCAATCGGGACAATCGTGGTCGCAATCCACTTCACAGAAATGACATGACATGAGCCAAGACACTGAACGAATGACCGTTGACCTACTAGATCCGTTGTTGTATCAATCGAATCCACACGACGTGTGGGCGTGGATGCGCGCCAACGAGCCCGTCTACCGAGACGAGAAGAACAAGTTGTGGGGTATCACGCGCCATGCAGACATCATGGATGTTGAACGACGCTCGTCAGTTTTCTCATCACAGGGCGTGTATCGAGCTGTACTGTCGCCAGGCGAAAGCAACATGATTGCTCAGGATGATCCGCGGCATCGTCAACAACGTATGTTGGTGCAACCACAACTGACGCATGCTGGAGTCGCAACACGCACTGCAGAGGTAGAGGCATTGGTGGCAGAACTTGTCGCAGAAGCAGTATCGCTGGGCGAATTCGATGTTATTGAGTTGCTAGCTGGGCAGTTGCCTGCTCGACTGACTGCACGTTTACTTGGTTTTCCAGAAGAGATGTGGCCTCAGTTGAAGTCATGGAGTGAACGATTGATGCGCACCGACATGCGCGAGCGTGACCCACTCATCATGAATGAATTCATTGATGCCAACAGGGAATTTCTTGGTGCAATGATGCCGATATTGGAAGAGGTCACTGCTTGTCCGCGAAATGACTTCATGTCAATTTGGTCGCACGCAGAAATCAATGGACAAAAGTTGCCACCAGAAGCAATTTTTCACGAGGTGGGATTATTTATTGCGGGCGGTGCTGAGACAACTCGTACTGCTATCAGTCATGGCATTCGTGCATTCATCGATCATCCGGAACAGTGGGAAGAATTAGCTGCGAAACCAGAACTTATTGATTCTGCAGTTGAAGAAGTGTTGCGATGGGTCACGCCCCTGAACAATTTCTTTCGCATGGCATTGACTGATGATGTTGTTGGCGGTCAGCCAATTGCGGCAGGGGATCGGATAATCATGTTGTATCCATCGGCGAATCGTGATGAGTCTGTCTTTAATGANCCCTTTGCGTTCAATATTCATAGGAACCCAAACCCTCACCTGTCGTTCGGATTCGGAACTCATCTATGCATCGGTGCAAATCTCGCCCGACTTGTGTTGACCACTATGTTTCGGGAACTATCTGCACGGGCCACTGACTTGTCCGTGGTGACCGAACCCGACGTAGAACCAAACATCTTTGCTCGGGCTGTGCGGTCGTTCCAGATAAGGGTCACATCGCGCTAGCCAGCATGTGAACTGGCTTGTATCGGAAGTAACCTGCAATGGTGCGTAAAAATTATCTCAACGCTGCTGTCGTCATTGCGTGCCTGTCTCTGGCTAGTTGCTCATCAAGTTCGACAACACAACCAGAGGGTGATCTGAGCCCCGAAAATATAAGTAGCCCCGAAGGCTCTGACGAAGATCTAGAGGCCGCTCGCATCAAGTGTTTGTCTGGTACCGCAGTCTCGGGTAGGGCCTTGCGTATTGTGTCTACGGTTGCTCCCATCACAAATTTAGTTGGACTGATTGCTGGAGATGTTGGACCTGTTGTCAAAGGTGTTGTTCCGGAAGGAATCAACTCGCATACCTTTGAACCACCACCAAGTGCTTCGGCAATTCTTGAGCAAGCCGACATTATTTTTGTCAACGGATTGAAATTAGAAGACCCGACTCTTGATTTGGCAAAGGCGAATGCACCCAAAGCAGTCATTTGCGAGCTAGGCACTTCTTCGCTNCCANAAAGTAGTTGGTTGTACGATTTTTCATTCCCGAAAGAGAGCGNAAAACCAAACCCCCACCTGTGGACAAATCCACTCTCAGTAATGCAATACGTGACAACGATTCGAGATGTTCTAGTTCTTGCAGATCCTTCAAACATTGACAAGTACGAAGCAAATTATGTGGCTCTGTCAAAAATGGTGATGAATCTTGACGCCGCAATGAAACTCAGCACGGAAACTGTTCCTGCCAACGANAGGAAACTGCTGACTTATCACGACGCATATGCTTACTTTGCCCTTCGTTACGGATATGAAGTGATTGGCGCTATTCAGCCACAGTCTTTTGAAGAGCCGTCACCGCGTGATATCGCTGCTCTCATTGACCAGGTGAAGGCAAAAAAGGTCAAAGCAGTTTTCGGAAGTGAAGTGTTTCCATCTCCTGTTCTCGAACAAATTGGCAAGGAGGCTGGAGTTCGCTATATCGATGTGTTGCGCGATGATGACTTGCCAGGTGAACCTGGCGATGTCGACCATTCATGGGCTGGGTTGATGAAGTTTAACTACATCACAATTGTCGAAGCGCTCGGTGGCGACGCAACCGCATTAAAGGCCGTGTCGGTCGACATTAAAGTTTCAGACAAGGCGAACTATCCGCAGTGATAGGTGAAGTTCTGGTTGAATGTGCGCACATGTCGTGTGCCTACAACTCAACGCTTGCAATCAAAAAAATCGACTTCACAATTCGTAAGGGAGACTTCGTAGGCATAGTCGGGCCATCGGGCTCGGGTAAGACCACTTTATTGAAAGCGATTCTCGGATCAATCAGCCCTGTTGAAGGTCACGTGACAAAGAAACCCCATTTGCGAATGGGCTACGTACCGCAAGTGGANACAGTCGATTGGAATTTTCCTGTAACCGTTCTTGAGGTAGTTGTGATGACCCGATCCTCGACCGGCCGTCTTCCGCGGGTGACAAAAGATGAGCGCGCAGATGCACTGTTGGTACTAGAGCGGCTTGGTCTTGGGGGGCTCGAAAATAGGCACATTCGTGAATTGTCTGGTGGGCAACAACAAAGAGTTTTTGTGGCGCGAGCATTGTTTCATCGTCCAGAACTTTTGGTTCTCGACGAACCGACATCGGGTGTTGATGTTCGCACTCGACACGAAGTGCTTCACTTACTCGCTGATCTTCATGATGAGGGTGTTTCGATAATTCTCTCAACACATGATCTGAATGGGTTGGCTGCACACTTGCCACGACTGGTGTGTTTAAATTCCGAGATTATTGCTGATGGATCACCTGTTGAGGTGTTGACGCCAGAGGTTTTGGAACAAACTTTTGGGGCGCCAATGGAAGTTCTCATTCATGGTGGAATGCCCGTCGTGGTCGATGGTGTCGGTGCTGATATTGCTGAACGAATGTCGCGGTTGGGCTAACCATGTCGTCTGTAGTTGCCGGAATTTTTACGCCATTTCACTATCAATTCTTTAATAACGGAATCATTGTGGCTACCATCGCTGGCGCTTTGTGTGGTTTGCTTGGCGTGTTTGTCGTGCTGCGCGGTATGAGCTACATCGGTCATGGTTTGTCGCATGCAGTGTTTGGTGGTGCTGCGGCATCGGCAGTGATGAATATCAATTACTTCGTCGGCGCTGGGGTGTGGGGAGTTGCTTCCGGAGTGATTATTGGCCGCATTGCACGTCGTCGATTAATTGGAGCAGATGCTGCAATCGGAGTTGTAACTACGGCCTCGTTCGCTATAGGCCTTGCCTTATTGAATCGCTACGGCCAGGCCAAGAGCATCGAAGCCGTTCTGTTCGGCAGTGTGTTGGGCGTGAAAACGATTGATATTTTCGCTGTCTCTGCTGTCGCAATTCTGAGCGTTGTCATCGTGGTGGTGCTGTACCGAGCATTCCTTTTTGCCACATTTGATCCTGAGGTGGCTCAAGTTTCTGGCGTGCGCGTGGCATGGATTGAGGTATTGCTGATGGGGCTCCTGTCGCTAACAATCCTTGTGACAATGCGAGTGATCGGAACTCTTCTCATTTCTGCACTCTTGGTTATTCCAGCTTCAGTTGCTCGAATGCTGACAAACTCTTTTGCGCGAATGTTGTGGATTTCACCAATTATTGGAGCCGTGTCAGCCTTCACAGGCATGTACCTCTCGTACTTTTTGGATACATCGGCAAGTGCGACCATTATTCTCACGGGAACACTGATGTTTATCGTTGTATACGCAGTCACTGGACTTCGTGGACGCACCAGAATTTCCGGACTGCATCACATCTGATTTTATTCAGCTGGTAGAGACCACTCGACGCCTGTTGGCGTGTCGCGCACTTCAATATGCAGCGAAGCGAACACATCGCGAATGATGTCTGACAGATCAAAACGCTTCTCGGCTCGGACAGTGGCGCGCACGGAGAGCATGGCCTCAACAAAGGGAGCAACAACTTCGCGAGGGTCCCTCACGCCACCGACTGCAGCGTCGCCCAATTGACTAATCATCGACCGAAGCGCACTGCGTGCTCGAACAAGAACATCGCTTTGCAATGTATCGATTGACCAGTCCTGCATCGATTGTTCAAGAGCCAACACTGCACGAACGGCCGCCAGTGCATCACGCTGTTCCATTGCTTGGTCAAATTGTTTTATTGATTCTGTGAGTGCCGCATCAAGCGAATTTGCTTGTGGGGCGGGGNCNTTCGTTGCGANGGGCACGTTTGCGACGGAGTGATTGGAGGAAACTTCACCAGATCCTGTCAATAACGAAAANGGGGATTGCAGAACTGAAAGNGGGATGACTGAACCAGTTGGGTACACAAATGATTCNGAGCGAAGCCGAATGGTGACATTGCTATTGCCAACAACGGTTGCCGTTTGTGCATCAATGTCAATAATCAAACCAGTGTGTTCATCAACTCCGAGAACGTACGTGTCTGCATCCAATAGAGATTCGAACATTTGTAAACGGGCCTCACCGAGGTAGCAGAATCTCGTGTCGTGGTTTGCGCCTTCAGTATTGTCATAGTGAGGAATAAGTGCGGCATTGATTCCAATTGACGCGAGAATGTCGAGGCCTTCAAGGGCCTGAACGTCTTGTCCTACTTTGTACACCTCGTACACTGGCACGGTTGCTTTTCCGAGTGTGAGTGCTGCAGCTGAAGCAAACGTAACGATTCCGCCATTAATGAGTTTGTCGATCATGATTCGGGCGACAGATGATCCGGCCCACTGACGCAATGCGTATGTTGGCGAGCCTGGCCCAGCAAAGATGTAGTCAGCATCGGCGAGTGCGCGAAGCCCGCGTTCGATTGCAACAGGATCTGCGGGTAGGTGTGTGTCGTGCAATCTGACTAACCCAGCTACAACAAGATCAACATTGATAGACGTATTGAAATACTCAACTGCCTTAGCGGCAAGTTCTGGGGCGTTTTCTTGAAACCCGTACGGAGTGTCAAGGACGACTGCTTTTACTGGTGATGGAAGAAGTGATGTCAAACGGCGGTGCGTTGTGACCATTGTGGGGGCGGTTTCGCCCGAGCCCATGATTGCGAGAATGCGGGGAAGGCTCACGAGAAGAATCCTGAAGTAATGGCGTCATCAACTACGCCGGCAAATTGCAGTGGAAACTGTGCATGCAAATCATGGTCGGCAGGTGTAAACCATTCGACGCGCCCATGAGAAAGAGTGTCGAGTGCGAATTGAATTTGTGCACGCTTCGTTTTCGTATGTTGATCTTCAGAGCGAGATGCTGGGGTAAACAAAACAGGAACCTTGATGTCTTTCCACAACATTGAAGGCGTGTGTTTCCACAGTCCGTGCAGAACATCGATGTGTCGATCAAAGGTGAGGTGTGGACGAATGGTGTTGTCTGCCATGCGCTCCATGTTGTGCATCTGGCCATCAATTGCCTCTTCACTCCAGTCCGTGTGTGCGGCGCGAATGTATGAACGAAGCTTGTCGTATTGCATTCCGGCAATTGCTGGAGGCGCCATCGTCGTTTTGCATTGCTCCCATTCTGGGAATGCTTGCGACAATTCAATAGTGCCGCCATCAACGGCAACGATGCCGCGAATTGTGTCGCCATGCCGATGTGCATATTCCACCACGATGTTTCCGCCCCATGATTGCCCGAGGACAAGAGGTCGTACCCAATTGCGTTGGCGGGCGCTGAGAGCGTTAACCACATCGAGAACATCCTCGGCAATGTTTGCCATGTCATATCCGGTGTCTGGTTTGTCGCTAAGGCCGTGTCCGCGAAGGTCAATGGCAGTTACTGCGTGGCCAAGTTCGGCGAGACGTCGCGCTGGCCCATCCCACAGNCGAGCGTTCGAGGCAAGACCGTGAATAAGAAGAATGGGAATGCCAGGGGACTCGTCGACTGACGACCATTGCAACATACGCAGGGAAAGACCGTCGCGAGTCGAAATATAGAATGAATTCGGTGTGATTGTCACGCTTGCATTGTCGCACCAGATCGGCAATTTGGCACCTAGATTCTCAGAACTCGCAAGAGTGACTCTTGTCGTTCTAGTGTTGCGGAACGTCTTCAAGGGAGAAACCATGAAATTGTCAATGGGAATCAGTTATTCAGATGGCTTCAAGCAAGCCGCCGATCGGGTCGTCGAACTTGAAAAGGCCGGCCTCGACCAAGTGTGGATCGCAGAGGCATACAGCTTTGACGCCATCTCACAAGTGGGCTACCTCGCCGCTAAAACAAGTCGCGTTGAAATCGGCACCGGAATTGTCAATGTGTACTCACGTACTGCTGCATTGATGGCGATGACTGCTGCCGGTTGTGACTACGTCAGCGAAGGCCGTTTCATTCTGGGTCTTGGCGCATCAGGTCCTCAAGTAATCGAGGGCTTCCACGGAGTTCCGTACGAAAAGCCAATGCAACGCATCAAGGAATACATCGAAGTGTGTCGCAATGTATGGGCACGTGAAGCACCACTTGAATATCACGGCAAGACAGTTGACATACCGCTTCCTGCAGGCCAGGGAACAGGCCTTGGTAAGGCACTCAAGATCATTAACCATCCAGTCCGTAAGGACATCCCCATCTGGTGGGCGTCATTGAAAGACAGAAGTGTTGAAGCAACAGCCGAAATGGCAGATGGATGGCTTCCGATCATGTTCTACCCAGAGCGTTACCACAACGTATGGGGTGATCAGTTGAAGGCTGGACTTGCAAAGCGTGATCCATCACGTGGGCGTCTTGAAATTTCAGCTGGCGGAATGTTGGCAATTGATGACTCGCTCACTGGCGATGCACAGACAAAGATTCTTGACATGACACGCCCCAACATGGCGCTGTATGTCGGTGGCATGGGTGCACGCGGTAAGAACTTCTACAACGACATCTGTCGTGATTACGGATTTGAAAAAGAAGCTGTTGACATTCAGGACTTTTACCTTGAAGGCAAGAAGGCCGAAGCTGCTGCTGCAATTCCAGGTGAGTGGATTATGAATGCCAACCTTGTTGGTTCAACTGGTTTCGTTAAAGAGCGCATTGCTGCGTACAAGGAATCAGGTGTCACTGTGTTGTCAGTGAACCCCATTGGCCCAGACCCCGTTGGCCAAATCGAAAAACTTCGCGCAATCATCGACGCCTGATCATGTCAGTACTGACAGTTGATGTGGTGGCTCCCGGTTGGGAGCCTGTTCGTGATGCCTTCGTCCATAGTTTTGACATCAAGGAAGATCGAGGCGCAGGCGTTGCGGTGTATCACCGCGGTAAATGTGTAGTTGATCTTATGGGTGGCTGGCAAGACAAAGATCAGACGGTTCCGTATGACAGCGACTCACTTCAAGTCGTGTTCTCGACAACAAAAGGCATTACATCTATTGCAGTAGCGATGTGCGTCGAACGCGGTTTGTTGAGTTACGAAGAAAAAGTTTCTACCTATTGGCCAGAATTCGCCGCACGCGGCAAAGCTGACATCACAGTTGCCCAACTACTGTCTCATCGTGCCGGTTTATACACAGTTGATGGTGATATTTCGCTGGAAGATGCACTTGATTGGAGCACCGTCACAGGACGACTTGCCGAGACCGCACCCTTGTTCCCCGTTGACTCAACTCACGGGTATCACGCATTGACATTTGGTTGGCTTGCCGGTGAATTAGTGCGCCGTGTTACCGGTAAAAGTCTTGGTGACTTCGTACGTGAAGAAATCGCAGGGCCGTTGGGCGTAGAGATGCATGTTGGGTTACCACCAGAACTCGAGCCTCGGGTAGCGCGGCTAATGGCCCATCCCATTCCCAAATTTTCACCTGAAGAAGTAAAAACAATGATGGAGACAAGTGGACCAGGAACAAAAGGGGCAGCCGCGTTGTCATTGAATGGCGCATTCGGTCAGGGAGCATTCAACAGGGAAGATGTACATCAATCGCAACTTCCCGGTGCTAACGGAATTTCGAACGCCCG
>JGI25914J50564_10000264_pt1 | contig 17084 bp, 20 predicted proteins | sample LauGreSuBDMM15SN_2_FD_50564 | JGI IMG/M metagenome (IMG submission 50564) | reverse complement strand
TCAGGTCCCGGTCGCTGCTGCAGCGGTGCGAGCGCAGGCTGCCGAGTAGCTCTACCGCCTCGAGCAGGTTGGATTTGCCCTCGCCATTGCTGCCGATTACGAGCAAGCGTGGCGCCTCGATCGACAGGCTGAGCTGTCCGTAGTTGCGGAAGTGGTGCAGCTCCAGGCGATGCAGCCGAATGGGTCTGGGGCCGTCTGCGGTTTAAGGTAAGCCCCTCGGTATGGCCCCAGGCCTGCCGTGCTGTGCAGACCCTTGGGCCCCTGCATGGGCATGTAGCTCAGTTGGATAGAGCGTCAGATTCCGGTTCTGAATGTCGGGGGTTCGAGTCCCTCCATGCTCGTTAAAGCACAGTTAGGGACCTTCAGGTTGGGACTGCTGATCAGGCCTTACCTACCAAAGTTCCTCCTAGCCAAGCCCCAAGCCCATGGCCCGGATGCCACCGGGATCTAGAACAAATCCTTGTAGGGCCAAGGCTTTCACCGCTTCTGGCGGTGCTGAGAGCGAAATACTGCAGCCGGGCAGCTCCCGCCGCAGTCGCGTTAGGGCTGTGGCAATCAGTACCAGCACCACCTGGTCGCGGTGGGGATCGCCGGGATGGCCGCTGAGGTTCCAGAGATTGGCATTGAGGGCCAGGTCACTGGTGGCCCGCACGAAACCCACCAGCTCCCCGGCCGGATTGCGCACGCTGAGGTGCCAGATGCTGCGTTGCAGCGCCAGCTCCAGCCGCTCTGGCTTGCGGGGTGGGTCACCGCAGGCCAGGAGGAGCTCCTGTAATTCAGTGGCGGCGGGTGGGTCGCCGCTCTCGATCCCGTAGCCCTGGGGCAGTGCTGGCGGGATGGGCTGGTTGCGGAAGGGGATCAAAAGGGATTGGATCGTCTTCAACCGGTATTGCGCATGCCGGCGGCGATGCCGTTGATGGTGAGCAGGGCGCCGCGCAGCAGTTCGCTACGGCTATAGGTGCGGCCATCGTCACCACTGTTGCTACTGGCCTCACTCATGGGCGGCTGGCGGTTTTGGTCGCGCAGGCGCCGCAGCAGGGCCACCTGCAGGAAGCCCAGGGGAATGATCGTGCGGTTGCGTAGATCCACCGACAATTGCAGGGCTGGGTCGCCATCGAGCAGGCGCCCGTGGCCACTGATCTTCAGCACCAGGTCGCGGGTCAACACGAATTCCGAGGCAATCACCTGGAAAATCGCCTCGAATGACTCCCGGTGGCTGGGCCTGCCCAGGGCCTGTACGTAGTGGTGGGCTAGGTCGAGATCCACCTTCGAGAGGGTCATCTCCACTTTGGAGATGAGCATGCGGAAGAAGGGCCAGCGCTGGTAGAGCCGTTGCAGCAGCTCCAGCTGTTCGGGATCGCGATCCAGTTCCTCCTGCAGGGCGGCTCCCACACCAAACCAGCTGGGCAACAGGAAACGGCTCTGGGTCCAGCCAAACACCCAGGGAATCGCCCGCAGGCTGGACAGGTCTTTAGCGCCACTCTTGCGACGGGCCGGCCGGCTGGAGATCTGCAGTTTGCTGATTTCCTCGATTGGGGTGACCTGCTGGAAGAAGGCCACCAGATCGGGGTTGTCGTGCACCAGGCTGCGGTAATGCTGGCGGGATCGGGCCGCCAGCCGCACCATCAGCTCGTTCCAACTGGGGGTGTCGTCCACATGGCTGGTCACCAAGCTGTTTTGTAACACCGCCGTGGTGACCGTTTCCAAGTTGTAGAGCGCCAGCTCCGGCAGGGAATATTTGGAAGCGAGCACTTCGCCCTGCTCGGTGATCTTGATGCGGCCATTGAGGGTGCCGCTTGGTTGGGCCAGGATCGCCTGGTAGGCCGGGCCGCCGCCCCGGCCGACCGAGCCACCGCGGCCATGGAAGATGCGCAGGGCGACGTCATGGTGGATCGCCAGTTGTTGCAGGGCAATCTGGGCCCGATGGATCTCCCAATTGCTCGACAGGAAGCCGGAATCTTTGTTGCTGTCGGAATAACCAAGCATCAACTCCTGCAGGGGCTGGCCAGAGCCATTACTGCTAGCCAAGAGCTGGCGGTAGAAGGGTTCGTTGAACAGACGATCCATCACCGCCGGGGCACCCTGCAGATCTTCCACGGTTTCAAACAGGGGCACCACCAACAGGTGGGAGTGCTGGGTTTTGGGATCGACCAGACCCGCTTCTTTGGCGAGCAGCAACACCTCCAGCAGGTCGGAGACCGTGTGGCTCATCGAAATGATGTAGGTGCGGCAGATGCGCGAGCCAAATTCCTGTTGCAGGCGCTGCAGCAGGCGAAACACATCGAGGGTTTCAGCCGTGGCCGCAGTCCAGCGGGCTGCGGCAGACACCAGGGGCCTCCTGGTCCGTAATTCCTCCAGCAGCCAGGCGATCCGCTGCTCCTCATCCATCTCGCCGTAGGCCAGGGGGAGTTGCAGGTAGCGGCTCAGTTCGTCGAGGGCATCGCTGTGGCGGGTGCTCTCCTGGCGAATATCAAGACTGGCCAGGGTGAAGCCGAAGATATGCACCTGGCTGACCAGCTTTTGTAGCGGTTCGCAGCTCAGGCCAGTGGCCTCGAGGCTATCGCCGATCAGTTCGAGATCGTTGCGAAATTCAGCGACGGCGGTGTAGTGCAGGTCCTGGACCGGCTGGCCGCCAAGGATGCCGTCATCGGTGGAGGTGGAGCCATCAATCGGTGACTCCCAGCTGCTGGCGGTCAGTTGCTGGTTGCGCAGATGGGTGAGGCGCAGCCGCTCCAGGGTGTAGCTCAACTTGAGCCGATAGGGCTCAAGCCGATAGCGGGCTGCCCGCTCCTCGTAGATCTCCGGAAAGCGCAGCCGGTCCATCTCCAGCGATTCCAGCAGCGGCGCGCTCACCTGGCTCCACTGCATCGAAATGCTGAGTTGATCCCTAAGCCCCTGCACGGCGCTGATGTAGCGCTCCAGCATCAACTTGCGCTGGTAACAGGCGGTGCGCCAGGTGATCTCCGGTGTCACCGAGGGGTTGCCATCCCGGTCGGAGCCCACCCAGGAGCCGAAGGTGCAGAAGGCATCCTGGGGCGGCACCACATCTGGATAGCTGGCCTGGAGGGCGCCATGGATCCGTTGGACCAGCTGGGGCATGGCCTCAAANAGCACCTGCTGGAAATAGTGAAGGGCGTAATCCACCTCATCCAGCACCGAGGGTTTGAACTGGTGCAGTTCATCGGTGCGCCACCACAACCGGATCTCCTCTTCCAGTTGCAGGCGCAGGCTGTGGCGNTCGTCGAGGTTGAGCTGGTCGCTTTGCTGCAACTTCTGGATTAGGGCCGCCACCCGCCGCTGCTTATGGCGCACGGTGTGGCGCACGATTTCGGTGGGGTGGGCCGTGAACACCAGGCGGATGTCGAGTTCCCGCAGGAGTTGCTCGAGCTGGGCCGGCGGTAGCCCCAGACCCCGCAGGCGGGTGAACAGTTCCCGGAAGGTGGCGGGCTGGGTCTGGCTGGCCAGGGGCGGCACGAACGGGTCACTCAGGCCGCTGGGGTGCTGGGCCTTGAGGCTGGCCAGGTAGCTGTCTTCCTCAATGTGCTGCTCAAGGATGTTGACCAGCTGGAAATAGAGGGAAAAGGCCCGGGCGGCGGAGATGGCCTCGGCCAGGTCCATCTCCCGGATCAATTGCACGATCGCGTCCGCCGCCACGGCCGTTTCTGTTGGGGCGCCGGGCCGGCGGTCGGCTGGGCCATCGCCGCCACTCAGCGCTTTGAGCCGAAGGAGCCGTTCGGCTTGCAGCGGTGGACACTCGCTGCGCAGCACGGTCTGCCAGAGGTCTTCCACCAGTTCCAAACGCTCGCCCAGTAGCTGGGTCACCTGGGGGGCCGGCTGGGGTTGGATGGATCTGGAGGCGGGCGCATCGTTCGCTCCGCCCGGGGTCTCGATGGCGGGCAGGGGCTGCCGCATGGGGGCCGAAGGGGCGCTCGAAGGTTCCATGATCATCCCAAAGGGCTGGGCGCGTCTGTCGCCAGTGGTGCGTTCAGCGCCGCTTCCCGCTGGGCCATGGCCTCGGCGCTGAGGGCCACGATCGTGGCAATCGGCATGCCCTGGGCCATGCGCTGCAGCCAGCGCATGGCCTGGTTGCCGCCGCTGAGCACCGCATGGAGGGGCGCCAGGGTGGCGCTGAGGTTCAGCTCTTTGGCCAGGGGGGTAAGGGCTTCCAGATCCCGGCCGATCCAATCGGCGGCCAGGATCGGCTCGCCCGTACGCCAGTCGCGCAGGCTGGCCTGCAGGCTCGAGCGGGCTGCTGCCCGGTCATTGGCATCGGCCAGGTCCGCCAGCTCTTTGGGACTGAGCTGGCTTGCGATTTGGGGATCGTGCCCGGCTGGATCGGCCAGCAATTGATGGATGCGCAGTTCGCAGTAGGCGGTGATGGCCAGCAGCAAGGATGGATCGGTGATCAAATCGCAGATCCGCAGTTCNAGGCGATTGAGCCCATGGGGACGGTTGTCGCCGTTGGGCCGCACCGAGGTCCAGAGGTGGCGCACGTTCTGCATGGCGCCTCTAGCCAGCTGCTCCTCCACCCAGGCGATGTAGTGGCCGTGGCTGCTGAATAGGGGCACCTCGGGAGGAGTGAGAGGGAACTGCAACCAGCGCTGGGAATGGGCCCCGGTGGCCACGCCATCGAGGAAGGGAGAGCTGGCGCTGAGCGCCAGCAGTAGGGCGGCTTCGCAGCGGATCAGCCGGCAGGCGGCAAAGAGGGCCTCCATGTCGGTGAGACCCAGGTTGATGTGCACGCTGGCGGTCACCACCTGGGTGCCGTAGGTGGTTTCGATGTAGTCGTGGTAAGGGTTGTCCGGGTTGGAGCGCTCAAAGCGGTGGCTGTCCCCCAAGCTCAAGGTGCTGCCCGGCAGGATTGTTAAACCCCGCTGCGCCAGCCAGGCCCGCAGGCGCCGGCGGGGTTCGAGGAGGAGCTCCAGCTGGCGCTGGTAGCTGGCATCGGGGGCGGTGATGTATTCGAGGTTGCGGTGATCCGGTTCGGTCACGAAGCCATCCAGGGCGGCGGCGGCCGCGGCTGAACAGCCCACCACGGTGCCGTCGGGGCGGCCGGTGAACAGCTCCACCTCAAATCCTTTCAGCAGCAGATCGCCGCTCACAGGCCTGCCCCGGCGCTGGAGTTGGTGCTCGGGCGTGGTTGCAAGCAGGCCAGGGCCTTGAGCATGCCCCGGGCCTTGTTGAGGGTCTCCTGGTATTCGGCAGCGGGCTGGGAATCGGCCACCAGGCCGGCTCCGGCCTGCACCTGCACCCGCCAGCCCCCTTGGGGCGCCGCCAACACCACCATCGTGCGGATCGTGATCGCCGTATTCAGGGCACCGCCCAGGTCCATGGCGCCATAGACGCCTGAATAGGGCCCTCGGGCATCGGGTTCGAGGGCATGGATGAGCTGCATGGCCCTGATTTTGGGGGCGCCGCTCACCGTACCGGCGGGGAAGGAGGCCATCAGCAGGTCCCAGACATCGCGTTCGGCCTGCAGCAATCCTTCCACCTCGCTGACGATGTGCATTACGTGGGAGTAGCGCTCGATCACCATCAGCTCCGTCACCTGGACACTGCCCGGTTGGCAGACCCGGCCCAGGTCGTTGCGGCCCAGGTCCACCAGCATCACGTGTTCGGCCCGTTCCTTGGGATCGGCCAGCAGATCCGCCTCAAGGGCCCGGTCCTCGCCTTCGTTGGTACCGCGGGGCCGGGTGCCGGCGATCGGCCGCAGCGAGGCTTTGACCGCGACCGGGCCCCCTAGGGCGCTGGGATCGAGGGGATCGGCCTTCACCATCACCTCCGGGCTGGAGCCGATCAGGTACCAGCCGCCGAAGTTGAAGAAGGCCATATAGGGGGATGGGTTGACCATCCGCAGGCTGCGGTAGAGCTCAAACGGCTCCCGATCGATCCAGGTTTCCAGTCGCTGGCTCAGCACCAGCTGGAACACATCCCCGGCGGCGATGTGCTCTTTGGCAGTCACTACGGCCGCCTCGAAATCCTCGCGGCTGCGGTTGCTGCGGGTGTCGAGCTCCAGGTTGGGGCTGTCGTGCCAATCGAGGCAGGTGACCCCGGAAGGCAGGGGCTGGTGCATCTTTTGCTCCAGGTCCGTGATCCGGGCCAAGGCGGCGTTGTAGGCCCGCTCGGGATCGCCGCCGGCTTCACCGCCGGCCGTGAGGTCGGCGTAGGCCACGGCCGTGATCTGGCGTTTCACCTGGTCGAAGATCAAGAGGCTGTCGGCCAGCATCCAGCAGCCATCGGGAGGGGCCCCCTCCGCCCTGGCATGGACGGGCACGCTCGGCTCGATCCAACGGATCAGTTCGTAGCCCCAGAAGCCAAACAGTTGGCCCACCGGGGGCAGGCCCGGCACGGGCACGCTGCGGTAGGGGGCCAGCACCGCGCGCATGAGCTCAAACGGGTTGCCCTGGTGCTGCTGGGCGTGGCCGCTGCGCCATTGCTGAACCGCCTGGTCGGCGTTCACGGTGAGGGTCCAAAGGGGGTTGCTGACCACAAAGCTCCAGCGGCCTACCTGTTCGCCCCCTTCCACCGACTCCAGCAGCACGCCATGGCTTGAGCCCGAACCCACCTTGAGCCAGGTGCTTAGGGGGGTCTCCAGGTCGGCCGGCCAGCGCCGGGCAATTGGAATGAACGTGCTGCCGGCCGCGACCTGGTCCAGGAAGGCGGCGCGATCGGGGGTGGGCATCACGGCGAAGGGCAGGCAAAAAAAACGGGGCGCCTGGCCCCGCCTTTATAGATGCAGCGGTGACCGCTTCAGGCCTGGAACTCAGGAGTCGAAGGTGTTGCGACCGCTGAATTTGAGGTTGGCGGGGTTGGGGTTTTGGCCAATCCGGCGGGAATTATGACCAACCATGGTCCGACCCTCGTTCACTTTCTCGGAGAACACACCATCTTTGGGGTGGAGGAATTCCGTGTCACCACCGGGGAAGATTCGGTAAATCTTGAAATCTTCGATGCGGGGCTTGAACTTGGTGCGCAGTTGGGTGCCTAGGGCCAGGCACTGTTCCTTGCGGGCGAAATACATGATGTTTTCGCCCTCGTTCATCTCGGCAGCCCCGCCGGTGGGCAGTTCGAAGACCTGGGCTGTGCTACTGGTCCACGTGATGGCGTACTTCTCTTCCGTCTCAGCGGCGTTGAGGAGGCCGCCTGTGCTGCCGATGTACTTCGGGAGATGACCGCTCAGCGCCGTTGCTGTCATGGCTGTTCTTGAGGGGGAGTCGGCAGGCCGTTTCGAGCGGAAACTAGCACCGAGATCTGGGCTGTTTTGGCCAACGGGCTCCTCTCTTCACACCCGTCAACAAACGGCAAGTGGCCGCCCAGGCCCTGGCTTCGGCCCTTGCGGGTGCCAGCGTGTCGTTAGCCGGGGGCGAGGGGGAAGAACACGGTCAGGCCGCGGCCCGAGCCTTCCGTCAGCCGTCCCCCCAGGCTATGGAACAGGCGGGCGGTGGCTTGGCGGCTGAGTTGCAAGCTGCCGGTTTCGGGATTCCAGCTCAGCACCGGCCCCACCGCCTGAGGGCTGCCTAGATCGCGGTCAAAGCCAGCGTCGAAGCGGGGGGCGCCGGCGGCGCCCAGGCCCAGCCGCAGGCGCGAACCGGCCGGTTCCAGGCTGATCACCAGGGTGGAGCCGGCCATTAGCCGGCGGCTGTAGCGGTCCATCAGGCCGCCCAGCATCGTTTCCAAGCGGCTCGGATCACTGAGCACCGGCGAGAGGTCGGCGCCGATCTCCAGCTGCAGTTCCAGGCCACGGCGCTGCAGCTGGTGGCGCCAAAGCGGTTCGAGCTGTTGCAACAGCTGGGCTAGGTCGGTGCGGGCCAGGGCCTGGGGCTTGGGGGCGGCCGGCTGACGTTGCAGTTCGGCTGCATGGAAGATCAGGCCGAAGCGGTCGATCTGTTCGCTGCATTCGCCATCGATTTGCTGCAGCCGTTGGCGGACGAGCTCGGTGAGGTCCTGGCGGCGCAGCAGGGAGCGGATCAGGGTGCGGATCGTCGCCAGGGGGGTGCGCACCTCATGGGTGAGGGCTTCGAGCAGGGCCAGTTCGCTGCTGGAGCCGCTGGGGCCCTCGTCGCTGCCGGCCCGGCGATGCACCAGGGGTTGGAGCGTCACGCTTGGGGCCATGGCGGCTAGCCGTTCGGCTAGGCGCGGCCAGAAGCTGGCGGCCAGGTTGCTGTCGCTTTCGAGACTGCCCAGGGCCTGCAGGGCCTGGCGCAGGCGCAACCCCTCCTCGGGGGCGCTGCGTTGCAAGCGCTCATCGAGCAGGGCCAGGGCCGCCGAAAGGCTGGCGGGGTCGGTGCGCACCAGCAGTTGGCGTCCATCGGCTGGACCATGGAGGGCCATGGCGATCTGCAGGTGGGGCGTGATCACCAGCAGCAGGGGATCGGTGCCATCGGCAGCGCCCAGCGGTAGGCGCGCAAAGCGGCCGGGGTCGTAGGCGCCCGCCCTGTCTGGGGCTGGGGCTCGGCCGGGCAGCAGGGGCGGGGCCGGTTGCAGCAGGTTGCCGAGCTCCTCCGGGGCCCAGACCCAGCCCTGCAGATGGCGCAGCAGGTCCGGTTCATAGAGGGCTGGCAGGGGCGAGGCGAGCCATAGACCGCTGCGGGGCTTGAGCGGCAGCAGGAACTCGTCCTGCAGGCAGGCCAGGGCTGCCCACCACTGGCGCCGGACGCTGTCCTCATCGCTGCGGCCCGGCGGCACCCCGCCTGCCAGCAGCTGCCTGAGGGCCTCCAGGCTGGGTCCTTGGGCGTTCATGGCGCCGGGACGAGCGCGCGCAGGCGGGCTGACAGGGCCAAGAAGGCCTGGGCTGAGGCCGATTCCGGCGCGGCTAGCACCACCGGTAGGCCCTGGTCGCCACCGGAGACCACGGCCAGTTCCATCGGCAACTGGGCGAGGAGCGGCACGGCCGCCTCGTCGGCAAGCAGCTGGCCACCGCCCCGGCCGAATAGCTCGTAGCGCTTCTCGGGGGCGTCGGGCGGGATAAAGGCGGTCATGTTCTCCACCACTCCCAGCACCGGCACGCCCATCTGCTGGAACATCGCCAGGCCGCGGCGGGCATCTTGTAGGGACACCTGCTGGGGGGTGGTGACGATGATCACGCCGGCCATGGGCACCGCCTGGGCCAGGCTGAGCTGGGCATCCCCCGTGCCGGGGGGCAGGTCCACCACCAGCACATCCCGCTCACCCCACGCCACTTGATANAGGAATTGGCGGATGATGCCGTTGAGCATCGGGCCCCGCCAGATCACCGGTTGGTTCTCGCCGATCAGCAAACCCATCGACACCATGGCGATGCCACAGCTGTCGATCGGCGTCAGCCGCTGGTCAGCCCCTTCGCCTTGCACCTCGGGGGTCCGGTCAGCCACCCCCAGCATGGTGGGGGCATTGGGGCCATAGATATCGGCATCGAGCAGGCCCACCCGCAGGCCCGCCTGGGCAGGGCGCAGGCCAGGTTCACCGCCACGGTGCTCTTGCCAACGCCGCCTTTGCCACTGCTGACGGCGATCACCTGTTTCACCCCCGCAATCGGCTGGCGTTCGGCGCCGCCCCCGTGGCCGCCGGCGCCGATTGGCGCTCCCTGGTGGGAATGGCCGCTGGGGCCGGCCTGGGCCGGGGCCGGGGCCAATTCGATTTGGACATCGTCGATGCCAGCGAGGCCCAGCAGGGCCGCCCGGGCTTCGCTGACAATCCGCTCCCTTTGGCTGGTGGCAAAGCCCGGCAGGGCCAGGCAAAACACGGCCCGATTCGGTTGCAGGCGCACCTGATCGATCCATTGCAGCTCCAACAGGGAGCGACCGCTGCCGGCGTCCTTCAGGGGCGCTAGGGCGGCGAGGGCCCGATCGAGTGCCTGGTCTGGGCTGGCCATCCGGCGGGTCTAGGCAGGGCCCGGATCCTAGGGACCGTCTAACAAGGGTCGTCTGCCGGCCTGGGGGCGTGACGATCCTTCTCGCAGGCTTGTGCGGCGGCACCGTGGGCTGAAATGGTGGGCTGGTTTCGAGCGCCCCTCGGGCGTGGCGTTGATGCTGAAGGGCCTGCTGTCCCGTGCCAAGACCAAGGTGAGAGGCCTCGCTGGCGGGATCGCCTCCGGTTCGGTTCCTGGCGACGCCACTCCCGGCGCGGACCTGGCCCTGGAGCGCCCCCCGGCCGACTCCCGCGCCCGGGCCAAGGCCCTGTTGATGGGTCTGCAGGATTCGATCTGCGCCGGCCTGGAGGCCCTCGATGGCGGCGCCAGCTTTGCGGAAGAGAGCTGGATCCGGCCCGAGGGCGGCGGCGGTCGCTCGCGGGTGATGACCGGCGGCCGGGTGTTTGAACAGGGAGGCGTGAACTTCTCCGAGGTGGAGGGCGATCAGTTGCCCCCTTCGATTTTGAGCCAGCGCCCAGAAGCCAAGGGCCAGCGCTGGTTTGCCACCGGCACCTCGATGGTGTTGCACCCCCGCAGCCCCTACATCCCCACCATTCACCTCAACTACCGCTACTTCGAGGCAGGTCCCGTGTGGTGGTTCGGCGGCGGCGCCGACCTCACCCCCTACTACCCCTTCTTGGAGGACGCCAAGCACTTCCACCAGACCCTTAAAAACGCCTGCGACAGCGTTAATCCGGCCTACTACCCGGTGTTTAAGCCCTGGTGTGACGAGTATTTCTTCCTGAAACACCGCCAGGAAACCCGGGGCGTGGGCGGCATCTTCTACGACTACCAGGACCCCCGCGGCCTGCTCTACAAGGGTCAGGATCCCGAGGGCCTTGCCGGTGCCGCCGGTGCCGCCCAGGGGCCCATCGGCCAGAACTGGGAGCAACTCTTTGCCCTGGCTTCGGCCTGCGGCAATGCTTTTTTACCTAGCTACGTGCCGATCGTGGAGAAGCGGCAGAACCTGCCCTACGGCGAGCGTGAGCGCCAGTTCCAGCTCTACCGCCGCGGCCGCTATGTGGAGTTCAACCTGGTGTTCGACCGGGGCACGATTTTTGGCCTGCAGACCAACGGTCGCACCGAATCGATCCTGATGTCCCTGCCGCCGCTGGTGCGCTGGGAATATGGCTATCAGCCGGTCGAAGGCAGCCGCGAGGCCCTGCTAACGGATCTGTTCACCCGCCCCCAGAACTGGCTTGTGGACCCGGCCCTGACGGCTCGCTGCCAACCGCATCAGGCGGTGGATTGATCCCCAGCCCCAGTTCAAGGGCAGCGACGATCCGCTCGGCAATGCCGGCGATGCTCGCTTCCCGCCGGCGGGGATCCCTTAAGGACGCCTCCAGCTTGCCTTCGAGCTTGCCGATTTCCAAGATGGCGATGCCCCGTTTTGGGGCGCCCAGGCCCCCCCGGAAAAGGCGTGGATAACCGCCAAAGGCCAGGGCCAAACTTTCATCAAGCTGGCTGAGGGGCCGGTTGATCGGCGGTATCAGGCCAGAGCCAACGCCATCGGGGCCGTAGGCGTCGTAGTGGATCTCCAGGGCATAGCCGCCGGCGGCGCGAAGGCCTTGCCGATGCTCCAGTTGGTGCGGGGATCGTCGCCACTTGCGATATCCCGCACTGGCGGCACATAGAGCTGGATCTCGAGGCCGCGGCTGCGGCCCAGGGCCACCACGGCGGCGGCGGTGCGCAGGTTCCAGAAGAGCTCGTCCTGGATATCGGCTTGCATCGGCGCGGCGCCCCGCAGGGCCACGGCGGCGCCGGAGGTGCCAGCACCGGCAATGCCCTGGGAGTCGGCATGGCCGGCCAGCACCAGGATGGGGGTCTCCGCTGCCAGGGACGTGCGGCCGACCCAGTCCTTGGCCAGGCGGGCGCGGGGGCCGGTGAAGCCGGCAGTCAAGCTCAGGGGCGCCAGCCGGGCAAAGGCCCCCTGGGCCGATGCGCTTGGCATGGCGCAAAGACCGACCAGGCTGACCAGCACCGGCAGCAGTTGGCCCAGGTCAGGGCGTTTTTTGGGATGGTGGTCTGTCACAGGTACCAGGATGGCGGCTATCTGGGGCCCCGTCACGGCCTGGAAGGGATTTGGCAACGACGAAGTTGGAATCCCGTTAAATCCATTACCAAAATCCCTCCGGTTGCTTCGCTTCGCAGCGGTTTTACCTGCTTGCGAGTTCGATCCAGCTGGTTGCTGGCGCTTCAGATCGGCGAACTCAATAGGGAGCCATCGCTGGCCAGTTGCAGGCTCGGGCCCAATTCCACTTCCATGGCAATTAATTCATCCCGATGGGCCCGAACCCGCAGGCTGCTGCCGGTGGCGTCATCGGGGCTGATCAGGCGCAGCTCCAGGGATTCGGCCCGGGCGGCCCGGCGGCGATAGACCTGGCCCGCCAGGGGCCCCACCAGGGCCAGGGCCACGGGCCACCAGCCCAGTTGGGGCAGCAACTGGCGCAGCACCAAACCAAGACAGCCGGCGCCCACGCCCCCCAGCAGGGACAGCAGCCAGGCCAGGGCTGTGCTGGCGGCCACCTGGCCGCGGAAGCGCAGCAGCCGCTGTTCCGGACTGCTGGTGTCGGCCTGCCAGCCCCGTTGCCCCAACCACTGGCTCAGGCCGGAGAGCACCTCCAGGGCCGGCCGCGGCGAGTGGATCTCCACCACCGTGGTGCGGTCCTTACTGGCAGCCCGCAGGAAGAACACCAGGCCGATGGCCAGCAGCAGGGTGAGCAGCAGGGTGGAGCCCAGGGCTGGGGACATGGTGGCTGACACGGGCGGGACGTTCATTGTCCTCCAACCAGCGACGCCATGGGGGCTCAAGGGGTTGGGTCCGGGTTTGGGCGCCAGTCCCTGATCCGCGACCATGGCAGCAGTTCGCTTTGGCCCCATGGCTCCCGCCCCCGGCTCCGCCCCTGCCCGCTTTGCCGTGCTTGATGGCGACCTCTCGAGCGAATGGCATGGCCTGCTTGGGGCCGCCCAGGCCCTGGCGGTGGACACCGAGGCCATGGGGCTGGTGCATGGCCGCGACCGCCTCTGTCTGGTGCAGATCTGCGACGACCAGGACAACGTTTGCTGCATCCGCATCGCCCGGGGCCAGACCCAGGCGCCCCTGCTCAAACAGCTGATGGAGGCGCCTGGCATTGAGAAGGTGTTCCACTTCGCCCGTTTTGATGTGGCCGCCCTGGCCGAGGGGCTAGGAATCGCCGTGGCGCCGCTGTTCTGCACCAAGGTGGCCAGCCGTCTGGCCCGCACCTACAGCCCCCGCCACGGCCTTAAGGAGGTGGTGCAGGAGCTAGTGGGAGTTGAACTGGACAAGCAGGCCCAGAGCAGTGATTGGGGCCGGGTTGAGGAACTCAGTGATAGTCAGCTGGCCTACGCCGCCAACGACGTGCGCTACCTGCTACCTGCCCGGGACCGGCTTCATTTGATGCTGGTGCGCGAGGAGCGGCTGGCGCTGGCGGAGCGCTGTTTTGCCTGCATTCCCGTGTTCTCCGACCTCGATCGCGGCCAGTACGGCCAAATCTTTGAACATCGCTAAGTTGAATTCAACTGTGCTGGGCTGAGGGCGGCAAAGCGCTGCCGGTCTTGTGGGTTGCGCTTTAGTCCTCATCCATGAAGTTGGCTTCTGAAGCCTCAGCTTCGAGCAGGCCATCGAGGTGCAGGCGGGCGGCCTGACTGCCGGGCTCGGCCTCGGTGACGAGCCTGGCGGCTAGGGCGATACGGCCAGGAATATCGCGGATCCCTTCCTTCACGGCAGCCAGGTCGACCCGGCGCCGGGCGGAGGAAATGCTGATGCTCATCAGGCTGGCCAGGCGACTGCAGGCCGCCATGTAGTCGCGATCGGGGGGGGCTGCCATGGCGGGCATCTCTGGGGCGGGGATAGATCCATCATCCCTGCCCCTAGGCCAGCAGCCGTTCCGCCACTAGGGCGGCCAGGGCCTCGCTACCGCCAGGTTGTCCCATCCGCTGCCGGCCGATGGCCCCCAGCTGCAGGCGCCCTTCGGGGTCTCCCAGGAGCTGCTGCAACCTCTCTGCCAGCTCCTCTTGGCTGTGACAAACCGCCACGGCTCCGCCCAGCAGCCGGCTCTGGCGTTGGGCAAATCCGAGCTTGAATTGGGGGCCCGGCCCGGGCAGGGACAGGGCCGCAATCCCCAGGCCCACGAGCTGTTCGGTGGCGGTACCGGCCGTGGCCAGGCCCAGCTCGCCCCAGTTCGCCCAGGGGGTGAAGCGCCCCGGTCCGAGCAGCAATAGCAGGCCCCGCCGTCGCCAGGCCGCCTCGGCCCCACTGCCTGCAGGGGGATCGGCGGGCTCGAAGTCCCGCCAGCGCAGGATCGGGGTCAGGTCCTGGGGGGCCGGCCGGGTGCCGCCTGGGGCGAGCAGCACCACGGGAGTGTCGTCCCTGCGTCCATCGCTCCAGGCCAGCAGGGCATCCAGCAGCCGGGCGAAGTTGGCCCGGGCCTCCGGCATGCGGCTACCCGCAAGCAGCACCAGCCGGCGATAGCCCCCGAGGCTGGCGGGTAGGGGCGCCCCCACCAGGCCATCCAGCATTGGATTGCCGGGGGCAAGCGCCGCCACGCCATGGCGTGCCAAGCCCCGGGCCGTGAGCGGATCACGCAGGGCCACCAGCCGGCAGCGGGGCCGCCCCATCAGGGCCCATTCCCAGGGGTCCCATTCGCTGCCCTTGAGCCGGTGGTAGGCATCGGCGGGCCAGGCCTGGCCGGGGCCGCTGCGCCAGGTGTAGTCGCTTTTGGGGGTGCCGATGAAGCCATAGGGCGCCCCACTGGCCCAGGCCAGCAGCAACGGCAGGAGGTCCCCCACGGCCAGTACGGCACCGCCCTGGCGCCCCCAGCGCCGCACCAGCCGCCATTGGCGCCAGCTCAACAGGGGCAGGCCGGCGGCCAGGTCCCAGAGCAGTCCCCTCAGGCTCTGGTTGCTGAAACCGCCACTGGGCAGGGCCTGGCGGGGCCCAACCCGTTGCAGCCAGCCCTCAGCTTCGGCCGCGGCAAAGGCGTTGCCTTCCCCCACCAGGGGCAGCACGGCCACGGCCAGCCCGGGCTGGTTGACCTGCAGGGCCTGGAGCACCCGCAGGGCAATCAGATCTTCCCCATGGCCATTACTGAGAACCAGCAGCCTGGCGGCCATCACACGCTGATACGATCGCTACTTGGGAGTTTGCTCCCAGATGGCGGCATGGCCAAGTGGTAAGGCAGAGGATTGCAAATCCTTTACCCCCAGTTCGAATCTGGGTGCCGCCTTTTTATATCTAAGCGCAACAAGCAGTGCATCCCGTTCAAGATGCCGGTTTTTGAGCGCATGGCGCTAGGAGTCCAGCGTTATCGTGGGCTTGATTTTGTTGGCAAGGCCGTTGCCAAATTTTATGCCGCAGAGGCTCTTTCCCCCCAGGTGGCCCAGGATATCCATAGTTACAGCATGATGACCAAGGCCACCTATTGGCAGGCATGAACCACCCAGAGTTGCTCCTGGTTCCCTGGACGGTCTTTGCGGTTGCCCTTGCCCTCAAGGTCTGGCAGTTCGGCAGTGCCCTGAAACGGCACCTAATCGCTCCAACCCCCAAGTACCGATCAGTTCAGGCAGACCTTGGAGAGAAGCTGGGAGCAAGAGGCGCAGAAGGAGGCGAAATGGAGACCCTGAACTGGGGATACCTCCAACTGGGTCTGGTCGCCCTTGTNTTTGGCGGTCTGCAGGTCTGGTGGATCGGTAGCGTTTTTTGGAAACGGAAACTGGCAAGACCCNTGAACGAGGGTGAGTTCCGTAAGGCGCTGGANCGGATTTGGAGGAAGGAGCAGCAGAGTTGAAGCGGCGCACCGATCTGTTCTTCAGTGACTAANGACTGCTGAGCACTGCTTTCAATGCTGAGAATCACTTGCCAATGCTTGCTCCAGAATATAGGCAGCAAGATTGCTTAATGACCTCCCTTCCGCAAGACTCCGCTTCCTTAGTTTCATCGCTGTCATACCTGACACTGTAACTGTGATCCGCCTAGGAGAAAAGAAAATAGTCTCCTTGCGCGACTCCTCATTCATCCCTAATGAGGCATTCATAAACCCCGCGCCAACCTTGAAAAGCATTGCCATTATAGCAAGGAAACCTGCCAATGATTGAGCATTTATACTTAAAAGTCAAACTATTGGCAATCATGCTTTTCGGCATTCTGGGCAATGATGGCGGCAGCGATTTCATTGATGGACCTACCNGTCCTGTCGCTGATCCGTTGCAGGTAGGCAAGGACCTCTTCTGAGANCTCAAGATCTATGCGACGCGGGAAATCATCTGGGTTTAATTGGTAGCGGTCACTATTGTTGTTGTGGTCAACCATTTGCTGTCACTCAAGTTGTGGATTTCAGGCAGTTGCTTAATGGAAGAAATGAATTGACATGAAGTTTTGTGGGACGATTGCCTTCTCTGTGCACTCTAGGCAAGAACCAACAACATGTTGTTTTGTCCTTAATTGCAACACTTCTAATAATACGCAATAAACTCTAATGTCTTGGCACTCACTGCAAAAACCACTGAGGCAGGTGCTCCCCTTGAGGAATAAGACCTTGCAGAGTCGGGTAGATCAGAGGTGCCTCCCCCCCAAGGGAGCACTTGTAAGACCCACCTTGGCGCCATGAATAAAACCAACCTCAAGTGCCTTCAGGGCGGGTCTTTCTTGTTTTTGATTCTGCGTCACAGGCAATGCAAAAAAATGAGAATTTCTTAACAAAAAAACGGATTGCCTGAAAATGCTCAGCAGTTAGGGGTTTGATTTCTCCGCAGTGCAGGCATTTTCTTGTTTCATCTTGAGTCATAAGAAATGTCTCACTTGGTGCGACGCGTGTTCACAGGTGCACTATGCAGCATTGTGCACAAGCAAACCATTGCACAATGAGCAATCTTGCCTAGGTTGTTTAAAAAGAAAGAGAATTTCCCCTTACCAGAGACCCATAATGTAAAGGACTAACTACCTTGATACAATAGAAAAGATTGACCAATGTCTATATTGCCAAGATGACCATTCCCATGCAGACTAGAGAAACTCATCGAGTGCCTTGGTGACTGATTCAGCGACCTTCACCACACCCGAAGTAGGCGACGAAGGGACGGGAGAAGACCTGGGAGATTTGCTGCTGGAGGTGCGACCATGATTTCAGCGCCCATTATCCAGATAACCGCTCCGCCAAGAAGACTTATCAGGTTATTAGTG
>JGI25914J50564_10000263_pt1 | contig 17097 bp, 13 predicted proteins | sample LauGreSuBDMM15SN_2_FD_50564 | JGI IMG/M metagenome (IMG submission 50564) | reverse complement strand
GTAGTTAATTTTTCAAATTCTTTGGGCGGAAAGTATTCTATAACGAGCCGAATGAATTTTAATATTTCTGTTCGTCATTATTGGTCTTATTCTCAAAACAGCAATTATTTAAAGTTGGAAGAAAACGGTCGATTAAGCGATTTGCCCACTTTCAATCAAGACAAAAACCGAGAATATTATTCATGGAATTTAGATTTGTCATTTTCGTGGTGGTTTGCTCCCGGAAGTCAAATGTCGATTTTATATCGAAATAACTCAGCTCAGAACCAACAAGATCTTAACAGTATTGATAAAGATTTTGGTAAAAAAGTCACCAATCTACTCAGCAATGATGCATTGAACAATACGCTGTCAATTAGCGTCAGGTATTTTATAGACTACAATCAGGTTAGGCATTAAAAGGTTAAAAAAGCACTGATAAATCTGAATTATTCTTGTTTTTTCTTTTTCGCAAATAAACCATTTAATAAATTTCCTGCTTGTGTTTTGATGTCTGGCTTTGGTGTTTTGGTTTTTGCAGTATCTTTTTTTCCACTGCTCAACAAGTTTTCTAAAGCCGATGTTCCTTGGTTAATCAACTTTTCTTTTTGTTGTTTCACCAATTGATTGGCCAAATTAGTTACTGCTTTTTGCGTGTCGGTTGTGATTTTTGGGTTTTTAAAATTCCCTGTAATTAAAGCATTTATTGGAACATTTTCCAGTTTTGCCGCGTCTGCCGCAGATAATTTGGCCAATAATTTGTTGGCTTCTGTTCCTAAATATTTTGCAGGAACATCCAATTTCATAGCATAGTTCATATTTTGGTCAAAACCATGTGAACCACCAATGTTTACTTTGATATCTTGGTATTTCAAATCGAATGGTTTAACGGTTACTTTTCCATCTTTAAAACTCAAATTGGCTTTCAAATCATTAAAGTTCAATTTTTTCAAATCAATGAATTTAAGATTGGTAGTCAATGCAGTTAATAAAGCAGAATTACTAGGATTTATATTTGTAGATAGCAATTGTCCCAATAAATCTCCATTAAGTGTAGCCAAATTTGGCGTTAATGCTTTGGCATCTAAATTGCCAGCAACTTTTATGGTAGAATTTAATTTTCCGTTAATTACGCCGGCAATTGGCGCAATTTTTTTCATCATTTCTAATTGGGTAAAAGTTTGTTGAATATCCACTTGATTTAAATTCAAATTCATATCAAACACNGGCACTTTTTCTTTGGTCGAAACGCCTCCATTNAAGGTTATTGTTCCATTAAAAATCGAAGTTTTTACGTTTTCTAAGGTCACTTTTTGATCGTTGATTAGCATTTTTCCAGTTGCATTTTTCAACACCAAATTGTCATATAGGATTGTATTTACTTTTGCATTTAAGCTACAATTTAAAAAAGCTGGGATTTTTATCGCTTCTTTATTTACAGTTGTTTTNGCAGCTGGCGTTTCCGTCGTCATGAAATCTGAAACCGCAANTTGATTGGATTGTAGATTAAAATTTCCTTTCAATTCTTGGTTTTTAAACATAAAACCATAAAAATTATCTAAAATTCCCGTTACATTCAAATCGGTTTTTCCGGTAGTAGCGCTAAATTGTTGTAAATTAACCCTACTTGGATTAAAGGCGACCACGGCCGTGCTAATGTTCAGTGCTTTTCCTTTGTCGTCTACATATTTAAAATTCGACAAACTCATTGTTCCTTCGTTTTTTATGTTTTCGTATTGGCTTTTTTCAACCGATTGCATATCAAATTTTGTCGTTACATCTGCTTTTAAAATGCCCGATAAAGGTGTTTTTAATTTTATTGGATACGCTTTCGACAAGTTTGCTAAGTTGATGGTTCCTTTTAAAGCTGCATCAACTAAAGGGTTTGTCGCCACATTTTTAATATTGGCTTTGGCATCAAAAACATCTTGGTCAATCTTAAAAGTCAGTTTGTCTAAATTCACGTAAGTATCGTTCAAAACACCGGTTTCATTGATAATTTTTGTGTCTATTACAATGTTTTGAACTGATTTTGGCAAATTTGGATATTGAAATGACGCATTGTTCGACGCAATTGCCAAGTTAAATTTCGGAACGGTTTTATCAGAATACAATCCTTTTGCAAAACCAATTACAGAAAAATCTCCTGTAGTTTTCACCTCTTTTAAACTGCCTGAATAGGCAGAAGGAATCAATGCCAAAAAGTTTTGAAATCCCGAGGTAGGAGTTTTAAAAGTCAAATCGTAGTTTTGACCTGCGTCAACCAATTGAATGCTTCCATTAAATTCGAGCGGCAATTGATTGATTAATGCTTTGTTGTCTTTAAAAGTATATAAACTTTTATCTAAATCAATGCCTAGCACGGCATCCAAAGTCAACGGGATTTTATTCATATAATTGACTTTGTCCATGTCTAAAGAAATAGTTGCCGTTGATGTTGTAACCAAATCTAATTTAGAAGCGGCAAAATCTCCTGTTCCGGAATGATTTAAATTGGCAAGAACCATTTTAATTTTAGAGGTTTCGTCAAAATATTTGAANNTGAAATTTGAAATTTTNTAGGCGTTTATTTTTAGCGCTAAAGGTTTGCTTTTTGAATCATCGTTATTTTTAGCNTTTTTCANAGCAATATCAAAATTACCAACTCCATTTTTGTCGAAAATAATATTAATCAAACCGTCTTTTGAATCGATACCGTTGATATTAATCGACTCGTTCTCACCTTTAAACAATTCTTTAATTGACATTTTGAGGTTTAATTCTCCAAATGAAACCAAGGTGTCACCTTCGAAAGGTGCTTTGTTGATGATTACCAATTTGTTTAATGATACATTTGCATTTGGAAAATTCTTGAATAAACTTAAATCAGCATCTTCAAAACTTACTTTAGCATCTACTTTTTCGTTGATTGCTTGTGTGATTTTTGCTTTTATTTGGTCTTTGAAGAAATAGGGAATCGCAAACAAAGCTACTATTGTTAATAGCAATACTATTCCAAGTCCTTTTAAAATTTTCTTAATCATGGTTTTATATTTAAATTAGATAAAATCATTGCACTTTTTTACAAAAATAAGATTTTAAAACGGGTGTACTTTACACTATTTATTATTAAAGTATTAAATTATAAATGAAAATGAAGTTTTTTAAACAAATCCCAAACCACAATTCCAGCACTAACCGAAATATTTAATGAATGTTTGGTTCCCAATTGTGGAATCTCGATTGTACCATCACAAATTTCAACTGCTTTTTGAGCAACACCAAAAACTTCATTTCCCAAAACAATGGCATATTTTTGATTTTTTTCAGTTTCAAAATTTTGCAAAAAAACGGCGTTTTCAACTTGTTCGACGGCAAAAACCTTTATTTTTTGATTTTTTAAATTAGCGATAACGTCTAAAACGTCTTCGGCATATTCCCATTCGACAGTTTCCGTGGCTCCNAAAGCAGTTTTGNGAATTTCTTTATTAGGAGGAATTGCAGTGATGCCACATAAGTAAATTTTTTCGATCAAAAACGCGTCAGCAGTCCTAAATACAGCACCAATATTATTCAAACTTCTAATGTCATCCAAAATTATTATCAATGGCGTTTTATCGGCAAGTTTAAAATCTTGGTTTGTTTTTCTAATTAATTCGCTATTCTCAAGTTTTCGCATTCTGAATTTTTTATAAAAAAAAAGCTTTCTAAATCAATAGAAAGCTTTTTATGAAATATTATTTTATTTAGCTTTTTGAAGCAGGAGTTGCAGGAGTTGCTGTTGGACCAGCTGGTGTAGCAGGAGTTGTTACAACACTTGCTGGATCTGGTAAAACTGTACCTTTGATGGTAACAACTTTATTTTCTTGACCCACTGCATTAGATTTAATAGTTACATTTTTTGTGAACGGGCCTACTCTGTCTGTTGCATATTTCACACCAATCACACCTTTTGCACCTGGCGCAATTGGCTCTTTCGGTGCTGTTGGAACTGTACAGCCACAAGAACCTTGTGTGCTTTCGATTATCAATGGTTCCGTCCCATTGTTAGTAAACACAAATTCTCTTTTTCCGTCAGCATTGTGCTCAATTGTTCCGTAATCAATGGTTTCTTGTTCAAAAATCATTCCTGCTCCCCCAGTTTTTGCTGGAGCAACAACTTTCGCATCAACAGCTTTTGGTGCGTCAGCTGGCGTTACTGCTTTTGTAGTTGTTGTAACTTTTTTAGATTTTACTGCTTTTTTAGCCGCTTCTTGCGCGTAAGATCCTGAAAATGCCATTAAAGCAATTGCAGAAAATAATAATATACCTTTTTTCATTTTGTTGTTTTTTTAATTTAAAGTTCAAATTTATAAATAATTCTATTACGCAAACAAAGTTTTAACTTAAAATTAAAAATTTTTTTTAATGTTGGATTTTTGAACTAGAAAACAATTAAATTCGCTGTTAGATTTTTTACTCACAAATTACAGAAAAACCATTGGCTACAAAGGGAATCGAAGTTAAAGAAACGCCGTTGATGAAACAATACAACGAAATCAAAAGGAAATATCCTGATGCATGCTTGTTGTTTAGGGTCGGTGATTTTTATGAAACTTTTGGAGAAGATGCCGTACGCGCTTCAAAAATTTTAGGAATTGTACTCACAAAACGCGGTGCAGGTTCCGAAACTGAAACTGCCTTGGCTGGTTTTCCACATCATTCTTTAAACACTTATTTACCTAAATTGGTAAAAGCAGGTCTNCGTGTTGCTATTTGTGACCAGCTTGAAGACCCTAAATTGACAAAAACCATTGTCAAACGCGGCGTGACCGAATTGGTTACGCCNGGAGTTTCAATGAATGATGAAGTTTTGCAATCTAAATCAAACAACTTTTTAGCTGCAGTTTATTTTGGAAAAAAAAACTTGGGAGTATCATTTTTAGATGTTTCAACAGGAGAATTTCTCACAGCCCAAGGCAATGAAGAATACATAGACAAGCTATTACAGAATTTTCAGCCAAGCGAAGTTTTAATTCCAAAAAACAACAAGGGCGATTTTAAACAAACTTTTGGCGAAGATTTTCATAATTTTTACCTCGAAGATTGGATTTTTAAAGAAGACTATGCTTTTGAAACCCTAACGAATCATTTTCAAACCATTTCCTTAAAAGGGTTCGGAATCGAAGAATTGCCTGAAGGCATCATTGCATCTGGAGCAATTTTATATTATTTATCCGAAACACAACACAATAAAGTTCAGCACATCACCTCAATTCAGCGCATTGCCGAAGATGCTTATGTTTGGATGGATCGTTTTACGATTCGAAATTTAGAATTGTACCATTCTTATAATCCCAATGCAGTGACTTTGTTGGATGTTATCGACAGGACTTTATCGCCAATGGGCGGGAGATTATTGAAACGTTGGTTGGCATTGCCTTTAAAAGACATCCATAAAATTAGAAATCGCCATGAAGTAGTTGCTTTTTTAAAGGAAAATNCTTCNGTNTTAAAAAGTATTCAAAATCAAGTGAAGCAAATTTCAGATTTGGAGCGATTGATTTCTAAAATTGCTACTGGAAAAGTTTCTCCGCGCGAAGTTGTTCATTTAANGGAATCATTAGATGCTATTATTCCTATAAAATCATTGGCTTTACAAAGCAAGAATGAAGCTTTAAAAATCATCGGTGATAGTTTGCACAGTTGTGATTTGTTACGAGAAAAAATCATGAATACTTTAAATCAAGATGCGCCAGTGGCTATTGCTAAAGGAAATGCGATTGCAAAAGGCGTTAATGATGAGTTAGACGATTTGCGCGCCATTTCACTTTCAGGTAAGGCATATTTAGAAGGTATTGAAAAACGGGAATCTGAAAAAACGGGAATTTCTTCTCTAAAGATTTCATTTAACAATGTTTTTGGATATTATATTGAAGTGCGAAATTCCCATAAAGATAAGGTTCCGGCAGAATGGATTCGTAAGCAAACACTTGTAAATGCGGAGCGTTACATTACTGAAGAACTAAAAGAATACGAAACTAAAATATTAGGTGCCGAAGAAAAAATCTATAAAATAGAAGTAGAGTTGTTCGAACAATTGGTCGCTTGGATTGCGACTTATATCAAACCTGTTCAGTTGAATGCCAATTTAGTGGCGCAGCTCGATTGTTTGACTTCGTTTACACAATTGGCGATAGAAAACAAATATGTTTGCCCGGATTTAGATGAAAGTTTTGAATTGGACATCAAAAATGGACGTCATCCAGTGATCGAAAAACAGTTGCCTGTTGGAACTCCTTACATTGCCAATGATGTTTTTTTAGACCGTGAAACGCAACAATTAATAATGATTACTGGGCCAAATATGTCTGGGAAATCGGCTATTTTAAGACAAACTGCTTTGATTGTGTTACTAGCTCAAATGGGAAGTTTTGTTCCGGCGGAGAGCGTAAAATTGGGAATTATAGACAAGATTTTTACTAGAGTTGGAGCAAGTGACAATATTTCGATGGGCGAATCTACGTTTATGGTCGAGATGAACGAAACCGCTTCTATTTTGAATAATATTTCAGATAGAAGTTTGGTGCTATTAGATGAAATTGGGCGAGGAACAAGCACTTACGATGGAATTTCTATCGCTTGGGCGATTGCAGAATTTTTGCATGAACACCCTTCAAAACCCAAAACGTTATTTGCAACACATTATCATGAATTGAACGAAATGAGTGATGTTTTGACTCGAATTCAAAATTACAATGTTGCTGTAAAAGAATTGAAGGATAATGTCTTGTTTGTTAGAAAATTAGTAAAAGGCGGAAGTGCACATAGTTTTGGAATTCATGTTGCGAAAATGGCCGGAATGCCACAAACGGTAATTTTAAAAGCGCAAAAACTCCTCAAAAAACTAGAAAAAGACCATTCTAGCGATGCCTTAAATGGAATAAAAGCTACAAAGGACGAATTGCAAATGAGCTTTTTTAACTTAGATGATCCTTTGTTGGAGGAAATTAAAGAAGAAATTCTAAATCTAGACATTAACACGCTTACGCCCGTGGAGGCGCTGATGAAACTCAATGAAATCAAGCGAATGTTAGTAAAAAAATGATTTTTTGAAATTTAAATCATAGATTTTCAAGCCGTTAAAGTTCTACGATTTTTTTTATAAAAAAAAGATTGTATAATTGAATTAATATATTAAATTTGCCCTCGCAATAATACCAAAAATTGTGGTTCATACAGATTTTGAAATGCGAAAATAGCTCAGTTGGTAGAGCGCGACCTTGCCAAGGTCGAGGTCGCGGGTTCGAGCCCCGTTTTTCGCTCTAATATATGTAACATTCAAGTTATAATTTGTTTGTGGATGCATAATGAGTGTTATATCTAGTTAGTTTTTTGTAAAAAAATAAGCTTGGGTGGTATAGATTTAATTAATTAATTTATTTAAAAATTTATACCAACAAAAAAAATAAGCTTGGGTGGTATAGATTTAATTATTTTTTTTAAAAATTTATACCAACAAAAAAAATAAGCTTGGGTAGTATAGATTTAATTATTTTTTTTAAAAATTTATACTAAAAAAAAATAAGCTTGGGTGGTATAGATTTAATTAATTTTTTTTAAAAATTTATACCTAAAAAAAATAAGCTTGGGTGGTGAAATTGGTAGACACGCTGGACTTAAAATCCAGTGACTGTAATGGTCGTACGGGTTCAAGTCCCGTCCCGAGTACAAAACCTCTTCTTTACGGAGAGGTTTTTTTATTGTGTAAAACGAATTAAAAATGAGCTCTTTTGTAATCACAAAAAGATTTAACGACGAATATAAATTTGAATTTACTTCAAGGAAAGGAAAAACTATTTTTACAAGCAATAGTTTTGAACTAAAATTTGAATGTGAACAAGCGATTGATTTTTTAAAACTAAATATCGAGCATGCGCTTTTCTTGAAATCAAAATCGTCAAAAGGGAAGTATTTTTTTAGACTTTTGATAAATGACAAGCAATTGGCAATTAGCAGAAAATACGCTACACAATTAATGCTTGAAAAAGGGATTATTGAAATTTCGAAATATNTAACAAAATCTGAAATTTTAGACTTTTCGAATAATGATTTTATTTTTGATTGATTTGATCTTTGCCTTACGTTTGGATTTTAATTAGGCNTGTTGAAAATTCGTAATCTAAATCTTTGTAGAAGTTGAGACTTTTTATCTTAATGATTTACAAGCAAAAAAAAACCACCATACTATNGTATGATGGTTCTAAAATTTTAGAAATTAATTTCTAATTATTTTTTTACTTCTTCTGTTGCTGGAGCAGCTTCTGCTGGAGCAGCTTCTACTGGAGCAGCAGTTGTGTCAGCAGCAACTGGTGCAGCTTCTACTGGTGCAGCTTCTACAGCTGGAGTTTCTTCTACTGGAGCTTCAGCAGCTTTGTCTTTACAAGATACTACAGTTAATGCAGCGATAACAGCTAAACTTAAAAATACTTTTTTCATCTTACTTAATTTATAAAAGGTTAATTATTAATTCGGAGCAAAGATATAAATTTTTTAATATATAAAATTGTTTTTTAATTTTTTTTCAAAAAAATAATCTTTACAACGCTATTTTACTATACAATTACTGTGCCAAACTTTTAATTTCTTTTAAAAAATCGTTAAATTTTTAATAGCGACTTATTTTTTATTAAAGAAGTTCAATTACAACGTTTTAGTAACTTTTTTCTTTTTTGGGTGCACCAATTTTAATTCGCTTATCAAATTTTTAGCACCAGCATATTGATCTATAATGAATAAAACATAACGAATATCAACCATTACATTTCGGCAAATCGCAGGGTCATAATAAATATCGCTCATAGTTCCCTCCCAAACCCGATCGAAATTTAACCCAATCAAGTTGCCCTTGGCATCCATTGCTGGACTTCCAGAATTTCCTCCGGTAGTGTGGTTCGTTCCAATAAAACAAACAGGCATTTTTCCGTTTTCTCCATATTGGCCATATTCTTTGGTGCTGTATAAGTCGATGAGTTTTTTTGGAACATCAAATTCGTAATCGCCCGGAATGTATTTTTCTAAAACACCATCTAAATAAGTATTAGGCAAATAAACAGTTGCATCTTTTGGCGCATAACCTTTCACTTTTCCATAAGTTACTCGCAAAGTGCTGTTGGCATCTGGGAAAATTCTCGCATTTTTATTTAATTCCAATTGTGCTTTCATGTAAGTGCGCTGCAAAGCCCTGATTTTAAAATTTATTTCGTCATAAGTTGGCGTAACTTCTTTTGTATATTTATCTGTAATTTCTTTCACAAACAAATAGCCTTTGTCTTGGTTACAATTGGATAATATCGTTTTTGCATCGCCATTTAAGAGATTTTGAAGTCCTTCGTAACTTACTAATTTCGACTGCGAATAAAGATTTGTTGCTAAATTCTCAATATTGGTATTTTCTAAATTAGATGGAAAAAACTGTTTTGGCGATTTTGAAATGTACAAATTCATTAATTGTTCAAAAACTTTTTGATCTACATTCGGATTAAAATTTTTGTAAAAAGTTGCAGCTTCTTTTAAGATGCTATTTTTTCTTTCAGTGAATGCTAGTTCTCCTTTTGTATTGAAAACTTGTTCCAGTTGATAAATTTCATAAGCTTTGGTCAAAAATTCGGTGTTGCGAAGAAAAACTTCTGTGAAATAATCTTTCGCTATGGCGTAAGGAGCAATCGCTTTGTAATTGTTTTCAAAATCAGAAAGTAAATTTCCGTATGCTGCTTGTTTATTGGCTTTAACAACATTTTGTTGAAAAACAATTTCTTGCTTTCGCTTAATTTCAATAGCATTTGATTTTTTTAATCCTAAAGATTCGCCAATCCATTTTTTCCAATAATTGGCAATTCCAGCATATTTAGATGCATACTGAATTTTAATGGCATTGTCTTTTCGCATAAAACCATCAGCAACTTTAAGCGCTTTATCTCTAATTTCGATTTTTGCAGGATTCAGGTCGTTTAGAATTTGTTCTATTGCGACTGCTGGTAAATATTCGTTTGTTCTGCCAGGATAGCCCATTACCATTGTAAAATCGTTTTCTTTTACACCATCCAAAGAAATGGGCAGAAAATGTTTTGGAACATAAGGCACATTGTCTTTAGAATAAGGCGCAGGACGATTGTTTTTGTCGGCATAAATTCTAAAAATAGAAAAATCGCCTGTGTGTCGCGGCCAAACCCAATTGTCTGTATCAGAACCAAATTTTCCGATAGAACTAGGTGGCGTTCCCACTAAACGAACATCTTTGAATGTTTCTGTAACGAATAAAATGTATTGATTTCCTTCAAAAAATGCCCGGACTTTATTTTCCTGCCAAGTTTCCTTTTTAAAACTGCCCATTAATTTAGTGCTATTTTCTTGAATTTTCTTTTGTCGATCCGCTTCAACTAAAATATTTTCTGTGCCTTCTAAAATTTGTTTGGTAACATCGTTTATACTTACGATAAACATAACATCAACATCAGTTGCCGGTAATTCTTCGTCCATTTTATAGGCCCAAAAACCATCTGTTAAGTAATCGTGTGCAACGGAAGATAGGTTTTGAATGGCATCAAAACCGCAATGGTGATTGGTGAGCAGCAATCCTTTTGGCGATATCATTTCGGCTGTACAACCGCCATCAAACTGCGGAACGGCATCTTTTATGCTAGATTTGTTGGCGTCGTAGATGTCTTTTGCAGTCATTTTCATGCCTAAATTTTTCATTTCGGTTTCGTTCATTCCTTGTAAAAGGGAAGGAATCCACATGCCGCCTTGTTGGGCATTGGCTTGAAAAATTATAAATAAGAAAAGTAGTTTTAGGTTTTTCATTGTTTTGGTTTATAAAGATTTATTGATTGTTAATTTTAATATTATTTTAATGCCGTTTTCCTTTCCAAGTGCCGCCATATTTGTAATGTTCTAATTTTTTCATCTTTTCACAACAGGTTTTACATACAAAAATCCAATTTTTGTCTTGTTTAATTTGAATGCGAAACAAAACAATTTCTGATACATTGCAGAGCGCACAATTTTTAGTCTTCACCGAACCGCATTTTTCTTCAAATCTTCGAGCGATACAATTTCTAATGCTTTTACGTTGGTCGCTTCCAGAATAACGGGAGGTGCAACACCTGCCTTGAATGCTTCTTTCCAACGATTGGCACACAAACACCAAATATTCCCTGCTTTTAATCCAGGAAACCCACTTGAAGGATAAGCTGATATTAAGTCGTTCCCTTTCGAGAGAGAATATTTTAGAAATTCGTCTGTCATTACAGCAGCAATAACATGGGAGCCGTGATCATTTTGGTCCGTTGAACAAAATCCTGTTCTAAAAAATCCTGTCAACGGATCCTTGCTCGCGAGTTGCAAATCGGTACCTAAAACATTTTTTTGGTTTGTTGTCATTGGTTTAAGTTTTGAATTTTTATTCGAGTCTAAAAGACAATTCTGTTCAATCGATTTCGTTTGTGCAAATCCTATTGTTATTTTTAGAAAAATACAAACGTAGATTAAACGTGTTGTTAGCGTTAAGTAAATATTTTTCATCAATATTTCATTTCTAAAAATTATTCAGTTGCGTTTAAATAATTTAGAATGGTTTTCGTCGCGCCTTCATTCATTTTCACGAAAGTGCTCGCAATGTGACCTTTTTCTATACGTTCATCTTCATTTTGAATCAAAAAAGCTAAATTTTCTTCTAATTCCTTTTTTGATTTTACGCTGATACAACCACCTAAATGAACCAAAGCAACGGCTTCTGAAAACTTCTCGAAATTCGGACCAATCAAAACCGGAATGCCAAAAGTAGCAGGTTCCAAGATATTGTGTAACCCAGCTGTGCCAAAACCTCCGCCAACATAGGCAATGTCTGCATAACTATAAATTTTAGTCAAAAAACCTATGCTATTTACAATCATAACATCAAACTCATTTAAATGCAAGTTTGTACTATTTACTTCGGAATGTAAAATTATTTTTTTGGAAATTTGATTTTTAAGATTTGTTATTTGCTCTTCCTTAATATTGTGTGGCGCAATGATGAATTTTACATTATAAGGATTTGTATTGATGAAGTCCATCAAATTATTTTCGTCTTTTGGCCAAGAACTTCCAACGACAATAGTTAAAGTGTTGTTTTTGAATTGCTCTATAATGTCTATTGCATTATCTTGGCTTAATATTTTTGAAACCCGATCGAATCTCGTATCTCCTGAAAATTTTACATTCTGAAATCCAATAGATTGTAATAATTTTTTGGAACTTTCATTTTGAACAAAAAAGTAATCGAATGTTTTTAATGCATTTTTGTAAAAACCTCCATACCGTTTAAAAAACAGTTGATCTTCGCGAAAAATTCCTGAAATTAAATAAGTTGGAATCTCAAGCTTTTGAAGTTCATTCAGATAATTGGGCCAGTATTCATATTTTATGAAAAAAGCCATTGTGGGATGAACTAATTTTAAAAATGCCTTCGCATTATTTTTTGTGTCCAGCGGCAAATAGACAGTTACATCCGCGATTTTATTATTTTTACGTACTTCAAAACCAGAAGGAGAAAAAAAAGTTACTACAATTTTGTGATTTGGACATTTTTCTTTCAACTTTTCAATTACGGGCAAACCTTGTTCGTATTCTCCTAGCGAAGCAGCATGAAACCAAATGGTTTTGTCGGAAGGTTTAATTTTTTCTGATAATATCGCAAAAACGGATTTTCTACCATCAACAAAAAGTTTGATTTTAGGGTTGAAAACGGCAACTATTTTTAGGATGAATCCAGCAGAGTGAATGATAAAATTGTATAAAAAATACATTTAGATTAAATTTTATTCAAAAATACATTTTCCTTACAATATATTATCGGTTTAAAGCTAAAATAACTACATTTGGGTCGTAAATTCCTTTAATAAATTTTAATAAACACAGTATATTTTGTGATTTAAATATTATGAAAAAAATTCAAATGGTTGACTTGAAAGGTCAATATGAAAAGATACAAACTACAGTAAACACCTCCATTCAGGAGGTTTTAGATAATAACACCTACATCAACGGTCCACAAGTTCATCAATTTCAGAAGAATTTAGAAGAATACCTGGATGTTAAACATGTGATTCCGTGCGCAAATGGTACTGATGCCTTGCAAATTGCGATGATGGCATTGGGATTGAAACCTGGCGATGAGGTGATTACAGCAGATTTTACTTTTGCAGCAACTGTTGAGGTAATTGCTTTATTGCAATTAACACCTGTTTTGGTAGATGTTGAAATGGCTAATATGAACATTTCTATTGATGCAATAAAAAAAGCAATTACGCCAAAAACAAAAGCAATTGTTCCTGTACATTTGTTTGGTCGTGCCGCCAACATGGAAGCCATTATGCGCATTGCCGAAGAACATAATTTATATGTAATAGAAGATAATGCCCAAGCCATTGGAGCTAATTGCAGTTCATCTACAGGAAAAAAACGCAAAGCAGGTACGATTGGTCACGTGGCATCAACTTCGTTTTTTCCTTCAAAAAATTTAGGATGTTATGGAGATGGAGGAGCAATTTTTACTAACGATGACGCTTTAGCACATACCATTAGAGGCATCGTGAATCACGGAATGTATGTGCGTTATCACCATGATGTTGTGGGCGTAAATTCGAGATTAGACAGTGTTCAAGCGGCTGTTTTAAATGCAAAATTGCCATTTTTGGACGAATACAACAAAGCACGACAAAATGCTGCCAGAAAATACTCTGCGGCTTTTGATGGCCATAAAAACATTCTTGCGCCAAGCATTTGTGACATTTGCGATTGCCATGTTTTTCATCAATATACGTTAAGGATTATTGATGCAGACAGAGATGCGTTGATGCAGCATTTGCTTGACAAGGGAATTCCATGTGCGATTTATTACCCAATTCCATTGCATTTGCAAAAAGCTTATTCAGACGAACGTTACAAAGAAGAAGATTTTCCTGTTACTAATCAATTGGTAAAAGAGGTAATTTCATTGCCAATGCATACAGAATTAGATGATGATCAAATACAATTTATCACAGCAACGGTTTTAGAATTTTTAAATTAAGAATATAGAAAATGGAGAAAATATAACAGACTAAAAGTTAAATCTATTTTCTATTTTTTATTTTCGATTATCTCTAAAAAAATGAAAATATTAGTTACCGGAGGCATGGGTTTTATTGGTTCTCATACGGTTGTTGAATTGCAAAGTGTAGGATTTGATGTGATTGCCATCGATAATCTTTCTAATTCTTCTATTGAAGTCTTGGATGGAATTGAAAAAATTTCAGGCAAAAAACCAATTTTTGAACAATTGGATTTGAGAGAAAAAAATGCTGTTCAGGCTTTTTTTCAAAAATATGATGACATTGCAGGTGTTATTCATTTTGCTGCTTCAAAAGCGGTAGGTGAGAGCGTTGAAAATCCTTTGTTATACTATGAAAATAATATTTCCACACTGGTTTATATACTACAAGAATTAGAAAAAAAGCAAAGTGCCAGTTTTATTTTTAGTTCGTCATGCACGGTTTACGGTCAAGCCGATAAGATGCCAATTACTGAAAACGCTCCAATTCAAGCAGCCATGTCGCCTTATGGAAACACAAAACAAATTGGCGAAGAAATTATAAACGAGGTTTGTAAAGTAAGTAATATCAATTCGATTTTGTTGCGTTATTTCAATCCAATTGGCTCGCATGAAAGTGCTGAAATTGGAGAATTACCAATCGGTGTCCCACAAAATCTAGTGCCATTTATTACCCAAACAGGAATCGGATTACGCAAAGAGCTATCCGTTTATGGGAACGATTATCCAACGCCAGATGGAACCTGTATACGTGATTATATTCACGTGGTTGACTTAGCAAAAGCGCACGTAATTGCCTTACAACGTTTGTTAAATAAAAAGAATCTCGAAAAAGTAGAAGTTTTTAATCTAGGTACTGGAACTGGAAGTTCAGTTTTGGAAGTGATTCATTCTTTTGAAAGGGTTTCTGGACAAAAATTGCCTTATAAAATTGTAGACAGAAGAGAAGGCGATGTGATTGAAGCTTATGCTAATATCGACAAAGCGAATAATGTTTTGGGTTGGAAATCACTGTCAACATTAGACGAAAGCATTGCTTCGGCATGGAAATGGGAACAAAAAATTAGAAAATAAGTTGCGACAAAAGCATTCTATTGGCAGTTTTTCTTTTGAAGTTCGCTATCAGTTGAAACGATTTCACATTGCACCTTACTTCAATATCAAAAGATTTGGCTGCGCTAATCATTTTGATTCTGAATTTTGTTAATGTTATTGTGCTTTTTTTTGTTATTTATTTTTAGACAAATTAATCATAAAGGAATTGTTGTAGATACAATTTTAATTATTTTCGATGTTTAAATTTACAATTATCAGACGAAAGAACAGCTGTTTGTTTTACACTCGCTAAAAGTAAAATAATTTAATTTTTTGAAAGCTTTTTTAAATTTCAATTTTTAATAGCCAAAAGATTTTGTTTCTTTGCAAAAGCATAAATATTTATAGTTGAATACCATTTATGTATTCAATGCAGCAGTTACCCAAAAAATGAGTTTAGTAAAATTAACGATAAAAGGCATTTCTTATAGTCAAACCCAAAATGGGGCTTATGCTTTGATTTTGAATGAAGTTGACGGCGACCGAAAACTACCAATCGTTATCGGTGCGTTTGAAGCACAATCTATCGCAATCGCTTTAGAAAAAGAAATAAAACCACCTCGCCCTTTGACACACGATTTGTTCAAAAATTTTGGTGATCGATTTGGAATTATTGTCAAACAAGTTATCATTCATAAGTTAGTTGATGGCGTTTTTTATTCAAGTATCATTTGCGAAAGAGATAAAATAGAAGAAATTATTGATGCGCGCACTTCAGATGCTATTGCATTGGCTTTAAGGTTTTCAGCACCGATTTTTACCTACAAAAATATTTTAGAAAAAGCTGGAATTTTTCTCAAAGCAAATCCGTTAGATTCTAATTTAGCAGATAATAGTGATGACGTACTTTCAAACCCAGAAACTTTTGGAATGGAAGAAACAAATACTTCGGGGACAATTTATTCTAATAATACACTTACCGAATTGAATCAAATGTTAGCGACTGCTGTCGATGATGAAGATTATGAAAAAGCAGCAAAAATTCGCGATGAAATTTCAAAACGGTAGTATTTAAATTCCACCAAACAATAGAAAATTCTTTAAAATGAAGCAATACCACGATTTAATTCATCATGTTTTAGAAAATGGAGTCCAAAAAGGGGACCGCACAGGCACAGGAACGAAAAGTGTTTTTGGCTATCAAATGCGTTTTGATTTAAGTGATGGTTTCCCGATGGTAACTACCAAAAAATTACACTTAAAGTCAATTGTTTATGAACTGCTTTGGTTTTTAAAAGGAGAGACAAATATAGCTTATTTGAAAGAAAATGGTGTTAAAATTTGGGATGAATGGGCAGATGAAAATGGCGAATTAGGCCCTGTTTACGGTCATCAATGGAGGAATTGGAACAGTCAAGAAATTGACCAAATTACTGAGATTATAGAAAGTTTAAAAACCAATCCAAATAGCCGAAGAATGTTGGTTTCTGCTTGGAANCCATCGGTTTTGCCAGACACAACAAAATCTTTTTCTGAAAATGTTGCCAACGGAAAGGTTGCTTTGCCGCCGTGTCACGCATTTTTTCAATTTTATGTTGCCGACGGAAAATTGTCATGTCAACTTTATCAAAGAAGTGCAGATATTTTTCTCGGAGTACCTTTTAACATTGCATCTTATGCTTTGTTGACTATGATGATCGCGCAAGTTTGTAATTTAGGAGTAGGAGAATTTATCCATACTTTTGGTGATGCGCATATTTACAATAATCATTTTGAACAAGTAGAATTACAACTTTCAAGGGATTTGATGGCTTTGCCAAAAATGATTTTAAATCCACATATTAAAAGTATTTTCGATTTTAAATTTGAAGATTTTACCTTAGAAGGCTACGATCCACATCCGCACATTAAAGGAATTGTTGCGGTTTAGATTGTACTTCATTTAATTTACGAATCACTGTTGCAGGATTTCCAACCGCCAAAGAATTGTC
>JGI25914J50564_10000261_pt1 | contig 17138 bp, 15 predicted proteins | sample LauGreSuBDMM15SN_2_FD_50564 | JGI IMG/M metagenome (IMG submission 50564) | reverse complement strand
GGTGCAAGCCGAATTTTGTAAATCTTCGTCGAGATAAATGCCGTTATTCAGGTTGTTGACTTGCAACACCAAATCGGTTGCGTATTCATTTCCTTCTCTTTCGGGTCTAAAATAAGTTTCGTTTCAACGCATCACCACGAAGCGCCACCACATTATTAATGCCTAAAAAATCTAAATCTATCAATAAATTCTCGGTATCTTCTTTTGTAAATCCCCCACACAGAATGTGCGGAATGGCATCAACGTCGTATTTATTCTGAATTCCAGCGCAAATACCCACCGTTCCTGGTCGTTTTTTTACGATTTTCTTTTGCAACAATCCACTTGGCAGTTCTTTAAATTCGTATTCTTCACGGTGATAAGTCACGTCAATAAATGGCGGATTGAACTCCATCAACGGATCAATACTATCAAAAATAGATTGGATATTCTGCCCTTTCAAAGGCGGAAGAATCTCAAAAGAAAACAATGGTTTTCCGTTGGCGTTTTCTATGTGTTGTGTTACTTTCATGGGCCTCCCCCGTCCCCTCCGAAGGAGGGGTGACTGAAGTGGGTAATCAGTTTTTTAATTTAATCTGCTCTTTTATCCTCTGTTTCCTCCCCTTCGGGGAGGTTAGGAGGGGCTTATATTCGGCGAAAGCCATTTTTTTGCCATTTCGGTAGCAATTCCTCTGCGTTTGGCGTAGTCTATTGCTTGATCTTCTTTTATTTTTCCGAGTCCGAAGTACTTACTTTCAGGATTGGCAAAATAATATCCCGAAACAGATGAAGCTGGCCACATTGCCATACTTTCCGTTAGTTTTACTATTTCTTGTTCGACATTTAGTAATTTCCAAATTGTTGGTTTTTCTAAATGGTCTGGACATGCCGGATAACCTGGCGCTGGACGAATGCCTTTGTACGCTTCTGAAATCAAATCTTGATTAGACAAATTTTCATCTGAAGCGTAGCCCCAGATTTCTTTTCGCACTTTTAAGTGTAAATATTCGGCAAATGCTTCCGCCAACCGGTCTCCGAGTGCTTTTACTAAAATCGAATTATAATCGTCTAATTGTTTTTCGAATTCTGCTGCTTTTTCATCCACTCCAAAACCTGTTGTTACACAAAAGCAGCCTATGTAATCTTGCTTTCCTGAATCTTTTGGCGCGATAAAATCCGCTAACGCAATGTTTGGTGCATCCGCGGTTTTCTGAGATTGTTGGCGAAGCGTTAGCAACTTTATAGCCCCTCCTTCGGAAGGGTTGGGGAGGCTTATATCATCATCATTAACCGTATTTGCTGGAAAAATACCGAGAATTCCTTTGGCGGTCAACCATTTTTCAGACACTAATTGTTGTAACATTTCTTGCGCGTCCGCAAATAAACTGCTGGCTTGTTCGCCTACAATTTCATCTGTTAAAATAGCAGGATATTTTCCGTACAATTCCCACGAGTTGAAAAATGGCGTCCAATCTATAAAATCGACCAATTCAGCAAGTTCAACTTCAATAGTTTTTGTACCGATGAAATTTGGTTTTACGGGAGTGAAATTATTCCAGTCCAATTTTAATTTATTTTTCCGCGCAGCCTCAATCGAATGAAAGTTTTTATCGCGACTTCTATTCAAATAACCCTCACGCAACTTATCGTATTCTTCGCGAATTGCTTTTACATAACCTTCTTTCGTTTCGGCTTGCAATAAATTACTCGCTACCGTTACAGCACGCGAAGCATCGTTTACGTGAACAACGGTTTCTTTATATTCTGGTGCGATTTTCACGGCGGTATGCGCTCGAGAAGTTGTTGCACCACCAATCATAATCGGAATTTTGATGTTTAATTTATCTAATTCTTTCGCCAAATACACCATCTCATCAAGCGAAGGCGTAATTAATCCGCTCAATCCAATGATATCTACATTATGTTCAATGGCAGCTTGAATGATTTTTTCTGGCGGAACCATAACACCCAAATCGATGATTTCGAAATTATTACAACCTAGCACAACAGCAACAATATTTTTACCGATATCATGCACATCGCCTTTTACGGTTGCCATCAGGATTCTCCCATTACTCGACGAAGTCGAGTCTCCTTTTTCATGTTCAATGAATGGGAGAAGGTACGCAACAGCTTTTTTCATTACTCTTGCCGATTTTACAACTTGTGGCAAAAACATTTTTCCACTTCCAAATAAATCACCGACAACATTCATTCCAGCCATCAAATTCACTTCGATAACTTCTATAGCTTTCGCTGAATTTTGTCTCGCTTCTTCGACATCAATTTCGATAAATTCGTCGATTCCTTTTACTAATGAATGGGTTAATCGCTCTTGAATCGAACCATTTCTCCATTCGGCGATGGCTTTTTCGTTTATTTTATAATCGCCTTTAAATGTTTCGGCCAAATCCAATAATCTTTCGGTGGCATCTTCTCTCCTATTTAATAGTACATCTTCAACATGCTCTAATAATGTCTTGTCAATTTCATCATAAATCTCTAGCATTTCTGGATTAACGATTCCCATGGTCATTCCATTTTGAATAGCATGGTATAAAAACGCCGAATGCATCGCCTCACGAACGGTATCATTGCCACGAAACGAAAACGAAACGTTACTTACACCGCCTGAAATATTGGCATAAGGAAGATTTTCACGAATCCATTTTGTGGCCCTGAAAAAATCTAAAGCATTCAGTTTATGCTCGTCCATTCCGGTTGCAACCGGAAAAATGTTGGGATCGAATATGATGTCTTGTGCAGGAAAATGAACTTCATTAACCAGAATATCATAACTTCTTTTACAAATTTCAATGCGTCTTTCGTAATTATCAGCTTGACCGTCTTCGTCAAATGCCATTACGATGACAGCGGCGCCATATCTTTTTATTAATTTGGCGTGATGAATAAAAGTTGCTTCTCCTTCTTTAAGCGAAATGGAATTTACAACGGCTTTTCCTTGCACCACTTTCAATCCGGCTTCGATGATTTCCCATTTGGAAGAATCAATTATCACTGGAACTCTTGCAATATCTGGTTCCGCTGCAATTAGGTTTAGGAATTTGGTCATGGCATAAACACCATCCAACATTCCTTCATCCATATTAACGTCGATAATTTGTGCGCCACCTTCAACTTGTTCCCTTGCTACAGAAAGTGCTTCGTTGTATTTTTCTTCTTTTATCAACCGCAAAAATTTACGAGAACCTGTTACGTTTGTGCGCTCGCCGACGTTAATAAAATTAGTTTCCGGAGTTACTACTAAAGGTTCGAGACCCGATAATTTTAAGTATTTGGTTATCGGTTGTTGGCTGTCGGTTGTCGGTAAAGTAGTTGTGCTCATGATAATTTTCGATAATAATTAATGAAGCCGTTCAGCAATCGCTTGCAGCTTTGGATACTATTATTAATATGCTCAAATTGTTCATCAGTAATGTACTTTTGATCTAAAGCCACAAAACATTGGGTTTCCAATTCGTATAAAGACCCGCGAGAGATGTGCAGAAAATTGATAGTATCTTTTGCAGTCTGCCTTCCGCAACCCTCAGCAATGTTCGACAAAATAGATACTGCTGCTCTCTTTATTTGATTAGTCAATCCAAACATTTCCACTTTTAGGAATGATTTTGTTAATCCATAAGAGGTATTTACTAGTTTTCTACTTTCTTGCCAAACTTCCAAATTTGTATAATCTTTACTCATAAATTTATTTTTCTTAAACCGACAACCATCAACCGGCAACTGCTAACCCTCTTGGCTGAAATTCGGCTGCAACCTCAGCAATTGCTTTGATGTGTTCTGGTGTTGTTCCGCAGCAACCGCCAATGATATTGATTAAATTATCTTGCAAATATTCTTTAATCAAGACTTGCATTTCTTGTGGCGTCTGGTCGTATTGACCAAAGGCATTTGGTAAACCTGCATTTGGGTGTGCCGAAATATTNAATTGCGTATTCATTGCCAAACGTTTTAAGTATGGTTTTAATTGATCCGCACCTAATGCACAATTGAATCCAATACTTAATAACGGAATATGTGAAATGGAGATTAAAAAAGCTTCAACGGTTTGACCAGAAAGTGTTCTTCCAGAAGCATCGGTAATTGTTCCCGAAACCATTATTGGAATAGCAATATTGCGTTCTTCNTTTACTTCTTCGATGGCGAAAAGTGCAGCTTTTGCGTTCAATGTGTCGAATATTGTTTCTACTAATAAAACGTCACAACCTCCATCTATTAAAGCTTCAACTTGTTGTTTGTAGGCGATTCGCAAATCGTCGAAGGTTACGGCCCGATATCCTGGATCGTTCACATCCGGACTCATAGAAGCGGTTCTGTTTGTTGGTCCGATTGAACCAGCAACAAAACGAGGTTTGTCTGTAAATTCATCGGCAACTTCGCGTGCTATTTTGGCGGATTCGTAATTGAGTTCGTAAACCAAATCTTCTAGGTGATAATCTGCCATACCGATTGTAGTTCCAGAAAACGTATTGGTTTCTACAATATCTGCACCCGCTTGAAAATATTGTCTGTGGACTTCTTTCACCGCTTCGGGTTGTGTGATAGAAAGCAAATCGTTGTTTCCTTTTAACGGATATGGAAAATCCTTGAAGCGCGCGCCACGAAAATCTTCTTCAGAGAAGTTATTGCGTTGCAGCATCGTTCCCATTGCTCCATCTAGCACCAGTATTCTCTCTTTTATTGCTTGTTGTATTGTTAACATAATTTTAATTTAACCACTAAGTGCACTAGGTTTTCGCAAAGGTCACTATGTTTAATTTGATCTTCATTTGAAAACGATTGCCCTAGCCCAGATAGCAGCGGTATCCTTTTGTTTTTTTCTTTAAAAAACAAAAGATTTAGCGAATAGCTGGAAATAGCTTCAAGAAAATATTAAAATGTTAAATGGAAAGTAGAGAAAATTCTCGTGGTTATCTGTATTTGAAAATTTCAAATTAGAATGTAGCACCTTCTACAAGTTGTAGGGTTGCTAAGCTTTCGTTGGGTCTATTCCCTCGGGCTTTCGTGATAACAATCAATAAATTTATGAACGCCACAAAGTAATGGCATAGAAATTTGTTTTGCAACAAATTATGATAAAATTATTCTAGTAATCAATTTTTAAAAAAACCGAAAGTTTTATTTAGAATTCAAAATAGTCTTTATACCTTTGCAGTTCTAAAATACAGAGGAAAAATTTGACTGATTGCAACCTCTTAAAAAAAATGCTAAAGCAGGACTTCTCTCCTTTAGTATTTTGCACGCAATCTTTTATCGAAATTATTAAAAAACATAAAATATAAATTATTATGGCTTATTTATTTACTTCAGAATCTGTGAGTGAAGGACATCCAGACAAAATTGCAGATCAAATTTCTGATGCATTAATTGATAATTTCTTGGCATTTGATGCTGAATCGAAAGTAGCTTGCGAAACTTTAGTTACAACGGGGCAAGTTATTTTGGCAGGAGAAGTAAAATCCAACACTTATTTAGATGTTCAAAATATTGCTAGAGAAGTAATTAGAAAAATTGGTTATACCAAAAGCGAATACATGTTCGAGGCAAATTCTTGTGGCATATTATCAGCAATTCACGAGCAATCGGCAGATATTAATCAAGGNGTTGACAGAGCAAGTAAAGAAGAGCAAGGTGCNGGCGACCAAGGAATGATGTTTGGTTATGCNACAAACGAAACAGAAAATTATATGCCATTGGCATTAGATTTATCTCATGCTTTGTTGATAGAACTAGCCAATTTAAGAAGAGAAAATAACGAAATAAAATACCTTCGCCCAGATGCAAAATCGCAAGTTACATTAGAATATTCTGATGATAACAAACCTCAACGCATAGAAGCCATCGTAATTTCGACTCAACATGACGATTTTGATGAAGAAACCAAAATGTTGGCTAGAATCAAATCGGATTTAGTTTCAATTTTAATTCCGAGAATTAAGGTTAAATATCCACAATATGCCCATTTGTTCAACGACCAAATTACCTATCATATCAATCCAACTGGAAAATTCGTAATAGGTGGCCCACACGGAGATACTGGTTTGACAGGTAGAAAAATTATTGTGGATACTTATGGAGGAAAAGGTGCCCATGGCGGTGGAGCATTTTCTGGNAAAGACCCNAGTAAAGTAGACAGAAGTGCTGCNTATGCAACACGTCATATTGCTAAAAATTTGGTTGCTGCTGGATTATGTGATGAAGTTTTGGTTCAAGTTTCTTACGCCATTGGAGTGGCAAAACCAACTTCTATCAATGTTGTTACTTACGGAACATCAAAAGTGAATTTAACGGATGGTGAAATCAGTAAAAAAGTAGAAGCTATTTTTGATATGCGCCCTTATTTTATAGAACAAAGATTAAAGTTAAGAAATCCAATTTATAGCGAAACCGCAGCTTATGGTCACATGGGAAGNAAACCAGAAACGGTTACAAAAACTTTCTCTGCGCCGGGTGGATTATCAAAAACGATAACGGTAGAACTTTTTACGTGGGAGAAATTAGATTTTGTTGACCAAGTAAAATCAGCTTTTGGATTGTAAAAAACCAATGATTAAGAAAAAGGGGAATTAGTATAAACTGATTCCCCTTTTTTTATTGCCATGCGCAAATAATTCGACCCGTCAGCACCAAAATACTCTTCCTTCTCGCATCCAAATTGAATCTAAAACTTGCGGATGATACCAAAAAAACCGACTGGTAAGTATAAAAATACCGCTGCTAAAAGCGCTAAAAAATTAATGGTGTTGATTTAAAAAATAGTTGTTAGCTATTCACAGTACATGGTAAATTTATAAAAACTAACTTTTTTTTAATTATTTGATGACTAATGCTCTTGTTTGATTTGTTGAAATTGCTCAAAAACTTTCCTTGAAAAATAATTTGTTTTTGAATATTATTTTATACTTTTGCACACGCATACGAAAAACGTATCTACATAATAATCATTTAAATAATATTAAAATGTACTTAACTAAAGAAGTTAAAGAAGAAATCTTCGCTAAACACGGAGAAAAAACGAACACAGGAAAACCAGAAGCGCAAATTGCATTGTTCACTTTCAGAATTTCGCATTTGACAGAACACTTAAAAAGAAATCGTCACGATTACAATACCGAGCGTTCACTAGTTTTGCTAGTAGGTAAAAGAAGGGCTTTGTTGGATTACTTGAAGAAAACAGAAATCAACCGTTACCGTGAGATTATCAAAGAATTGAATATTAGAAAATAATCAATATAAAAGAGGTGCGAAAGTGCCTCTTTTTTTTATNTAAAGATTAAATGATTGCAAAATTAAAAAATTAAAAATTATAAATATTTCAATCTTTAAATTTTTAAATAAAGTTAAAAAAAAGTAGGTTTTTCATTGGATATTTTAGCATTAACTACGCAACAACAACACAACACCAATGTAAAATTTAAAAAAGGAAAAATTATGATTCCACAATTATTTGTAGAAAACATCGATTTAGGTGATGGAAGAAACATCACAATCGAGACAGGTCGTTTAGCAAAACAAGCCGACGGATCTGTAGTAGTAAGAATTGGCAAAACAGTAATCTTAGGAACAGTTGTTTCGGCCAGAAAAGCAAGCCCAGGCATTGACTTTTTACCATTAACGGTAGATTACCGTGAAAAATTTGCAGCAGCAGGACGTTTTCCCGGAGGTTTCTTTAAAAGAGAAGCGCGTCCAAGTGACAACGAGGTGTTGACAATGAGATTGGTTGACCGTGTTTTGCGTCCGCTTTTCCCATCAGATTATCATGCAGAAGTTCAAGTTATGATTCAGTTGATGTCGCATGACGAAGACGTTATGCCAGATGCACTAGCAGGATTAGCAGCTTCGGCAGCTTTAGCATTGTCTGACATCCCATTTGAAACTTTGATTTCTGAAGCCAGAGTTGGAAGAATTGATGGAAAATTCATCATCAATCCGTCTCGTGCTCAATTAGAATTGTCTGACATCGACATGATGATTGGTGCTTCAACCGATTCTATCGCAATGGTAGAAGGAGAAATGAAAGAAATTTCAGAAGCAGAAATGGTAGAAGCTATCAAATTTGCTCACGGTCACATTAAGGTACAAATTGCTGCTCAAGAAAGATTGGCAAATGCTTTTGGAAAAAAAGAGGTTCGTACCTACGAACAAGAGAAATCTGACGAAGCCATTCATGCAAAAGTTAAAGCGGCAGCTTATGATAAAATTTATGCTNTTGCAAGTAAAGGTTCTGCAAAACAAGAGCGNTCNGCNGCTTTCGCTGAAATAAAAGAAGAAGTAAAAGCTTTATTTTCAGAAGAAGAATTGGCAGAAAATGGCGATTTGGTTTCTAAATATTTCTATAAAGTAAATAAAGAAGCTGTTCGTAACGTAACATTAGATTTAGGAACACGTTTAGACGGAAGAAAAACAACTGAAATCAGACCAATTTGGTGTGAAGTTGATTATCTACCATCGGTTCACGGTTCNGCATTGTTTACCCGTGGAGAAACCCAAGCTTTGGCAACGGCCACTTTAGGAACTTCTAGAGAAGCCAATCAAATTGATTCACCAAGCGAACAAGGAGAAGAAAAATTTTATTTGCACTATAATTTCCCACCATTTTCTACAGGAGAAGCTCGTCCGTTGAGAGGAACTTCAAGAAGAGAGGTTGGTCACGGAAACTTGGCACAACGCGCATTGAAAAACATGATTCCGGCAGATTGTCCTTATACAATCCGTGTGGTTTCTGAAGTTTTAGAATCTAACGGTTCGTCTTCAATGGCAACGGTTTGCGCAGGAACATTATCTTTAATGGATGCTGGTATTCAAATGATTCGTCCAGTTTCTGGAATTGCAATGGGATTGATTACTGATGGAGAACGTTATGCAGTTTTGTCTGATATTTTAGGTGACGAAGATCATTTAGGAGATATGGATTTCAAGGTAACTGGAACTTCAGAAGGAATTACCGCTTGCCAAATGGACATCAAAATTGATGGATTGAAATACGAAATTATGGAAGCTGCTTTAGCACAAGCTAGAGATGGACGTTTGCATATTTTGAATATTTTAACAGAAACATTGGCACAACCAAAAGCAGATGTTAAGGTTTATGCTCCAAAAATTATCATGAGAACAATTCCTGGTAACTTTATAGGTGCTTTGATTGGACCTGGTGGAAAAGTGATTCAAGAATTACAAAAAGCTACTGGTTGTACAATCGTTATTAACGAAGTTGACGAGCAAGGTGTTGTTGAAATCCTTGGAACGGATCCTGATGGAATCGCAGCAGTATTGGCTAAAATTGATTCTATCATTTTCAAACCACAAATGGGTGAAGCTTATGAAGTGAAAGTAATTAAAATGTTAGATTTTGGTGCGGTTGTAGAATATACTGAAGCTCCAGGNAACGAGGTTTTATTGCACGTATCTGAATTGGCTTGGGAAAGAACAGAAAATGTTTCTGATGTAGTGAATATGGGTGATGTTTTTCAAGTGAAATACTTGGGAATTGACCCAAAAACTAGAAAAGAAAAAGTTTCTAGAAAAGCACTTTTACCAAGACCTCCAAGAGAATCTTAAATCAATTAAACGAATTAAATTCGTCTTAGTTTCATATAAAACCCCCAATTCATTTAGTTGAATTTGGGGGTTTTGGTTTATTTTTTAAGTTTCAACGCAACTTTTTTAAAATTTTTAGACTACTAATTATAAACCTAAAAAAATGTTATGAAACAAATTATCACTTTATTGATTGCCGTTGCGCTATTCAGCTTTATTTCTTGTAGTTCAGACAATCCGAATAACGGTATTGAACAAATAGAAATAGTTAATCGAACAACCACAGAAAATGCAGAAATCACTTATACAACTATCAAAATTAGTGGAGAGATAATTTCTGATAATTTAAACAATGTCTCTTCCCGTGGAGTTTGTTGGAGTACAAATCCGAACCCAACTGTTGACGATAATGTTATTAATTCTCAGAATAACATTCTCAGCCAAACCATAAATGAATTAACTGCCAATACAAAGTATTATTTTAGAATATTTGCGATAAACAATTCTGGGGTTACCTATGGTGAAAACCTATCATTTAACACCTTGTCGCTGAACGATACTGTTTGGAAGTTTGCTACATATTATCCTCCAGGTCCTAACTCAATTGGAGTTACACTATATTCTAGAGTAGACTTATATGGAGATAAAACAACTAGATTTGATGAATTAGATTTGCCTATGCACTGCCCTGGCTGCTTTATCACCTTTGGGACTTGGTCATTAAACGGAAATGTTTTAACCTATATTTGGGAAGGAAATAACCCAAACAGTTCAACTTATGTTTATACAGGTATTTTAAATGGAATGACGATAAATGGGACTTTTACTCATCCCACAATTCCTGGAACTTGGAATGCAATTCCTTTAAATTAAAGAAAATTTGAAAGAAAATTGAATTTAGAAACCATCATAAAATCATGCGCCAAGCAAAATAGACAAGCACAAGAAGAGTTGTACAATTTGTATAAAAAAACACTTTTTGTACTCTGTCTAAAATATTGTGCAAACCAAGCTGAAGCTGAAGATAATCTTCACAATGCTTTTATTGAAATTTTTACGAATATCAAAAAATTTGATGGCAAAGGTTCTTTTGAAGGTTGGATGAAGAGAATAACGATCAACAAAGCAATCAATTCCTATAAAAAAAATTACAATCTCACTCCAATAAAAGATGATTTTGAAGATGAAATTTATGTCGATGAAAACGAAATCAACTGTTCATTAGAGGAAATGCTGTTGATGGTCCAAGAATTACCCAACCGATATCGATTGGTTTTTAGTTTATACGAACTTGACGATTACACTCATAAAGAAATTGCAGCAATGTTATCGATTTCTGAAAACACCTCAAAATCAAATTTACACAGGGCAAAAATGATTCTGCGAGAAAAAATTAATGCAAAAAATTCAATGCAAAAAAATGTTGCAAAAAATGGAAAATAAAAAAGAAATTGGAAAAATTTTTAAAGAAAAATTTAAAGATTTGGATGAAATTCCGAGTGATTTGATTTGGAATTCTATCGAAAAAGATTTGGATAAAAAGAAGAAAAGAAGATTTTTGACGTTCTGTTTTTTGGGGTTTTTATGCTTATTGGGAACTTCCGCCTTTTTATATTTCAATCAAAATGAAACAATTGATTTAAATTCTAAAANAACAACAAAAGAAACTAACTTAAGAAATAAAGTAGGAAAAACTGAATTTGTTTCACAAACTGATACCGTTTATAAAACTAAAAGAAATAAAACAATAAAGTCCAATTCAACAAAAAAACTAATTGCAACTAATGCTGAATACGACGAATATGAAATTGTTACCAGATATAAAGTTTACAAAAAAAGCACCAAGACGTCGAAAATAATTACAAGAAAACAGCTTGTTTCAAAAAAGAAAACAACCTCAATTATAAAAAAAGGTAATTCAATTAAAACTAATACAACAAAAAATAAGCAATTAAAAAACAAAAAATCAAGGTTCAAAAAACAAGCTAATTATAAAAAAACAAAACCTTTTAATATTCCAAACCAAGTTCAAGCAGTCAAAAAAGACACTGTAATAGATTTAAGAAACACAAATTTATCTTTAGAAAAAAATCAAGTGGTAAAGACCGATTCTACAATTGTAAAAAAAGATAGTATTTCAAAAAAGAAAAACCTAAAACCAAAAAAAGAGGTCGAAAAACAGGTTGTAAAAGATTTAATGAAAACACTGAAATTATATCTAACTGTATATGGGGGTAAAAATTATTTCGATGATTTTAATAGAAAATCTGGCCTTATATCGGGAAATCAAAACATAAAAACTTCTGGTGATTTTGGCTATAATTTTGGAGTTTTAGCTAGAGTTATGATTTCTAAAAAAATTGGATTTAGAACTGGAATTGGTTATTCGGTATGGAATTATAACACAACCATTCAAAACACAAATAGCAACAATTGGATTTTAGAACAAACTAATATTGCTTTATATAATCTTTCAAGTTATGATGATTTCAATTTAAAATTTGTTGTCAATAATGAAATTAAATTGTCTGAAAAACTAAACTACTACGAGATTCCTGTTGAATGCTATTATATAATTTCAGATAACAAAAAGATTGGTATTGATGCTTTTGCGGGGATTAGTACCCATTTTATGCAAAAGACAAAAGTATTTGCAACTTCAATCGAAGGACAGAAAATAGCAATTGGCAAAGCCACTAACGAGGTTAAAATAATGGAAACTTTAAATATTGGATTGGTTTTCAATTACCCTATTACTAAAAAATTGAAATTAGAAATTACTCCCATATTTAAAAATCAATTTCAAATTCAAAAGATTAATAATGATTTTAAAGCATCTACTTTTAATGCCAATGCTGGTTTAACTTATAAAATATTATAATAAAGCCCTTATTGCAAGACCTGCAAGAGAAGAGAATAAAATTACTCCGAAACAAGCGGAATAAGCCAGCATAAATCCTCCCAAAAGGAAGACTTTTAAAAAACCCCAATCACTGATGGATTGGGGTTTTTGGTTTTTTATTAGCTTGTAGTTTTGATTTTTTACTAATTGATTGTATTATATTTATAGGATTTTTTTAACTTTTGTTGTACTATTATCTTTTGATAAAAAATTAATTTTACGACACAATTTTAAATTCACAAAAATGACAAAAACCGTTGGTATAATTGGAGCTGGAATTGGAGGTCTTGCACTATCAATTCGGCTTGCTAATCAAGGGTTTAAAGTAACCATTTTTGAAAAAAATAGCTATCCAGGCGGTAAATTGAGTGAACTAAAAATGGATGGATTTCGATTTGATAAAGGCCCATCATTATTCACAATGCCATCGTTAATAGATGAATTGACCAATCTGCAAGGAAGTCCACATCTATTTGAATACCAAAAATTAGACGTGATAACCAACTATTTTTATCCTGATGGAACGCAACTGAAAGCATCTGCTAATTTAGAAGAATTTGCAGAAGAAGTGCATTTAAAATTAAATGAAAAAAAAGCAACTGTTTTAAACCACATCAAACGCAACGCTTTTTATTTTAAAACTACTGAAGATTTGTTTTTGAAACAATCGCTGCACCAGCTAAAAAATTTTATAAATCTTAAGACATTAAAAGGTATTTTATACGCCCCATTCTTAGGTTTATTCAGTACCATGCACGAAAAAAATGCCCAAACATTTTCCAATCCGAAAACAGTGCAATTATTCAATCGATTTGCCACCTACAACGGTTCCAATCCATATAAAGCACCTGCCTTGATAAACATGATTTCGCATTTAGAGTTTAATCTTGGTGCTTATCTNCCTAAAAAAGGTATGCATCAAATTACNACNCATTTGGTCAAACTAGCAGAAGCAGCCAATGTCACTATCAACTATAATGCAACGGTTGAANCTTTAGCGGTAGGACCAAATAATCGTATAACCGCAATTCAAAGTAATGGCGTAAGTTATCCCTTTGATATTGTGGCAAGCGATGTAGATATTAATGTCCTATACAACCACTTATTACCAAAATCTTTTACTCCAAAAAAGCTTATTCGCCAAGAAAAATCAAGTAGCGCCTATGTTTTCTATTGGGGAATAAACAAAGAGTTTGCAGCGCTAGGACTTCATAATATTTTGTTTAGTGCTGATTATAAAAAAGAATTTGATCATTTATTTTTGAAACAATTTCCAACAGATGACCCTACTGTTTACATTAATATTACCTCCAAATATTGTAAGGGTGACGCGCCAGAAGGTTGTGAAAACTGGTTTGTGATGGTAAATGTGCCGCATAATAAAAACGAAAGTATCAATTATGCTGCAGCGATTAAAAAAGATGTTGTTGCCAAAATTAATATGATGTTGAAAACAGATATTGAAAAACACATCATTACAGAAAGTATCTTAAGTCCAATTGATATAGAAAACCAAACTTCTTCTTTCGGCGGATCACTTTATGGTAATTCTAGCAATAATAAATTTGCTGCATTTTTAAGACATGCCAATTTTTCGTCAAGCATCAAAAATTTGTTTCTTGTGGGAGGCAGCGTACATCCTGGAGGAGGAATTCCCTTGTGCCTTTTCAGTGCAAAAATAGCAAGTCAATTGATAGTAGAACAAGAAAAGAAATGATAAAGACATATAAATCATATTTATTATATTTCTTAATGCTGGTTTATGTTTCTGGCTCAATCGGGTTTGTGGTTAATCCACCTTTTTTTAGTCCTTTTACACCATATACTTTGCTACTTACTTGTTTTGTTTTTTTAATTCATAGTCCATTAGCAGACAAAAAATTTATATTCGCGTTTTTTTCTATAGCGTTTTTAGGTTTTATTATAGAAGTAATTGGCGTGAAAACGGGGATGATTTTTGGTAAATATTCCTACGGGAATGGGTTAGGTTATAAATTACTTGATGTTCCGCTTATTATTTCTATCAATTGGGCAATGCTTATTTTTGCCGGAATAACAACCATTAGTCGTATCTTTGCCAATAAAATAACAGTTTTGATTGTTGCTTCTTTACTAGTTACGCTTATTGATTTACTGATAGAACAAGTGGCACCAAAACTTGATTTTTGGCAATTTGAAGGCGGATTACCTGGCTTACATAATTATTTGGGTTGGATTGGAGTTGCGTTTGGTATTTCTTACTTTTTTTATCCGACAATTATAAAAGGCAATCGCACTGTTTCTTTAATAATTTTGATTTTACAAATTATATTCTTTACGACTTTATTTATATTTATTTAACATGGAAATAATAATTAATTGCAGCATAGTTTTAATCACTTTTATACTAACCGAATTTTCCGCTTGGGCAAACCATAAATATATCATGCATGGCGTTATGTGGTATTTTCATGCTGATCATCACAAAAAAGACCATCAAAGTTGGTTCGAAAGAAATGACTTGTTTTTTATCATTTATGCGGTGCCAAGTTGGTTACTCATAATGTTTGGCATGATGAACCAATATGCTTGGTACACTTGGGTTGGCTTTGGTATTCTACTTTATGGTTTAGCTTATTTTTTTGTTCATGACCTCATCATTCACCAGCGTTTTAAAGTTTTTACAAAAACAAAAAATGTTTATGTTTTAGCCTTGCGGCGTGCTCACAAAATGCACCATAAAAACATCGGAAAAGAAGGTGGAGAAAGTTTTGGAATGTTAATTATAAAGAAAAAATACATTCAAGCTGCTCTAAAACAGTCTAAAACTCTTTACACGTAAGATCAAAGTGCTGCAAAAAATATCTATTGCTTTACTTTAAATTTTTGTATTTGCTTTTGCTAATCGTTTAAGTTTTTCAATAGCATTCTTTAAAATTTAAATTATCAAATGAAACAAACAAGTACAGCAAAATGTCTGATTTGTAAAAACACCGAAACTACTTTTTTCATCTCTACAAAAGCATTGATGCATGAGACAAATAATGAGCTTTTTGTTTTTAATATTTGCAATAATTGCGAAGCCATATTTTTAATAAATCCAGTAACGTCTGAAAAATTAGACCATTATTATACTGATAATTATTTACCTTATAGAGGACATTTAGCTTGGGGAAAATACAGTTCTTTTGTGGTCAAAAGTCAGAAGCATCTTGATTTAAAACGTGTTAATTTTGTNAAAAAACACCTAAAAAACAACAATTCAAATCTTAATATTCTAGATGTAGGATGTGGTAATCCGAGTTTTTTAGAAATGCTGCAGCAAAATGCAAACGTAAATTGCACTGGAATTGATTTTTCAGATTCAGGNTGGAGAGGCAAAAACTATCCCAATTTAGTGCTCAAAAAAGTTTCAATTGAAGCGTTTNATGCTACAAAACAATTTGACGTAATTACGCTATGGCATTATTTAGAACACGATTACAACCCAAATAAAACGATTGAAAAACTATATAATTGCCTAAAACACGGAGGAAAACTAATAATTGAAGTTCCCGATTATAAAAGTATTACTGCAAAAATTCAAAAAACAAATTGGCAAGGATGGCATAGCCCGAGGCATATATCATTATTAACTGAAAAGAGTTTTACTCATTTGTTCCAAAAAGACAAATGGGAAATTANAAAACATTTGCGCTACGGAACGCTTGATGCATTTACCCTATGGTGGCTCGGTAGAATGGAAAAAAAAGGGACTGATTGGTCGGGTAATATGGCTAATCATTTTTGGATGCTTGTGCTTTTAAAAGTCGTTACTTTACCATTTTTTGCTTTGGAAAAACTATTCCCAATGGGCATACAAATAGTGGTGATTGAAAAAAAATAATCTCAATAGTAATCAAAAATTCCATTCAAAACAAAACACAATACCATGAGCCAAATAACCACTTGTACTTTTTTTAAATTGGAATCTTTTTCCAATAAACTTTGGGCATTTTCACAAATGCAACTTGGTCATGCTCACTTCAAGAATATCGAAGGATTAGTGTTCTACAAACTGTTAGGTTCAGGCGCTGAAAATGGTTTTAGTTCAAAACCAAACTTTGGCACTTATGCTTTGCTTTGCATTTGGGAATCAGAAATACATGCTACCGATTTTTTTGAAAAAAGTTCGTTTTTTANCAACTATAAATCTAGAAGCGCTGAATCATTCACTATTTTTGCACATGCCGCAGAAGCACACGGAAAGTGGGACGGAAAGCAACCTTTTGTTGCTGCTGCCACTTTGGCTATAGANAAACCAGTTATGGTTTTAACGCGAGCTAGTATTCGGATTTCAAAATTAATTTCTTTTTGGAGAAAAGTGGGACAAGTGAGCAAAAGCTTAGAGGATTACAATGGACTAGCGCTGTCAATTGGTGTTGGCGAATGGCCTTTAATACAGCAAGCAACTCTTAGCGTATGGAAAACCCAGGCCGAAATGATTGATTATGCCTATAAAAATGAAAAACATAAAGAGGTTGTTCGTCTAACTAGAAAACTCAAATGGTATAAAGAAGAAATGTTTGCAAGATTTATCCCTTATCAATTTGTAGGCAAATGGAATGGTAAAAATGTGGAGCATTTTTTAGATTTTTAGATTCCATTCGAACTTACAGTTTTAAAAGAAATCATAATTTTAATCAGCTTTGAAAAGTTTTAAAAAGTTGTCAAAGTTATT
>JGI25914J50564_10000260_pt1 | contig 17145 bp, 26 predicted proteins | sample LauGreSuBDMM15SN_2_FD_50564 | JGI IMG/M metagenome (IMG submission 50564) | reverse complement strand
TTCTATTCGTTCCCCACAATGGACTGGTGGTGGACACGTTCACTCCATCGTGCCTCGCGATTATTCCGAAAGAACCCCTAAGAAAATGAAAGCTGCAGCACTTCGCTCTGCTTTAAGTGACAGAGCTCGCGAAAACCATGTTCATGTTTTGAGTGCAATTGTGGAAGGCGACAAGCCATCTACCAAACAAGGTGTACAAGCCGTTAGAAATATTGCTAAAGGCAAAAAAGTTTTGGTAATCGTTTCACTTAATGAATTAATTGGTTGGTTTTCTTTGAGAAACGTTAACGATATGCACGTGGTCTCACCTGGTCAACTAAATACTTACGACGTATTGGTAGCTGATGATTTAGTTTTCACAAAAACTGCTTTGGATGAATTCTTAAGTGGTCCGCGCACCGGTAAATCAGCAAGTGCTGTTGGTCGCGCTACTGATGCAGAGGTTGGTGCCTAAATGGATAAAAACTTATTGAGAGATGTTTTAATTGCCCCAGTTGTTTCTGAAAAGAGTTACTCACTTTTGGATGAAAACAAATACACATTTGTGGTTAAGAAAGATGCCAACAAAACCCAAATTAGACAAGCTGTTGAAGCATTATTCAACGTAAAAGTTTTGAGTGTTAACACACTTAATAGAAAAGGTAAAACTTACCGCACTCGTTTTGGTGAAGGATCAAGATCAGACACCAAAAGAGCAATCGTATCCCTTGCGCAAGGCGATCGAATTGACATCTTCAATGCGCCAAGTGCTTAAAGGGGAGTTGAGATAACTAATGGGTATTAGAAAATTAAAGCCAACCACACCATCAAACCGTGGTGCCTCAGTTGCTGACTTCTCCGAAACAACACGTTCCACCCCAGAAAAATCTTTAGTTAGACCAGTTCATTCCAAAGGTGGCAGAAACAACCAAGGAAGAATTACTACTCGCCATCAAGGTGGCGGACACAAACGTGCTTATCGTCTAATTGATTTCAAACGTTTAGACAAAGACGGAGTACCGGCAACAGTTGCTCACATTGAATATGACCCAAATAGAACTGCACGTATTGCATTGCTTCACTTTGCTGATGGAGAAAAGCGCTACATTTTGGCACCAAACAAACTGAAACAAAATGATGCAGTTGAAACCGGTCCAAGTGCAGACATCAAACCAGGAAACAATCTGCCCCTAAGAAATATTCCAGTAGGAACTGTTATTCACGCCGTGGAATTAAAACCAGGTGGCGGAGCAAAAATGGCACGTTCAGCTGGAGCAAGTATTCAACTTGTTGCTAAAGAAGGTCAACTTGCACAACTAAGACTTCCATCAGGTGAAATTAGAAGCGTTGATGTGAGATGTCGTGCCACAGTTGGCGAAGTTGGTAACGCTGAACAATCAAATATCAACTGGGGTAAAGCAGGACGTATGCGTTGGAAAGGTGTTCGACCAACCGTTCGTGGTGTGGTTATGAACCCGGTCGACCATCCTCACGGTGGTGGAGAAGGAAAAACTTCCGGTGGACGCCATCCAGTTAACCCTTCCGGTAAACCAGAAGGTCGTACTCGTAGACCTAAGAAAGCTTCACAACAATTTATTGTTCGTCGTCGACCAGCAAATAAAGCTAGAGGTGGAAAATAATCGTGGGTAGAAGTTTAAAGAAGGGTCCATTTGTTGACACTCACTTGTTAAAAAAAGTGAATGATCAAAATGAAAAGAAATCTAAAAACGTTATCAAGACTTGGTCACGACGTTCCATGATCATTCCTGACATGTTAGGACACACCATCGCAGTTCATGATGGAAAAAAACATATTCCAGTTTTTGTGACAGAACAAATGGTCGGTCATAAACTTGGTGAATTTGCACCAACCAGAACTTTCCGTGGACACATTAAGGGTGACGATAAAAAAGTCACTAAGGGCGACTAAGGGATTATGACAATGGAATCAAGAGCATCAGCACGATTTGTTCGTGTGACACCAATGAAAGCAAGACGCGTAGTTGATTTAATTCGCGGACTTTCAGCGCGTGAAGCACAAGCAGTGTTGCGTTTTGCTGATCAAGCTGCATCAGAACCGATAGGCAAAGTTTTGAAATCTGCCATGGCTAATGCGCAAAATAATCAAAAGGTTGATCCCACAACTCTTTATGTAGCAGAAGCTTTTGTTGACGAAGGTCCAACTATGAAACGAATTCGTCCCCGTGCTCAAGGCCGTGCGTATGCAATTCGTAAGAGAACTTCTCACATCACCTTAATTTTGGAACCAGTTGGTTCTGCTCCTAGAAGAAAACCAGGTCGCAGATCAAATAAGCCCAAGACTAAAGAAGTTGTTGTCAAAACAGTTAAAACTCAAGTTGTGGCAAAGACCACTGCTCCGGTTGCTAAAAAAGCTGCCCCAGCCAAAAAAGCTGCAGCGAAAAAAGCCACCACTAAAAAGACTGCTGCAAAGAAAACCACCAAAGGAGGCACTAAGTAATGGGACAAAAAGTTAACCCACATGGCTTCCGTTTGGGATATACCTCTGAATACACCAGTAAATGGTTTGCTGATTCAACCAAAAAAGGTGAGCGTTACCAAGATTACATTAAAGAAGATATTTTAATTCGTAAAATGTTAACTGCTGGCATGGAACGTGCTGGAATCTCACATGTTGACATTGAAAGAACCCGTGAAAGAGTTCGTATTGATATTCACACCGCCCGCCCCGGAATTGTTATTGGTCGTCGTGGTCAAGAAGCAGACCGAATTCGTATTGACTTAGAAAAATTGACTGGCAAACAAGTTCAGTTAAACATTTTAGAAGTTAAAAACCCTGAAGTTAATGCCCAATTAGTTGCCCAAGGTGTTGCCGAACAACTTGCATCACGTGTTTCTTTCCGTCGTGCGATGAGAAAAGGTATGCAATCAGCTCTTAAAGGTGGCGCTAAAGGAATTAGAGTTCAAGTTTCTGGTCGTTTAGGTGGNGCAGAAATGAGTCGTTCCGANTTTTATCGTGAAGGACGCGTTCCATTGCACACACTTCGTGCCAACATCGAATACGGATTCCACGAAGCGTTAACAACTTTTGGACTTATTGGTTGCAAAGTTTGGATTTTCAAAGGTGATGCTCCTGTTACCAAAGCTGAAAAAGAAGCTCGTCAACAACAAGATCGCTTACAAGCTCAAGCTGCCCAAGCAGCCAAGCAAACCAGAGCTCCTAGAAAACCTAAGAAAGAAACAGCTGAAAAAGCAGCCGCNCCAACAGAAGGAGCAGCTGAATAATCATGTTGATTCCTAAAAGAGTTGCACACAGAAAACAACACCACCCTAGAAGAACTGGTAAAGCAAAAGGTGGCACAAAAGTTGAATTTGGCGATTACGGTTTACAAGCTTTGACTTCTGCCTATGTCACCAACAGACAAATTGAAGCTGCACGTATTGCTATGACTAGACATTTGAAACGTGGTGGAAAAGTTTGGATCAATATTTATCCAGATCGCCCCATCACCAAAAAACCTGCTGAAACTCGAATGGGTTCTGGTAAAGGATCTCCTGAATGGTGGGTAGCAAATATCAAGCCAGGTCGCGTGATGTTTGAAGTTACTTTTCCTGACGACAAAGTGGCACGCCAAGCTTTGGAAAGAGCGATGCACAAACTACCTATGAAATGTCGAATCGTTACANGAGATTTGGTGGAGGGATAAATGGCTAAAGCAGTTAAAACACAAGAATTTCGTGGTCAAACAAATGAAGACTTGGCAAAGAAATTGAAAGATGCCAAAGAAGAACTGTTTAACCTACGTTTCCAATCAGCAACCGGTCAATTAGAAAACCATGGTCGTTTGCGCACAGTTAAAACCGAAATTGCTCGCATTTACACAATCTTGCGTGAACGCGAACTGGGAATTACTCCTGTTGATACAGAAGGTGCTGCATGAGTAAAACTGTAGAAAGAAACGACCGTAAAACACGTGAAGGAATTGTGGTTTCCAACAAAATGGATAAAACCATTGTTGTGAAATTAGAAGAACAGTACACACATTCTCTTTATGGAAAAGTTGTGAACCGTTCCGTGAAATTTAAAGCACATGACGAAAAGAACGAAGCAGGAATTGGGGATCGTGTTTTGTTAATGGAAACAAGACCACTTTCTGCAACTAAACGTTGGCGCATGGTCAGCATCATAGAAAAAGCTAAGTAAAGGGCAGGCGAAAAAAAATGATTCAATCAGAGTCACGACTTCGAGTCGCTGACAACACCGGAGCCAAAGAGCTTCTGTGTATTCGCGTGCTGGGCGGTTCTCATCGACGTTACGCAAGTATTGGCGATGTCATCGTTTGCTCAGTTAAAGATGCCATTCCAGGTGGTGCCGTTAAAAAAGGTGAAGTTGTTAAAGCTGTTGTGGTGCGAATTGTTAAACAAGTTCGCCGACCAGATGGTTCATACATTCGCTTTGATGAAAACGCAGCTGTAATTTTGAAAGAAGATGGCGAACCACGNGGTACCCGTATTTTTGGTCCCGTTGGNCGCGAACTTCGTGACAAAAANTTTATGAAAATTATTTCACTAGCACCGGAGGTGTTGTAAATGGCTTCCCTGCACATTAAAAAAGGTGATTTAGTTCAAGTTATTAGTGGTAAAGATCGTGGTACAACAGGTCGAGTATTAAAAGTTGACCCAATCCAAGGTCTGGTCACTGTTGAAGGAATTAACAGAGTAAAAAAACACACTAAAGCAGCACAATCAGAACGTGGCGCTGCTGTGGGTGGAATTTTAACAATTGAAGCACCACTTGATGCCAGTAACTTGATGGTGGTTGATCCAAGTGATAACAAGCCAACCAGAGTTAGACGTCGTAGAGACAAGATTGAAAAGAAGCGTGCCGATGGCACAACTTATGTTTCAACCCGACTTGTTCGCGTTTCGGCACGTACCGGAAAGGAAATCTAAATGACTACTACTCAAACAAAAACCACACCTCGTTTGAAGCAACGCTATGCAGCAGAAATTGCTCCAGCGTTACAAAAAGAATTCGGTTTCACAAATGTTAACCAAGTTCCACGTCTGACAAAAATTGTGGTCAACATGGGTGTTGGTGAGGCTGCAAAAGATTCCAAACTTATTGAAGGTGCAGTAAGAGATCTAACAATTATCACCGGTCAAAAACCGGCAGTTGCTAAAGCGACTAAGTCAATTGCTAACTTCAAACTGCGCGAACACCAACCAATCGGAGCACACGTAACCATTCGTGGTGACCGTATGTGGGAATTCTTAGATCGTCTTTTAGCTGTGGGTTTGCCACGTATCAGAGATTTTCGTGGACTTTCCCCAAAACAATTTGATGGCAGAGGAAACTACACATTTGGTTTAACAGAACAATCTGTGTTCATTGAAATTCCTCAAGATTCAATTGATCGCCCACGCGGTATGGACATCACAGTGGTAACCACCGCAAACAACAACGAAGAAGGACGAGCTTTACTTAAATTGCTCGGCTTTCCTTTCAAGGAGGCATAACCAATGGCAAAAACTGCGATTGTGCAAAAGCAACAACGCACCCCAAAATTTAAAGTTAGGGCCTACACACGTTGTGGAGCTTGTGGAAGACAACGTGCAGTTTATAGAAAATTCAACTTGTGTCGTATTTGTTTCAGAAACAAAGCACACAAAGGTGAACTACCAGGTATTACCAAGAGCAGTTGGTAAGAAAAACAAGACGCTGAAGGTCTGATTCAACTGGAATCAGAAACCACATCGAGAAAGGCTTAAAAAGCCATGACAATGACAGATCCGATCGCTGACATGTTGGCACGTTTGCGTAACGCAAACACAGCACACCATGATTCTGTTGCGATGCCCTATTCCAAAATTAAGAAAAATATTGCTGAAATTTTGAAAGCAGAAGGCTACATTCAAAGTTGGAAAGCTGAACCTGCAAAAGTTGGACAAAGTTTAGTGTTAGATCTTAAATACGGCCCAAGTCGTGAAAGATCAATTTCTGGTTTGCGAAGAGTTTCTCGCCCAGGCTTACGCGTTTATGCCAAGAATGACACCTTGCCCAAAGTATTAGGTGGACTTGGTATCGCCATCATTTCTACTTCAACTGGTTTATTAACTGACAAACAAGCATCCAAGAAAGGCGTAGGCGGAGAAGTCCTTGCCTACGTTTGGTAAACAAAATGTCTAGAGTCGGTAAAAAACTAGTAACTGTGCCAAGTGGTGTAGAAATTAACATCAGCGGCACCAAAGTAGATGTTAAAGGACCAAAAGGTCAATTGAGTATTGATTTGCCTGATGCTATTTCTATTAAGAAAAACGAAGATGGCACCTACTCACTACACAGAGCAACTGAAGAAACAAAAAACAAAGCACTTCATGGTTTATCTAGATCTTTAGTAGCCAACATGGTTAAAGGGGTAACCGACGGTTATTTCAAAACCTTAGAAATTGTGGGAACTGGTTACAAAGTGACAGCTAAAGGAAATGATTTAGAATTTGCACTTGGNTATTCACACCCAGTGATATTTCCTGCACCAGCAGGAATTACCTTCAAAGTTGAATCACCAACCAGATTTCAAATTCACGGTATTGACAAACAAGCCGTGGGAGAAACTGCCGCAAAGGTTCGAAAACTTCGCAAACAAGATCCTTACAAAGGTAAAGGTATCCGATTTGATAACGAAGTTATTAGACGTAAAGCTGGAAAGGCTGGTAAGTAACTAATGAGTAGATTCACCAGACCTGGCAAAAATTTAAGTAAAAAGTCAGCTTCGAGAAGAAGAAGACATATTCGAGTAAGAAAGAAAATTACTGGCACAACACTAAAGCCACGTCTAGTTGTGACTCGATCTTTAAGAAATGTCAGTGTCCAAGTAATTGATGACTTGAGTGGAAAAACTTTGGCATACGCATCTTCAATTGAAGAAGGTATTGCAGGAGATAAAACAGCACAAGCAAAAATTGTTGGTAAAAAAGTTGCAGAACGTGCAACTGCTGCTGGCATTAAAGATGTTGTGTTTGATCGCGCCGGACGCAAGTACCACGGACGAGTCGCTGCTTTAGCTGATGGTGCACGTGAAGGAGGTCTTACTTTCTAATGGCTGCAAAGACATCTAATCTAAACGGCACAGAAGAACGCCCAAATCGTCGCGAACGTCGCGAAAGAAATGAAGGCGGAGCTCGTGAAAAAGAAAAATCACAGTTCATTGAACGAGTGGTTTTCATTAACCGTGTAGCAAAAGTTGTGAAAGGTGGACGTCGTTTCGCATTCACAGCACTTGTAGTGGTGGGCGATGGCAATGGCATGGTTGGTATTGGTTATGGCAAAGCACGTGAAGTGCCACAAGCAATTCAAAAAGCTGTTGAAGAAGCCAAAAAATCTTTCTTTAAAGTTCCTCGAGTGCAAGGAACTATTCCTCATCCAATAACAGGTGAAGCAGCAGCAGGAATTGTGATGCTTCGTCCTGCCTCCCCAGGAACCGGTGTAATGCTGGTGGACCTGTGCGTGCAGTTTTGGAAGCAGCCGGAATTCACGACGTATTAACAAAGTCTTTAGGTTCAGGAAATGCAATTAACGTGGTTCATGCCACAGTTGATGCGTTAAAGAAACTAGAAAGACCAGAACAAGTTGCCGCAAGACGTGGTCTACCAGTAGAACATGTTGTTCCAGCAGCAATCTTAAAAGCACAAGCTGCAGAAAAAGCTGGTGTTTAATATGTCATCATTCAAAATTAAACAAATCAAATCATCTATTGGTGGCACAAAAATCCAATTAGATACTTTGAAAACTTTAGGTTTGGGAAAAATTGGTTCTCAATCAGTTAAACCTGATCGCCCAGAGTTTCGTGGAATGCTGAGAAGCGTTGCCCACTTAGTAACCGTTGAGGAGGTTAAGTAACCATGTCAATAAAGGTTCATCATCTTCGTCCAGCACCTGGTGCTAAAAAGGACAAGAATCGTAAAGGTCGCGGTGAAGCAAGTAAGGGTAAAACTGCAGGACGTGGTACCAAAGGATCTGGTGCGCGTCGTAACTATTCTGCCGCTTTTGAAGGTGGCCAGATGCCATTACATATGCGTTTACCAAAACTGCGCGGTTTCACCCCGCCAAACAAAATTACATATCAGGTAGTTAACGTTTCTGATATTTCAAGACTGTTCCCTCAAGGTGGCGAAGTTACTCCTGCATCTTTAGTTAAAGTTGGCGCAATTCGAAAAGGTCAACCAGTTAAAGTGTTAGGTTTTGGCGAAATTACTGTCAAAGTAACTGTGGTGGCTGACAAATTTAGTGAATCAGCTAGCAGCAAGATAGCCGCTGCAGGCGGATCAATTAAAGCTCTTTAGGAGTTAGTTTTGAACTTAAATTTTGCGTGGTTAACGGATGCTTTTCGCACTCCTGATTTACGACGCAAAATTTTGTTCACTCTGGGCATGATTGCTCTTTATCGTTTAGGTACCACAATTCCAACACCTGGAGTTGACTATCCTGCAATTCAACAGTGTGTGGAATTAGTAGAAGGTGACTCTCTTTATGGAGTTATTAACTTATTTTCTGGTGGAGCATTACTGCAACTAAGTGTTTTTGCCCTAGGAATTATGCCCTACATCACCGCTTCGATCATTATCCAGTTGTTGACTGTTGTTATTCCACGTTTAGAAATGTTAAAAAAAGAAGGCCAATCAGGTCAAGCAATAATCACTCAATACACCCGTTATGTAACTATTGGTTTAGGTCTTTTGCAAGCTACTTCGATTTTAGCTTTAGCTAGAACTCCTGGACAATTATTAAGAGGTTGTCCCAACGACATTATTCCAAATCAAACTTTACCGGTGATGATTTCAATGGTGTTAACAATGACTGCTGGTACTGCACTGGTTATGTGGTTTGGTGAATTAATTAGCCAACGCGGTGTAGGTAATGGCATGTCATTATTGATTTTCGCCTCAATTATTTCCTCTGTACCAAGCCAATTTGCCGCAATATTAACCATCAACGGTCTTTTCACATTTATTGCCACAGTGGTTGTGGGAATCGCAATTATTGCTGGGGTAGTTTTTGTGGAACAAGCGCAAAGAAGAATTCCTGTTCAATACGCCAAACGTATGGTGGGAAGAGCGTCCTACGGAGGAACTTCTACTTATATTCCATTAAAAGTTAATATGGCTGGAGTTATTCCAGTAATTTTTGCTTCCTCTTTACTTTACATTCCTTCACTTTTGGTACAACTNTCTAATTCTCAAAGTCCTTGGGCACAATGGATTTCACGTAATTTCCAAAATGGAACCGAAGCTCCTTACATAGTTACCTATGCGTTACTGATTGTTTTCTTTGCCTATTTTTATTCTTCAATCACTTTTGATCCCCAAGAAGTTGCCGAAAACATGAAAAAATATGGNGGATTCATACCTGGAATTCGNGCNGGAAATCCCACTGCAGAATATTTGAAATATGTGTTATCAAGACTGATGGCTGCAGGATCAACCTATTTGACAATTATTGCCGTAATTCCATTCATTGCATTTGGNGCACTGGGTGTGGGAGANAGATTCGTATTCGGTGGAATCAGTTTGTTAATCATGGTCGGTGTTGGTTTGGACACTGTGAAACAAATTGAAAGTCAGTTACAACAAAGAAGCTATGAAGGCTTCTTAAAGCAAAATCCAACAATTTAAATAAATGCGCCTATTAATCATGGGCCCACCTGGTGCGGGCAAAGGCACACAAGCAGTAAATATTTCAAAAACACTTAATATTCCTCACATCTCAACCGGAGATATTTTTCGCGAAAATATGAAAAATGAAACTGCTTTAGGACTTGAAGCAAAAGCTTTTTATGATAAAGGAATGTATGTTCCGGATGAAGTTACCAACAGAATTGTTGAAGACAGGCTCACCTGGGATGATGTAAAGAATGGTTTCTTACTAGATGGATACCCAAGAACAATCGAGCAGGTTAATTTCTTAGACCAGATTCTTGCTCAGAAATCTCAAAAAATTGAAAAAGTGTTAGAACTAACTATAGATATTCCCGTGGTGGTAGCAAGACTATTAAAGCGCGCGCAAGAACAGGGAAGAATCGATGACACCAAAGAAGTTATCACGAAAAGATTAGAAGTTTATGCTTCATCAACAGCACCTTTGTTAACAGAATATAAGAACCGCAGCATATTGATAAAAGTTGATGGCATGGGTTCAGTTAGTGAAGTTGAAGGAAAGATTAAAACAGCTCTTAGTGTTTAATTGTTCCAATTGATTGGAATATGAATTTCGTTTCTTTTTAAAAAAGATGGTTTAAAAGGTGGATCAAATCTTGCGCTTCGCCAATTATTTTCATTGCCTATTTCAATGATTGACTCTCTAACCAAGGCGCTCTTTAACAATTTCAGATTTTTCTCTAGTTTTATTTCTGCGTAATTTCCAGAAAATTTTAAGCACGCATAAAATCCTTGCGGTACTTGTTTAATTTCAACATCTGAATTCTTAGAAATCGGCAAACTTGAAATATCTGAACCATGTGGCATAACAAATGATATTTTCCACTGGCCTTTTTTGACTGGGATCTGAATAACTGGGGCAGTCATTGAAATATTGTTTTGGGAAATGTAATTAAAGAGTGGACGAAATCCGTAGCTGCCTGCCTGATTCATTGAACCATCGACAATTACTTCAGCAATTAAGCACGGTTCATAATCACGAATTTCAAAATCAATGAATTTCTTTACGACTCTGTATTTCTGTTGCTCGGTCATAATTTTGTTAAAATTTCTGGGCCATTTGCAGTGATTGCAATGGTATTTTCCCAGTGACTTGCAAAAGATCCTTCACTAGAAACCACTGTCCACTCATCTTCTAAGACATGAACTTTATTGTTACCCAAAACTAACATTGGCTCAATTGCTATAGCCATACCAACTTGTAATTCAGGTCCAGATCCAGCTTTGCCATAATTTGGCACACTTGGTGCCATATGCATTTCTGTTCCAATGCCATGGCCAACATAATCTTCCAAAATACCAATTTGCAAACCTTGATGACTTCTCACAAATTTTTCAATAGCAAATCCAATATCACCGATATGTTTACCGGGTAAGGCAGCATTGATCCCGATTTGTAACGCCTCTTTTGTGATATCGCTAAGTTTTTGATGTTCTGCTTTAACGTTTCCCACACCAATTGTGATGGCGGCATCCCCATGCCAGCCGTCAATAATTGCACCACAATCCACACTAACTAGATCACCATCGTTAATAAATCTTTTTTCATCAGGAATTCCGTGCACAACTTCTTCATTTATTGAAACACAAATCACTGCGGGATAACCGTGATATCCCAAGAAAGACGGCTCTGCTCCTTCTTTCTCCATGACTTTTCTAGCAATTAAATCAAGTTCAAGTGTGGTCATGCCAGGTTTAATTGCAGAATTAATTTCTGCCAAACAAAGTGCTACTACTCGTCCAGCTTTTCTCATTATCGCGAATTGTTCAGGAGTTTTTAGTTGAATCTGTGATTTATTAAACATTTGATTCCAAACCTATCGTCAATTCATCACCAAGGCTCTTGTGGTTCAAGAACCCTCCAGCAATACCAAGCAGCAATAGAGCGATAGGGAGAAAACGGATCTCCTAAAGGTTCCATTTGTTTCTCGTTAGGCATTTCTTTTAAACCGTGCACAATTTGCCACCCTCTTCTAACCGCTAAATCACCAACTGGCCAAACATCAAGTCTTCCCATGGTGAACATTAAAAACATTTCTGCAGTCCATCTGCCAATGCCCCATTGTGAACTGAGCATCGTTACCGCTTCATCATTAGAGGCATCAGCTAAGTGGGCTAAATTAATTTCCTTATTCAACTGAGCATTTGCTAAACCATGAATTGTTTTCACCTTAGAAGCAGATAAACCTGCTTTACGTAATTGTGTTTCAGTTCTGTTTACTAACACTCGGGGAGTGATGTTGTTGTTAGAAATTTTTCTTACTCTTTGAATTATGGTTGAAGCCGCCGTTGAAGATATTTGTTGAGCAATCACTGATCTAACTAAGGATTCAAAGTATGAATTAACTGATTGTTCTTGAGGTTTAAGATTACAGACGTCGCTAACTGCAATTATTTTCTTCAAGTGTGGACATACTGATTTCACATGCTCAATACCGGTTTTTAATTCTTTTGAGTTTGATCCCATGATATTTCCAATCTAATCGTATGTAGAACAAAAGAATTTGCGAGATAATGATTTCATTCTTAGGTATTTAAATTATGACTAGATTCTAACGAAAAACTATTGCTATAACAGATTTTTGCTTTGCAGATTTGCAAAGCTATACCAGCCCGGAATAACTGGTAACCAAAAAGTGACTACCCGATATAACAACACTCCAGATAATGCCATTCCCGAAGCCACTCCAACTGCGGTAAGTCCAGCAACCAAAGCTGCTTCCACTGCACCAATACCACCGGGAGTAGGAGCTGCTTGACCAAGAGTTGCACCAGCAAGATAAACAAAGGCTGCTACTGATAAAGAAATTTCACTTCCGAAAGCATGAAGGGATGCATAAAAAGCCATAATGTAGGCACTATTTAAAGCAAGTGATGAGACCAAACTTATTAATAATCTTTGAGGTTGTTGCGCAATTGTGGCCAGGGTTGGGCCNACTTGATTAANTATTGGTTTAGCACGATTGATAACCCAATTTCTGAAAGAAGAAATAGAAAATGCGACAATTACTAGTGCCACGATAATTACAAAAATAACTAAAGTTATTCGAGGTGGTCTAAATGATAATTCAGTTTGTGTTCCTGCTACCACTCCAAATAAAAGTAATAATATTAAGTGAATAAAGAAAATTACTACCTGGGAAACCCCAACAGCAGTAGCAGCAGCTGGAGCTGGAACACCTGATTTGTTTAGGAAACGAATATTTACTGCCACCGAACCAAGAGTTGGGGGCGTAACCAACGTCGCAAAAGATGCTGCCAACTGGGCTTGAAGTGTTCTAACTCTATTAACTTTGGTAGGAATGAAAGCCAAAAGTAAAGCGGTTGCCGCAAAGTAAGTTAGGGACGAGCCAACTAAAGCCACCAAAGCCCAACGCCACTGTGCGGTGGAAATTAATTCATTAATACTTATTTGACTGAATTGAGGGACTAATACATACAACGCAATAACTGAAGCAATGGCCAAAAGGACACTTTGCCAATTAATACGTTGGAATTGAATTGGTTGAATCTCAGCACTTGGGGTTAGCTCTCCCAGAGATTTTCGTAACCCACGTAGCAATTCTCGATCAGATTTCAAATATTCACGCGTCTTTCGACTCATAGCCACACTTTGAATTGCAGGAATAATTCTAATTAACTCTTTAGTCGAGAAGACTAACTTTGCCACCGAAACAGTTTCTGTAACCGAGGAACTGCGGGCAGCTGTTACTAACGCTTCAGCTAGATCTACTCTTAGTTGCAACTCTGTTGCACCGATTGTTCCGGAGTGAACACCTGTAAACGTAATTTCACCAGATTGTGTTACATAAATATTTTCAGATGAAAGAGATCTATGTGCAATATCAGCGTCATGAATGGTTTTTACACCTTGTAAGAATTTTTTGATTTGCTCCATATTTAACTGGGTATCTTTTGCTTTAAGATCAGCAAAAGTGGAACCGTCAAGATTTGCTAGTGCAATTAATATAGAATCAGGTTCAATTTCGCGTACAAGTTGTACCTCAGGTACACGTATTCCTGTGGCAGATATGGCATAAGACAAAAGGGCAGTTCTTTCAATTCTGCGCCTAATACTCATTCCTCTAAAATCACCAGAAGTCTTAATTGTTAAACCACGCCACCAAGAACTAATTACTCCAGATCCTTGAAGTTCCCAGTCAAACACCCACACATTTAATTGCTCACCAGTTTTTAAATTGACACTGTAAATTCTGCCTTCTGAAGTTTCCAAAAGTAAATCAATTTTTGCAACACTTAAACCACTTGAGGTTAGGGCTTCAGTTATTTTTTCAACAGAGGCTCTATTTATGGGTGTGCCTAGGCTGTAACGAACTGTTAAACCAATTGTCCAGCCAAGTAAAATATTTACGATTTGGGCAACAATTGTAGTTTGCCCAGCAACCAATGACACAAAAGATAACGCAATAACAGAAATAGTGGCAACTGCTCCAATTTTGCCACGATCAAAGATGCGCGCAATAACCAAAAATGCAATNAAGCCTGCTATCANTGGATCNAGTGGAGTTATTCCCGCAGTTTGAGTTCCACCAGTTAANGCAAGCAATAATCGTGGAGAATTACTTTCAACTATAAGAATAGAAAGAGAAACTAAAGCAAGTACCGCTAATCCAGCAGCTAATAAGGCATCAACTAATTGTCGGGCGCGACCTCGAACTACCAATGAAATACCCACCAAGACAGGAACAAATATTATTGCCGTGGCGCCAATTGTGTTAATTGCAAATAAAACAAAACTTGGTAATACCCGAGTAGCGGTGGTTAAATCAGCATCGATTCCTGCTGTGGTTTGAGCTGCCAGTGTTCCAATTAAGGTAACCAGCAAAGTAATGCCCAGCGAAACAAGAAGTGAGACCAAGTCTCGGGGGCGTCGCGCGGCTCTTCTAGAAGGCCTATTTGTTGCAATATTCATCTACTCCATCGTCCCATTACCTCAACATTTTCACCTGACCAGACACTTGTCGTAGGTCAATGATGAAGTAGTCATATGGCATTAATCGGAATCCCTGAAATCACCCTGGAAAAGACTGCCCTACCTTTCATTGAAAAACCTATTTTTGATTCTCAACAACACAAGATTTTGGAACACGATTCGGGATCCTTACTAGTTACTGGTACAGCGGGAACAGGTAAAACTACTTTGTTGGCAGAAGCCGTTGTTAATAAAGTATTGAATGGAATTAATTCAGATAAGATTATTATTTTTTGTTTTTCAAGACATTCAGCTAGAGCGATGCGAAAATATTTGACAAGAAGATTACCTGATTACTCCATACCCCAAGTTGCAACATTTCATTCATTTACTCATTCAGTTATGCAAGCTGCTTACAATCAAGGTTTAGTTGTAGAAAATTATGCTTTTCACCACTGAGATTATTATCGGGTCCTGAACAAGAAGTGATGATCAATGAATTGATAAAAGGAACTATTGAAGATAATTCAATAAATTGGCCGCCCAATTTAATTGGTGCTTTAAAAACAAAAGGTTTTGTTAGACAAGTTAGAAATCTGCTTGCTCGCATGCGATCTTTAGGGATGGATCCAGAACAATTAATTGATATTGGGATTAAGCACGAAAATGAGAACTGGGTTGCTTTAGGTAATTTCGCAGAAATGTATTTAGATAATTTAGATTCATCAGAAACTACTGATTATGGTGAACTTGTTCACAGGGTAAATCTATTATTACTTCGACTAAAAAGTTTAGAAGAGTTGAATATCAAGTTTACGCATTTTTTTGTTGACGAATATCAAGACATTGATCCTGCGCAAGTCAGATTATTAAAATCTTTAGTCAGACCCAATAAATTCCTAATTGCCGCAGGAGATAAAGCCCAAAGTATTTACCAATTTCGGGGGGCAGACTTTGAAGCACTAGAAAGATTTGGTAAAGATTTTGGGGATAGTACGACAATCGAGTTAGATTACAATTACCGACAGATTCAAGCCATTGATTTACAAGTTAATACCTACGACTCAACTAATGCTCAAAGTTTTCACATCGCTAATGAAATTAGAAGATTTAAACAAGAAAATACAGAAACTAAGTGGTCTGATATTTTAGTTATTGTTAGAAATGCTAATTCAATTAATTCAATAAATCGTGCACTAACTAATTATACGATACCGGTAAGTGTGCAATCAGATGATTTACCTCTTTCACAAGATCCTGCCGCACGAGTACTGCTTGATTGTTTGAATATTTCTAGCCAATTAGCGCTGGGAAATAATGATCCAAGTAATAGTGAAGTGATAAGAGATTTACTTAGAGGACCCCTAATAAATGCCTCCCCATTTGAATTAAGGGAAACTTCCAGACTGCTTCGAAAAAGATCAAGGGAAAATGATGAACATCCTTTGAATTCTGATCAAGCTTTATATAGAGCAGTAATTGACCCTAAATATTTGTTAGATATCCCAAGTGAAATATCACAAGGGGTAAGAAAATTAGGGGCAATCTTATTTAGTGCTCGAGATTTGATTAANCAAAAAACTCGAGTGGAAGTAGTGATGTGGAGTATTTGGAATTTAGAAATAAGTGAATCAAACATAAAAATGTTTGATGTAACCGACTCAGAATATACGTGGAGTAAGACTTTACAAAATAATGCATTACGAGGTGGGATTGAAGGCAGAAAAGCTGATAAAGATCTAGATTCTATTTTAGCTTTATTTGATGCTGCTTCTCGAGATGACGAGCGAACTTTGGGAACTCGCGGAGTGATTAATTTTTTAAATGATTTAGGTATGCAAGCTTTTCAAGCTGAAACATTAGCGCAAAAACCAATTGAAGATGATCGAGTTCAAATTGTTACAGCACACAAGTCCAAGGGCTTAGAAGCAAGATTTGTGATTATTCCTGATGTGCAGGCAGATATTTGGCCTTCAGCACGATTAAGAAACAACTTATTAGAAGTTGAAAGACTTGGTTACGAAACAGTTGTTAGATCACCAAGTAGAAGTGAAATTATTGCAGAAGATATAAGACTTTTCGAGGTAGCTAAATCAAGAGCTCGTCAAAAATTATTAGTTAGTGCCATAAAAAGTGAGTTTTCAGATAGTGGTGAACCGTCTGTTTTGTTAACAAAATTGGGGGCAGCAGAGATAAATCATGTTTCAGGNTTTCCCACAAAAGCTCTATCTTTGACTTCACTTGTTGCAGAAATCAGGAAATTTGGCCAAAGTGAAACAATAGATCCAAATTTCAAAAAAGCTTTAGCAAAAAGATTAAATAACATAAGCAAAACTAAAGATGCTTTTGGAAGAGAAATTAGTCAGGCTGCCGATCCACAAAATTGGTGGGCCACCATCAAACCCCAAGCAAGTAAAATCAAATTAGCTCCTGATGATCAACCGGTGGCTTTGTCAGGATCGGGTTTGGCCACTTTAAGAGACTGTGGCCTGAAGTGGTTTTTGGAGAAAAAAGCTGGCGCAAATATTCCTCGCCAAAAT
>JGI25914J50564_10000259_pt1 | contig 17153 bp, 15 predicted proteins | sample LauGreSuBDMM15SN_2_FD_50564 | JGI IMG/M metagenome (IMG submission 50564) | reverse complement strand
GCAACAACTGCTTCGTACGCTGGTACGGTTGGCGCTGGTACGGTTGTACGTGGCGTGAACGCATACGGCGAAACACCTTTCGCTGCAGGCGGTGGCATTATCGTTCCAGCATCTGGCTATATGCCACGTGCAAACACTGCAGTTATGTGGGCAGGACAGTTGATTCTTGGTGACATTGAATACTACAAAGACCCAACCGATTACGATAAGGGTATTGCTTTATCTTCTGCCAATAGTGCACGCCTACGCAATGGTATTTGGTTTAGCAATATTGATGCATCTACGACGTTTGACCCTCTTGCAGTGTTTACTCTAGGCAATCCTGATACTATTATCACAGGTCTTACTGTATTGCCACAAGGTCTGCTTGTTACTACAACAACTAACACAAATGACACTGGCATCTATCTGTTGCGTGGCAACTCAGCCGGTCTAATCTTGGACGAAGAACTATCGTTGAACTTTGTAGTTGAACTAATTCGCGGTGGATTCTCTACACCAACTGGTTCTAGCTCACCCGGCTCTATTGCTTCGCTATGGCCATCTGTTGGAACTGTAGCGTTCCTAGATGACAAGTCGCTTGTGTGGCAAACTAATACACAGGATGTAGTGCAGTTAGATCAGTATGGTCCGATACCTCCTACTGCCTACGCAACCACAGACTGTCTTGCGACTTGGGATAGGTATCTATTTGTCTCTCGTGGCGGTCGTCTGATTGTAATGCGTGAGTTTGGTCAGGAAGGTTCTTGGACTGAATTGATTACGCCCGGCGGAGCAACAGCTAGTTCTCTCTGTGAGGTTGGAAACTCCCTATACTTTATTGCTAATGACGGTACCGGTGCGAAGGTATGGAGATATAATCTGTACCCAGTTGGTACCGCAAATGCAGAGACTGGATTTATCAATGGCGCAGCACAGGACTTGATTGTAACAACCCGTCCGGTTGGTGAGCCTAACCGTTACGAGAAGCAATTCTGGCATCGTATTGGTTTACGCTGTCGTGGTACGTCAACTAGCACACTGAAGGAAATCTCCAGTTGGAATGGAAGTCCTCTTCTAACAGGAACTAGCGCATTGCTAACCACCACATTTAGTCCCGCTAAGACAGTAGGCACGAGATTTGAAGTTGTAGTTCCTGCACACGGTCCCAGTATTGAAGCCGTTGCTAGGATAACCTTGACTGGCAGCGTAGAAGTAGAAGCTGTAGACTTCTATGTTCACGGTAAGAAACCACAGAGGCTCTAATCATGGCAGACCGTAACCCCATATTGCCTCCGGTCAGCGCAACTAACATCCAATTCAAGGGTGACGTGCTTGACGCAAAGATTACCACTGAGGTAGCCAAGGCAACTTCTACGGCTAATGCTGAGAATATCAAAAAGGGTAAGGTTGTCAGTTACTCTTTATCAACCCGCACTGGCACAGCTACTATTGATACACAAACAGTATCGTTTCGTGACTCTACATTACGCTTGCTAACCACTGGAGACAATATTGTCTTAGGAAAGCTTGCTAATGATGCACAGGATTGGGTAGTAGTTGGTGTACTAAAGCCGGACACAGGCACAGGCACAGCACCTAACGTTGGTATAGCAACTATCTCTACTGGCTTCCCAATCAATACAAATGCTATACCGTTTCCCATCAACCCCGATCTTGTTGAAACCGCACCAGCTCGTAACGCTCCAATGGTATCTCTTTGTTATGATATGAGTAACGCTCTGGGCTTAGGCTCTGATACTATCATTGGACCTGCTACTGGTACAGCTGGTATCAATTTACTATCACGTACTACAGGAACAGCAACGGCTTTGTATACCTCTCCTGTTGCCCTGGATAATCAACACAATGTCTATATTCAATCAAGTGGTACAATGTTTGTCTTTACCAGAACAACAGCAGCAGCTAACGGAAATAAGACTCTATATTATAGAACTGCTGGTGCTGGAAGCTGGACTTCTCAAACCTACTATGGTAATACAATTGCATTTGACCAGTCGACTGGTTGGCTATGGTTTTATAATGCGGGATGGTTCAAGTTTGCACCTACTGATACAGCACCCGTATCGGTATCTTTTGCAACAACAGTTACCCCAACCAATGATTACGTTGAGGTTACTGCTGGTCGCGGTAAGCTGGTTGTTCACACTGGTACTGGTACCGCTACTGTCTATCATAAGAACTCAAATGATACTGTAAACTGGACGACCGGCGGCACCTATGCTACTGCTAACTGGGACTCACCAAGGACGACTTACTTCAAGTTCCCATCTGTGGTCGCTGGTTCTGATGCGGCTTCATACTACATGAACGCAGATACTGGTACAACTACATGGCATGTACGCAAGGTCACTACTGCCGGTACGGTATCTGATGTAGATCTAAATATATCTACTGTGACTTACTTTGTGCAAGGGTATTTGATTACTGCTGCCGCAGATGTTATGTTCTATGGTACAGCTGTAGCCAGCGCATTTGGTGGTAGTGGGTCAGAGTTTGTGCCGTACATTGGGGTCTTTGACCCTGGTTCTGGGACAACGGTTTTTGCATGGTACGATCTTACTAGAAACAGCACAACCCGTAGCCAAGTATTGATGACTCAACCTGTTGAGCTCGGCTCTGGTACATTCAGGTGGGGCGCTAGAGATTATGCTCCGGCTCCTGATGAGTTCTGGGTCTACGAAGGAATCATCTAATTGTCGGCACCTATCTCATAGGTGAGGGCAACGGCTCAAAGGAGGGTGCATCTTGGCATCATATACAGTAAAAACTGGTGACTCGCTTAGTGCGATTGCTAAGCGTAACGGGACAACCGTTGCTGAACTGCTGCGCCTAAACCCAAAGCTGAGCTCTGATCCTAAATACAAAGATGGCAAGGTCATCTTCAACGGGACTAAGATTACTCTGCCTAGCGCTGGTGGTACAACCGCAACCCCACCTCCAGTTTCTACCCCAGCTCCTACCGTAGGTACAGCCCCGGCTGAGCAGCCAGTTGGTACTGTCACAACATTTATTGATAGATTTACTCCGCCCAATGTTCCTACTGAGTCAACACAAACAACTCAGACATTACCTCCAGTTGGAATGGCACCAACCGTTACTCCGACTGCAGAAGTACCTATCCCAACATTACAAGCGCCCGCAGTATTTCAGCCAGCTGAAATGCCAACGCTCCCACCTGTTGCTGAGCAGGCAACCCAGACACAGACCATGCCTGGTGTAACAGCCGTAACTCAAGACTCAGATGTAACATATCAGTGGCTAGTTGATCCTTTTACAGGTCAGCAAGTATTAGACGCACAAGGTAACCCAATCAAGGTAAAGATGGGTGGCGGGACAAATGCCTACTATGATTATCTAGCTGGTGTGAAAAAAAGTAGAACAAACTTGGAAGCCGCCGGTGCTGCTAATAAGTTAGCCATTGAGAGGGCTACCGCAACAGGTGACATGGCCACTAACGTAGCCGAGAAAGAACTATATCGTTCTCAACAGCGTGCACTAAATGAGTTATCACGTCGTGGTTTATCTGGAGCACCTGGGCTTACTCGCGCAGCGAAGAGAGCCTACGGTGCCACACCGCTTGCTCAACGTCTTGAAGCAATACGCAAGATGCAGTCTGAGATTACAGGGGCAAACTTACTTCTTGCACAACAGAAGTCTGCTGAGCAGGCGGCAGAAGAACAACGCCAGCTTGAGCTTACAAAAGCAACTGGAATCGTAAATCAACTCGGAGGTAAATAATGGCTGACATGTATGGACTTTCAGATCAGCAGCAAGCGCAAGCCGGAGCTGAGACATTCAAGAAATCCGCTGCAGAAAACATTGCCGCCGGTGAGCAGAAAATCAAAGACATTGTTGCGGAGATGACTGCTGGTATAAATCGTGATATGACCGCTGAGGAACTTGCTGATAAAAACGCTAGGCTCGAGGCAGCAAAAACACAGGTAGCTCAAGCCACGGCTGACCTACAAGGGCAAATAGGATTTGCTAGGCAGCAGACAGGTATTGCTGCAGCGCAAACAGATGAGCAATTACGCGCAATTCAGGCAGCACAACTTGCTTTGGCTGCTCAGTCTCTTGGTCAGGCTGGTACAGTATTTACACCAGGACCAAGTTCTACAGCGGCAGAAGGTGCTCGTCTAATTCAACGCGAGGCTGGTATGACACAAGGTTACATTGGTGGGGCTGGGTCTGTTCCTGCCGGTGCTCAAATTCGTACAACAGGTTTGGCTTTGCCACCTGGTTCAGACGCTGCACGTGGTGCTGCACTAGGCCTAATTGGTATGAACCGTGCTGGTCAGGATTTATTTACACAGGCAATCACAGCTGGAGAAACAAGATCACTTGCTGATCTAGCTCGCACGCAGATAAATCTTGGCGCACAGATTGAGGCAGATGCCAGAGCGGCTACGCGTGAGCGAGTATCAACCGAAGAGAACCGCGTAAAGACTTTTGAGCAGGGCGCAATGTCTAATATGATTTCTAGTATTCTAAACTCCAACAATAGGATTGCTGAGTTGGAAGCCGTAGCTGCATCTTCAGATACTCGCTCTGGCAAGCAGAAGTTTGATTTAGAAATTGCTAAACTAAAGAAGCAAGCTGACATCGATGTGGCTAAGGCTATAGCAGTTGCAAAGGCTACAGCCAAGGCTAGTGGTATAAGCCAAGCCGTGGTAGACCAAGCAGTTATAGATACAGCCTACAATACTGGTCTATCCACATCTCTTGGAAAAGCTGCAATAATGCAGTTTTCTAGTATAAACAAGATGTATCAAAACAGCAAGCAGAATGAGTTGATTAGCAGTTTCACTAAACAGCCTATTACATTTGGTGGCTCAAAACAGGCTCGTTGGGTGTTGGATAGTGGTTTCTTATCCTTCTATCCAACCGGTCTAACTAACTCTAAATCAGCTGATATCAATGTAGAGGAGCTGAAGACTAAGTTAGTCGGTATTGCTGGGGCATTGAATACGGCACCTGATTCAGTAAAGCAGCGTAAGTTCGAACAGTGGTTTAGCAAAGAAATCTCAAAGGAAGAGCGTGCTGCGCTTCAGGTACTATTCAACTCTAAGGATGCCGGAAGCGCAAAGTTCTTCAACGCGTTTCTAAATATAAAACCAACGACAAAGAAGTAGGAGTAAATCGTGGCGAAAGACCTACCGCTTTGGCAGCAATACTTACAGGCAAACTCTCGTACTGAGAAGCAGTCTACTACAAACCAAGATGGCCTGCCTCTATGGCAGCAGTATCTAAATATATCTGGTCGTCAGGGTGATCAAGGGCAAGGTCAAGGCACTCGGCCATATACTGGTGCTTATATTTCGGATGACAAAACCGAGCAAGAGCAGCTTGTTCAGCAGAATCAAGGTGCCTATATTGCAGCCAAGGCACTGGGTGTTGAGAATGTTGCGGAAAAAGATAAGGGCTTCCTTACAAGAGCACTACGTACTATTACTTGGGTTCCTTCAGCAATTACACAGACTATAAAGGAATTTGCTGTAGATCCGTTTATCTTGGTTTTTCAGAAAGCTGAGCAGGCTAGAGCTGAAAATATGACACCTGCTCAGCGGGCTAGGTACAAGGAGTTATTCGGGAAGGAGCCTGGTGTTAGTGACGAAGAAATGGAAAAAGCCTGGAACGTAAAGGAATATCTAAATGCAATCAATAATAGAGAGTTCCTCAGTCAGGCTAAATACATTGCACCCGAACTAGAAACTATAAAAAAAGAAGTACCAGGCGGTAGGGTTGTTGCTCCTGTACTTGGATTTGGTTTGGATATTATAGGTGCGGGTGGAGTTAGTACTGGTGCGAGAACGGTTGGTGTTCTTGGCCGACAGAAGACTGCGATGACTATTGAGAACTCTGTAAAAGATATCTTTACCAAGAATGCCAAGAAGTTAGTAGACGAAACCGATGAAGCATTTGCAATGCGTGCGGCTGATTTTGCTGGAAGAGCAGGGGTAGCGCAAACAACGCAGGGCGGTTCGGCTGCAGTGGCAAGACTTTTTGAGCGCGAATTTGGCGAAGCTGCTGGTAAGGCAGCATTCAAGGAACTGCCACGAAACGTTCAAGGTGGTTTGCAGGTAGTTTTTGCGGGTAATACCCTAGCCAATATCAACGCAGGTGGGTATACTGTTAGGGCTATGGCTGATGCTTTACGTATTCCGGGCTTACAGAAAGTTCCCTTGGCTACTGAGTGGGGCGTAAAAACTCTACAGAATATGAAGAATACTTTGCGGGCTGACGCAGTAAAGGCTCCAATTATTGGTGGTGCAGTTGCACAAATCAATAAGCTGCTAAATAACGTCGGTGAGCAGGGCGCTACTTGGCAGTCATTTATCAAGGCCTCTGTCAATAAGGCAGACGACGAAGAAGTATTGAGAGCGTATGCTGGTTTTTCTGAGGGCGTTGAGGCAATGCGTAATCTGCGTAACACTCGTATGGAATTTATTCAAAGCACAAAGGATTTCCTTACTGATCTAAACCGTCTAAAGCCCAAGACTTTTGCTGGTGTGGCTATAAAGTCCGGTAACGCTGAAGCCTACGATACTGCTCGCCGCTTGATGCAGAACCCTGATGAGTTCAATAATTTTGTACCTGTAACCGCTGCCGATGAAATTGCTTACAAGGTAGCGCAGGACTACCGTAGCGAGTACGATCGCTGGCACAAGTTGTTGACTGGTGCGGGCTTTGACATTGGTTATTTAGATGACTATTTGCCTTTGATGTATGCAAAAAACTCTAAGGATAGGGATGCTATAGCGGCTGTTCTTACGGCAGGACCAAAGAATATACCAGGTGCTGGTCAACGTCCCGATGTTGAACGTACGAAGTTTATGAAAAATGTTATTGATCCGTCTACGGGTGCCGAAAAGAAGATACCTATGACTCAATTGGAAATCAAGGACTTCTTTATCAAGCAAGGACGCAAGGATTTAGCTGATATGATTGAGGCTGATCCGGAAATTCTATTGGCTAGGTACGCAACAAATGCATCTCGCCTACTTGCTAATAAGTCTTTTGTTGATGACATGTTGCGCAAGAATATCTTGCTTCGCTCATCTTTACCACAGCTTGATGTTCCGGCTGGAGATATTGAGGACATCGTATCAAGGCTCAACCCAACTCAGATACAGCGCGTCACTGCAGCGTTTGCTGGTACACCGGGTGGCTTATCAAAGTATATAGAGTCTGTCAACGACGAGTTTGCTATGGCGAGTCGCACGGGTGATAAGGGGGCTATGAAGAAAGCGGAAGCTAAGGTTGTAGCCCTTATGGAATCTCTTGTTGATGCTAGAAATATTGTAGCAAGACGTGCTTCCGATGCTGGCAAAAAATTAGAGGTTGCTGAGTCGGTCGAAGATACTGCTGCATTGGCTAAGATACAACCAACAATCGACCAGCTTCGCAAGGACCACGAGCTGCTCAAGTTTGAAATTGCTAAGTTACGTAATATAAATACGCCGGAGTCAAACAAGTTAGCTGACGAGTTGGCTGCTAGAAGTAATAATGGTTTTGAGTACCTACAAGTTGGTGGTGAGATTGGCACTGCCTATTACCTACCAAAGGAATTAGCTGAACTTCATGGCGAGCGCAAACTTGTTGAGAGCATCAATCGCAGGCTGCTTTTACAGAGTGGTGGCAAGGGTGCCGACTTACTCGAGAACGAAATTATGGAGTCGTTTGACGAGTTCCTACAGGCTTGGAGAATCTTTGCCACATTTGGTAAGTTCTTAGGTTTCGTCTCACGTAACGCGATAGGCGCTATTCAGAATAACGTCTTGTTCCTGAATGCAACTGGAGCAGATCACGCGGTAGGTGCGTATATTACCAAGACCGATACACTGCTAGACAGGTCGCTAACTCCGTTTGCCAACCTATCTAGGGCTGACCTCTCGGCTAAAAAACTTGATAGTATGGTTGCCAAAGGTAAGGTAAAGCCTGAGTATGAGGCAATGATGCGTAAGGATATCGAAGAGCGTGGGTATGTTACTACGCCTACTGTGGCTGCCGTCAAGCGCGGAATGCTAAAAGATACTTTAGAAAAGAAGACTATGAAGGGTACTGACATATCCTACTGGGATGTTTATGAGACCTCTGTTCAAGGTAAGGTATTTGACCAGTACACAATCCTACCAACTATGCAGGGTACACGTCCCGATCAGGACGAGGCAGTTGGCATTATGCCTGTTGACCCTGATAGGTTTGTGGTTAGAACTGATCGCATTGGCGAAGACCGTAAACCCCTGCAGCGTCTTTCGGAATTTGGCTTGAACTTAGGTGTTACTGTGCCAGCTGATATTGCTGGTCGTAGTGTGCGCCTTGAAATACCTTTTTTCTCTTTGAGATACACACGAAGTGCTAACCAGCGAGCAGAAGAGTTTGCTAGAACATCAGCAATTGCAGCTGGTCTACGCAACTACGGTAAAGGCGAGGGTGGTAAAAAAAGTGCAATTCTTGGAATGCGTGCCTCACAATTTGATTACTCAGATTTATCAGAGGTTGAGCGCACTATTTTCCGTCGTATTATGCCTTTCTATACCTGGTCAAAGAATAACGTTCCAGCACAGCTTCGTGTTCTACTAAACGACCCAACAAGAGTACAACGAAATTTGGCTGGTTGGGAAGCTGTTAGGAATGTCTTTGCTGATGAAAATGGCGATGCCGTTATTGTTCCTGACTACGTCTCTGAGATGTACGGCTTCGTACTTGACGAGGATATCCGTAAGCAGCTACTAGAGGATAAGCCAGCTTGGCTGCAGGAGATGTTCAAGAATCCAATTGGCGTGGCAACGGGTGGCTTATCTCCTACTACGGAACTTGAAAGATGGACTGCTGGCCCAGGTGGTATTGCCACACAGGCTGCACTTTCTAACCCACTGTCTAAGGCTGCCTTACAGTTCTTGTTTGAGAAAGATCTATGGACTGATCGAGATTATCGTGATGTTGAAGCACCGGGTTGGTACTCTAAGTTTGCTGGTTTAGTTGATAAGGCATCCCCTGGCGGAGCGAAGCTAGGCATATACATCGACGATAAGACCGGTAAGGAGATGGTCAACGAGAAGTGGTTAGCTCAGGTTCGTACTCTTATGCCTATGGTTGGAACTTTGGAAAAGAACGGTCTTGGTGTGTTAGATATCTTTATTGAGTCGGCAACTGGTAAGCCTTCAAATCTTAGCGGCTTGGCTGACAGCAAGTCTGGTACTTCTATCCTAAGCAGCCTGACTGGTTTGACTACTGTAGCTATTACTCCTGAAGTACAGTCAGGTCAACTCAAGTCCGATCTTAGGAACAAGAAGGATATTATTGGACGTATCGCTGGTAATCAAGGCATCAGTGAAGAGAAGCTAAATAAACTTATTCGTACACTTCAGGCTGCACAGTATACTGAAGAAGAGATACTATATGCCATTGAGCAAGCACGCAAGAATGGCGAATTAGCAGCTGATTACCTGTCGGCAACTGAATAATAGGTAGAGCCGGGAGGGCATAATGGATGTAATTGACGCAGTTGTAGCATTCTTATTAGCCGCACCGGCTGCATTTATGGCGTATCTAAAAACTAAGAGGGGTCGTTCTGCGGCTATCTCTTGGTTCAAGCGTCTCTTCAATGTTGACATTACCTCAGATGATTTGCGTTTAGCGGTTGAGAATATGAGTATGGCTTTGGATGCACAAGGCCAGTCGATTAGCTACCTAACCGAACAACAGGCATTTTTGATTGAGCAGCTTGACCGGGCAAAGCTTGACCTTGAGGCAGCCCGTGCTCAGCTGAAAGAACTTGATTCTTTGCATAAGGAGAACCGTCAGTTGCGCAAGAAGGTATCTGATCTAGAAGAGCAGGTTGCTGCCCTAGAAAATGAACTTGCTCGCCGTAAGAAGTATACACCTAAGGCAAAGAGGAACGATGTCTAAATCAGAGAACGGCTGGGATGTAATCAAGGACCAGTCAGATAAGAAACTGACCGTGGTTAGATTAGCCAAGTCAGATATTCCATTACGGCTACATAAGGATGCGGCCAAGCTGCTTGCCTATGTTGCTGTACGGTTTGATAAAGAGGTTAGTCCTTTACGTCTGAACAATAAACCAGGCTTCCAAGACGACGGTGGCTACAGCTTTCGTAAGATTGAGAACAGTATCAAGTTTAGCAACCATGCTAGCGGTACAGCTATCGATCTGAACTGGCAGAAGTTTCCTATGTTTCGTCGCAATATGACCAAGAAGCAGGTCGAGGCTTGCCGTGCAATCGTGGAGTCTTGCGAAGGGCTTGTCCGTTGGGGTGGGGAGTATCGTACCAACGTAGACCAGATGCACTTTGAGGTAGCCTCCAAGGTTACGGCTGAGCAGATCAAGAAGTTTGTGTCGCGTAAGAAGATCAAGGCTGACGGGTCCGTACCCATAGGTGGGAGCAATCTTCCGCAGCACATCAAAGACCTAAATGGGGGTAGAGGATAATGCCATATATCTACAATAGCACGATTCTAGGTGCGTCAACACCAGATAGCACAGCGTCGATACCGCTATGCCCGGTCAACCGTTATATGCGTCCGTGGGGTTCTGATCTTGGCGTGTCTACACAGGGGGCAAATAATAGTCGTCATATTACAGCCAATCATATTGAGTACTTGCCTTTCAAGCCAGCCAGTGATATGACTTTTGATAGGGCATCAGTACGCTACATTGCTGCTAACGGTTGTATTGATACATGGACTTACAAGATTGCTTTATATAGTGATGTCGACGGTTACCCATCTTCTAAGATTACCGACTTAGGTACAATTACTGTAAACCCAGCATCTACTACACCTGGAGCTTTAGAGATCACTGGCTTATCTCAGGCCCTAACTGGAAACACGTTATACTGGATTGGTACTGGTGTACAGGCTAGTGCTACTACTGATCAGTCATTGGGTCTTTCTCCCTACCTCGGTCTTCTTATAGGAGACTTTGCAAACTACCGCCGACGCGGTATGGCAAGCCCAGCCGCGGGCTTAGACGGCACGAGTTGGTTAGAGCAATTGGGGTCATACTCTGGCACTTTACCAACTAGCACAAGTTTTGCTAACGTCGTCGCTTCAGGTGGGTTAGCAATTCGTCCAATGATTCGTCGATCTGCCTAAGGAAAGGAACCTACCATGGCAACAATCACAGTAGCAGCAGGAGCAACACAACTCCCATTCTCGGGAACTCAGCAATTTCTAGTACAAAATCTTGGTCCTGGGGTGCTTTATTTAGGGGCAACTAGTAGCAACCTTACAACAGAAGGTATACAACTCCCAGTGGGTGCCGTCTATGAATTACCTACCATTGTGCAAGATGGTATTGGAGCAGTGTGGGTACAGGCATCTGGCGCTAGCTGTGATGTTCGCTCACTCAATATAGGGTAACTTATGCCATATTGGAACAGTCTTACTGCACCCCCTGAGGTTTCGTATACCGTTCTTGGCGGTACTACTGGAACTCAGCCTACCTTCAGCGGTCCAGTATTCTCTGGTTCCTATGTGAAGACTGGGGCATTGGTGAGCTTTCAGATACAGGTAGACTTTGATAACATAACCAGCTTTGGTACTGGCCAGTACTACCTTACCTTGCCCTTTGCCGTGAAGTATGGGTACATGTTTAGAGAAGGCTGTTTACACGATGCCTCAACTGGTAGGGTATACCACATCGGCGGGCATGTATACGCTAACTCAAACGAGCTGTACCTGTTCACCACTGATTCGCAGGGTAATCGTGTATATGACTTTGCATTCTCGCAAGGCGAACCAATTACTCTTGCTACGGCTGACAACTTTCATATATCAGGGACGTACGTGGACCTATGACAAACACTGATCCAGTCTCTGGTCTTATGGCTTCTATGAGCCGTATTCGTTCAACGCGCCCAGATGGCGTAGCTCAGCAGGCGGGCACGGCTACACAGGCTACCACAGCTTCTCAGAAGGGCACGGCTCTACCGCCAGCCCCACTGCCCCCAACACCTACAGTTACCCAGCCAGCCACACAGCCAACCTCTTTTACTCAGGTCTTACCAGCAGCAGCATCCGCTCAGCCCGGTATACCTATGGCACCTGCTTCCCAGCCTGCTGGTTCTGATGACTACCCTGAATATCTGGTAGCTAGTGTAGCCTCTAAGGTTCTGCTGGAGGAACCAGACGTTACCTTAGCCGATGCCTACCTTCTAGGGTTGGGCTTTTTGTATGGCGTACCCAAGGGTAGCCCTGATCTAACACAGCCAAATTCCACGGCACTCTAAGGAGTATGACTCACATACCCCATAAACGGGCTGTAAGGCGATTAGAGGCTCTTTCAGGTATAGCTGGGGGAAAACCCTACTGTCTCTGCTGTGGTATCTCAGATTGGCGATTTCTAACTTTTGATCATATCCACGGTGGAGGCCGGGCTGAGCGAGCAGCTTACAATGGAGCCAATATACTACATATAGTTACCAGCCAGTATACTAAGAATGGTTACTGGGCGCGTGACAAATACCAGGTACTTTGTAACAATTGTAACCAGGCTAAACAATCATACGGTGTGTGTCCACACCAGACAGGAAGTAAAATGAACGAGATCACTAAGTCAATGGGTGGAACTTACGTACGTGCCCTGCTAGCAATAATCACAGCTACCGCCCTAGGCGCATACCTAGACAGCGGCAAGGATATCTTTAGCGTCTCATTGGATGACTGGAAAACTTACGCGGCTGCTGGTATTGCTGCTGCTGTGCCTGTCTTGATCCGCTGGCTCAATATCAATGATACAGCTTATGGGTTAGTGAAGGCTACTGAAGAAGACTAACCTTCTTAGACTACCAGCTTTTGGCTCTGTTGTGAATTCACAGCAGGGCCTCTTGCTTTCTATTGTAGTAGCGCGTATAGTATTATGTAGTGACACAGCAGTAGGGACTCATATAGGCCAGACGGGCCTCAAATCAAGCGTAAATCTCAAGTGCTATAAACCATATACCAACTGGACGGCATTCGGTATAAAGCACTAGGCGCGTGCAGTATAGGATAGGCCCCTCACAATGAGAGGCATGACCCATACAACACCAGCTGATGAGCAGGCTCCGGACCCCCTAGCCTTCTTAGACGCCATAGCCACAGAGCAAGCCGCACTACTTACAGAAGCTCAGATTGAACACATGTTCGCTGCCTTCGCCTTCTTCCGTCGCAATCAACCCTACTGCCCAGCACCCGCTGAGTCACCCGTAATATTAGGAGATGGAAATGACAACGAATAACCAAAAGAAATCTGACCTCCATTCAGAGGTAGATTCCAAGATCAAGAAACTTTTAGCCCAGGATATTGTTGGGCAGCGTACCAATACCGGCGCAATGACCGGGGCGCAACGTGACTGGCTGGCTAATGGTGGATCACGTACCTACGCTACAGCGGCACAGACAGCGCACCGTAAGGTAAACCCTGCACTGGAGACAATCCTGCTAGAGTATCGCCGTATCTCTACACCCGTTGACCGCAAGAAGATGCGCGATGCCATCAATAACATGCGCCGTAAGGGCATGACCAATCCTGAAATTGCTGAGGCAGTCGAGAAGGCTAAGAAAGCTGGAGAGCTAGTATCAGATGAGTCAGTTACTTTCGTACGCCAGCACGAAGCTAACGTCAACCTAGCAACCTTAGATGGTCTAGACCTTGAGAATCCACACTATGTTTTTGAAGAGTCAGTGTCTGGTTACAAGCGCAAGCACCGCCCACAGTTTACAGCAATGATGAAGTTCATTGAGCAGTTTGAGGGTGAGAATCCAATCTACCTTTACATCTTTGAGATCAGCCGTCTTATTCGTAATATTGAAGTTGCTAATACAACTATGGCAACACTTATCCACAGGACTGTAAATCTCCGAATTGCTACTCACCCATACCTAGATATCCAAGATGAGCTGGCTGCTATTGTCATGCCGTTGCTGATTCGCTTTGCACACAATGAAGCTAAGATGACGTCAATTCGTATCAAGGGTTCCCACGATGTACGCTCTAAGGTTGGCTCTGTGCGCACGAGCACACCACCACTGGGCTTGACTACCAAGAAGGAAAAGACTTCGCTTGGTGAGCGTTCTATGTTTACGCCAGATAATGAACCACGTGCAGATTACCCAGGCAATAAGTCCGCAGCATGGCTTATCAAGGAAATGTTCACACGCTATTCAGCCGGTGACTCAGCTACCCAAATTGTTCAGTGGCTAAATGATAGTGGCTTCCCACCTGTGAAGGCTGAGTGCTGGTACGAAAATACAATTATGCGTATGATCCGTAACCCACACTACGCTGGATATGTTCGCTACAACCCAAGNGATAAAGAAGGCAAGAGCCTNCCGCTTACTGCNGTGCAAGAACAGCTTGTTCGCAATGCTGATGGAACTCCACTTGTAGCCCACGAGGGTATTATTTCAGTAGAGTTGTGGGATATGGTACAGGCCAAGGCACAGCAGCAATATGTACCAAGAGGTCCACAGATGACAACACATCGCCTATCTGGTATCCTTGTCTGCGGTCGCTGTGACTCTAAGATGTTTGGTCAGGCAACCAAAGATAAGCCACGCACTTACCGTTGCCCGCACTCATATAAGAACAGCGTAGATAGTGCGACCAATACAGAAAATAAGAAGAGGGTTTGCGTAGCAAATAACACAGTAGCTGAAGGCGTTGAGACTATAGTCTATCGTTTAGCGCGTCAGATTATTGCAAGTCCAATCATACGTGACTCATATACTATTCGTCCACTTGCGGATGTATCAGTTGATAAGGAAGCGTTGAATGCGGTCATGGCTGAGATCCGTGAATACCAGGGCCTTTTGGAAAAGGAGACACGTGCATCATTGCGTGTTGGTTATGCTGCAGCTCTTGCCGACGCTACTCAGAGGATGGAGAAAATCAATGCCCGTGCTTTTGCAAATGTGGCTGATGCTACCAGAGCACTAGGATCTGTTGAGGAGTTTGACGCTATGTGGGAAAGCAACAGCAAGACCGCTACTGTCATGGCTTTATCAGGTCTAATGGAGAAGATTGTGATTATGCCTAATGACGGTGTGCGTATGAATCACCAGGCTTTTCGTAAGAACGGCTGGCTATGCGACTACAGCCGCATTACGATCCACTGGCTAAACGGTACTAAGACCAATCTTGCTGAGGCTTTCAAGGATGGTAACGCAGCACTAGTAGCCTAAGTCTGGCACCTAATAAGGTATGAGCGGCCCTTTCCTAATCAATGCGGGAGACGGGGCCGCTCTTCCTTTTTGTGACATGGGTTGNTTCAGTACCTATAGTTACTACCGGGACGTAGATGATGTCAAGTCTGGTAAGAGNCTGAAGGCATCACGCAATATTTGCTTTCATTGCGCTGCGTGTGGTAGGCTAATCTTCAATATCAAGAACTGTATCTTGCATGACAATGAGTGTCCAGAGTGGCAGTGGTTTGCAGCCTACCCAGTAATGGAAGATTTCTTGGATGGCATTGAAGAGACCATTGGCGAGACTGAGATTACTCAGCTTATCTGGGATACAGCAGACCGTGTGGCTGCGTCAAACTCTTACATTAGTGGTACAGACTTAGCTATTCTAACGTCGAATATTCTGGGCTTTGCATCTGACGAAGACTCGTAATACCCCGTAGTTCGGCTAATCTAATCTCTGTTATATCTGAGGATAGCATCTCGGCAATCTCTTCGTAGCTATGGACCAAGCCATCGAAACCAATACCAAACCTAGCCTCTAGAACATAGCGTTCTAATGAGGGCAGCATAGCTAATAGACCCTGTACTTCTAGCACAGCATCAGATACATTACCCAGACTTGAAGGTATAGCATCACATAGACCAGTATCAATTGTAGCATTAGCTCTAGGTGTCTTGGATATTGCAGCCATTCTAGTTTCTGTAATCTTTAGCTTAGCGGCAATATCAGATTGTGCTACATTGTTACCCTTCATGTAGTCAATCATTGCACGCTTTTCTGCTACTTCTAATGGTAGGCGAATTAGGTGCTGGCGGTCTACCTCACGTAGCAGTTCTCTCTTGATATAAAGTCTAGCCCAGCTGGAGAACGCCCCGCTATCGGGCTTGTATGACCGCATAGCCATAGCCATGCCTAGGTAGGCAGCAGAGATAGCCTCTTGACGACCAAGTTTACCGGCGAACTTATTTGCCATACTGTCAGCAAGTGGCATGTATGCTTCTATAAGTTGGGCTTTGGCTTGTTCGGCAAGAAGCTTCTCTTCCCACGTTGCATCCGCATGAAGCCCACGACTGATAGCGTCTGCGAGAATGCTATGATCAATGGTGGGCTTCATGGGAATCATTAGAAAGGTGACACTTCTACATCATCAGCGTGGATGTCACCATATGTACTCTTGTATTCTAGCAAGCTGGTGCATAGCTCGAACTTTCCGTCGCGCTCCATCTTTACATACTTGTTATCTTCTAGGAACTTGAGTGCGGCTACTGTTGTTTCTGTACGGAAACCCTTAGTACCCTTTGCGTCTGCTCTCTCCTTCAGCATCTTGCGAATATCACCCTTTGATGTAGGGCCTAGATCGCTAAGCAACTTAGAGATATGCTCTGCTGCAACAAGATCGAAACGTCGTTGCTCTGCCTGCTCTGCAATCTCTTCTGCTGCATGGATACGAAGNTGTAAACCTTCGCGTCCTTCTAGCATNGGCTTAGAGATGAGCACACCAGCGATACGCTTACCGCTACGCTTCTGACAACGCAGNCGACCTGGGCGATCCTTGGCTACTTGGATTTCGATCTTACCTTCTGTNAAAGCAGAACCGGCTTCCTTTACCTCAGCCATTAGAGCAGCACCAGATACAGATGCTAGCTTGGCACCAGCTCCACGAGGTGANCGGTTNCCGAAGTTGCTACCNGGCTGACTGTTCTTTGTTACGTGGTCGATGACTAGTACTGCTGCACCGGCTTGGGTAATTGGGTACGATACTGCAGCTAGCCATTTGTTTACATCACCGTTATCGTTTTCATTTAGTTGGCTCAGTGCAATGGCTACGGCTGCACCGTCAATAACAACTAGCTCTGCTCCCTTACCAATAATCTTGATGATCTTAGAACGCATACGGATATCGAATGCACGACCAGCTTGCATGTAATAGAATAAACGCTTGTTCCTGTCACGC
>JGI25914J50564_10000257_pt1 | contig 17161 bp, 15 predicted proteins | sample LauGreSuBDMM15SN_2_FD_50564 | JGI IMG/M metagenome (IMG submission 50564) | reverse complement strand
TTGTTTAAGAGGGCGCAAGGTCCAGATTCTTATTTGGCCGATGCTACTTTGTTTTTAGAGGCTGCCGGAATTCTATGTATAGCTTGGATGTGGCTCAAGCAGGCAACTACAGCTCAGAATGCTTTGAATATGGGAGCTGGGGAACAGGAATTTTATTTGGGTAAGCTGCAAACCGCGCGGTACACGATGGAATACGAACTCATCAAGTTGAAAAGTTTGCTTCCCCGCTTTTCTTCTCTTACTTATCCAACTCTGACCATGAAAAATGAGTGGTTTTAGGGTACCTTTGAAAAAAAAGTGAGGTATAAGTTAGCTCAAACGCTAAAAGAGTCCCACCTCTCTTATTTTTGTTGCTCCAATAAAGCCTGACCGAATAGTGTTATGAAAAAAATTCTAGTTAGTGGTGGAGCGGGATTTTTAGGAAGCCACCTCTGTGAAAAGCTTTTGGGAGAAGGCAATTCCGTAATCTGCTTGGATAATTTTTTGTCTGGCCACGAACGAAATATTTCCCACTTGCTGGATCATCCTATGTTTGAGTTGAAGGTGCAGGACGTCACCCTCCCCTTTTCTTGCCAGGTAGACGAGATCTACAACTTGGCATGCCCTGCTTCCCCCCTAATTTACCAGCAGCATCCCTTAGAAACGTTTAAGACGTCCATCCTTGGAGCAATCAACATGCTGGAACTTGCCAAAATACAGCAAGCCAAAATACTACAAGCTTCTACCTCGGAAGTTTATGGGGACCCAGAAGTTCATCCCCAACCCGAAACCTACCATGGCAATGTAAATCCCATTGGCACAAGGGCCTGCTACGACGAAGGAAAAAGAGGTGCCGAAACCTTGTTTTTTGATTACCACAGAACCTATCAGTTGAGGATTAAGGTGATGCGGATATTCAATACCTATGGGCCTCGCATGAGTGCCACAGATGGACGAGTGGTATCCAACCTGATTATTCAAGCCCTAAAAGGGCAAGCGCTAACGGTAGTTGGCGATGGAAAACAAACCCGCTCATTTTGTTTCATTGACGATACTGTTGACGCGATGTGGCGACTAATGAATAGCCACGATACCCTTACAGGACCAATCAACGTGGGAAATCCATCAGAGTGCACCATTTTGGACTTGGCGAGCTTGATCCTAGACTTGACAGGCAGCAAAAGTACGCTTGCTTTTTTACCAACTACTGCGGACGATCCTTTGCGGAGACAGCCATTGGTGGATTTGGCAAAAAAAGAACTTTCGTGGACTCCAAACGTATCCTTGAAAGATGGATTAATTCAAACCATCGCCTATTTTGAAAAGATCTTGAAATAAAAATTAACTCCACTTTCAATTAATCTAGTGGAGCTAGCCTAAAAAAAGTAATTTTACCTNNTTAAAAAAAGTTTACCCAACCCCAATTATGGATAATTTAATCGGTCAACCAGATAATTTAATCGACCATCCTGGCATTATTATCGGATTTACTGTAGTCGTAATTTTTATGTTGCTGCTCGATTTGGGCATCTTCAATAAAAAAAATCACATCATTTCAAATAAAGAAGCTGCTATCTGGTCTATAGTCTGGATAGGGCTCTCCATGATTTTTAGCATTTTTATTTACATAGTTACTGCTGAGACCTCAGGATTAGAAAAATTCTCGCAGTACCAAGCTGCCTATTGGATAGAAAAAGCCCTTTCCGTAGACAACCTGTTTGTCTTCATCTTGGTTTTTGGCTACTTCAACGTCCCTCGGGAATTACATCACAAGGTCCTTTTTTGGGGAATCATAGGTGCCTTACTCATGCGGGCCATATTTATTTTTGCAGGAGTAGGGCTCATTAATTTGACTTTTTTGCCAGAAATGAACCTATTTGGCCAAGATGTAAAAATCAATGCAGTCCTGACTGTTTTCGGATTTTTTCTAATTTATGCAGGTATCAAGTCCTGGTTTGCAGACGACAAGGATGACCACGAAAAAGATTTTAGCAAAAGCCCAGGTGCTCAGCTAATTCACAAGCTGTTTAAAGTAAGTAAGGAATACAATGGTGGAAATTTTTTCACCATCGAAAATGGGATAAAAATGGCTACACCCCTCCTAGTCGTAGTCGCTGTAATCGAGTTTACTGACTTAATTTTTGCAGTGGATTCAATCCCTGCTATTTTCGCCATTGCTCCTGATGACCCATTCATTCTGTACACTTCAAATATTTTTGCTATCCTCGGCTTACGATCCTTATACTTTCTTCTAGCCAATTTTATACACATGTTTAGCCGATTGAAATTTGGCTTGGCAATCATTTTATCTTTCATCGGCTTCAAAATGATCATTGCCCCCTTCTACCATATCTCTTCACCACTATCACTCTCAGTAGTTGGAGGAATCTTGATATTGTCAGTAGCTGCATCCATTCTCTTTCCNATCAAGGAATCAAACAAATAAGACCAAAAAAAGACCGCCGAAGCGGTCTCTTTTTTTTAGTATCCTAAGGTCTTCAGCATATTTTCCTCCTTTTGATCGCTGGCAAAAAGCCAATGCTTCACCTGTCCATTTTCATCCCGATCAATCAGTACATGTTTCGGTGCTGGAATCAAGCAATGTTGGATGCCGCCATACCCACCCAGCGACTCTTGGTAAGCACCGGTATGGAAAAAGCCAATGTACTGCTGCTGCTTTTCAACCAATTTTGGAAGATAGATATTGAACTGGTGCGCTTCTGAATTGTAATAATCCATGCTATCACATGTCAAACCCCCCAAGGAAATGTTGTGGTATTCTTCCTCCCAATTGTTGACCGCTAGCATGATGTACTTTTGATTGAGACCCCAGCTATCTGGCAATTGGGTAATAAAGGAGCCATCGATCATGTACCACAATTCCTTATCGTTCTGAAGCTTCTCCTCCAAAATGGAATACAACACTGCCCCACTTTCTCCAACGGTATAACTACCAAACTCCGTGAAAATATTGGGTTCAGTGGTGTTATTTTTGGCACACATCCACTTGATGTTTTTTACGATCTGATCAGCCATGTACTGGTAATCGTAGTCAAAAAAGACGTTGGTTTTGATAGGCCATCCCCCTCCGATATCCATGGAGTCCAAGCTAGGCGCTTCCCGCTTCAACTCCACGTATTTTTGGATAAATCGGGTCAATTCAGACCAATAGTACGCCGTATCCTTAATGCCTGAATTGATAAAGAAATGCAGCATTTTAAGGCTCACCTGTGGGTTGTTCTTAATTTTTTCCTCGTACAAGGAGATAATATCGTTGTACCGAACGCCTAATCGAGAGGTATAAAATCCAAATTTAGGCTCCTCATCAGAAGCAATTCGGATTCCTACCTGAAAAGGAACGTTGACGTGCTCTAAGTAATAATCTATTTCAGTGAGGTTGTCTAAAATTGGGATGCAATTGACAAAGCCATCGTTGAGTAGCTCGGAGATGTATTGCTTGTATTTCTCCCGCTTAAAGCCGTTGCAAATGATATAGGTATCCTTCCGGATTTTTCCTTTGGCATACAAACTCCGCACCAGAGGAATATCGAAGGTGGAGGAAGTTTCAATGTGTATATCATTTTTTAAGGCCTCATCCAGAACAAAGCTGAAATGCGAAGATTTGGTACAATAGCAATAGGTATACTTCCCTTGGTAGTTGTGTGTCTTCATCGCACTCCCGAAGTAGGTCTTCGCATGCTGAATATTTTCTGAAATTTTAGGTAGATAGGTAAGCTTCAACGGAGTACCATAGGTCTCAATAATCTCCATCAGGTTTACCCCGTTGAATAAAAGCTGCTTGTCTTCCACCATAAATTCTTTGGTTGGAAAATCAAAGGTCTGCTGAATCAAATCAATATATCTATTCATCTACCAAAATGGGCTAAGGATTGAAATAAGGCTGCAAAAATTGCGCTTTTATTGACGCTTACCAAAGTTTTGAGCTACAATTTCTTAGCCTAATTTAATTTTTAAAAAAAGAGATCTTTTCGAGTTAGGTAAAACAGCCACAAACTCCAATTAAGGAACGTTGGTTCAAAAATTACTTATTACCTGTAAGCAAGGATCTGAAGGAAACAAAATTGTTTTGGATACAGAAATCTGCACTTATTACGGGCATTTCTGTAGATTTACAAGTAGAAAAAACCCAACTATACCCTAGCGATGAGAAAGATTAAATTGGTAGAAGTTCGCTCCGAAATTGCTGCCGGTACCCGAGGCGCAAGCTTGGGAGTGGATGCGCTAAAAATTGCTAGTCTAGACAAAAAGTCAGATTTTTTCTCCCAATTCGAACCAATCCATGTGCCGGATGCAAATAATTTTCTTTGGAAAGGCAACAATCACCCTTATGCCAACTATATCGATGGGGTGTACCAAGTAGTTAAGAATGTTGCCTCTACCATTGAGTCCCTCCGATTGGAAAAGAAGTTTCCTATCGTCCTAGCAGGTGATCACAGCACGGCAGCAGGAACGATCATGGGAATCAAAAGTGCCCATCCCGACAAACGGTTGGGTGTAATCTGGATCGATGCACATGCAGATCTGCATACCCCCTACACTACCCCCTCCGGAAACATGCACGGCATGCCTCTAGCTATGGCTGCACACTTGGACAACCTAGACTGCCAACTCAATCAACCTTCCCTAGAAACTCGTGCCTATTGGGACAGAATCAAGAAAATTGGTGGAGATTCTCCAAAAATCCACCCAAAAGACATTGTCTACATTTCGGTCAGAGATACGGAAGAGCCAGAAAATTCGCTGATAGAGAAGTTTGGAATCATGAATTTCACCACCGAAATCGTCAGGCAAATGGGAGTTCTTGAAGTTGCTAAACGTGCTTTGGAGCATCTAAAGGATTGTGATCAATTGTANATTTCCTTCGATGTAGATAGCCTAGACCCTTCCATATCTCTTGGAACAGGGACTCCNGTACCCAATGGGTTGACTGTAGAAGAAGCCATCCAATTGAATGCTGAACTCATCAAAGACAAGCGCGTATGCTGCTGGGAGATAGTAGAAGTAAATCCAACCCTTGACAGTGAAAATAGAATGGCAGAAATTGCCTTTGAAGTACTGGAGATTACCACAAAATCATTGGTAAATCATTTTTAAAACCACAAAAAGAAAGTTTTGATGGCNTTTTTTGAGTACAGTCAAACTAGCCAATCCTGACTTTTTTTTGTTAATATGAATTTCAGTACCACATATTACAAGAAGCCGTCTTAAATTTGTCCTTCCTGTTGAAAGGGAAATGCTACGCAAGTCGATTCAGNGTAGGTTTTGTTTAAGTACTTTCTCAGAGTTAACCCCANTACAATGAATTTTCAAGATGCTATCTTAAAAGGCATTCAAGATGCTTTTGCTTCCTGCTTTCAAGTGGCTATTCCTTTGGAACAGCTCAGCTTGGCTCCTACCAAGAAAGAATTTGAGGGCAGCTACACCTTCGTTGTCTTTCCTTTTTTGAAGCAATCGCAGCTAAGCCCTGAAGCCACTGCTACCCAACTGGGTAATTACTTAAAAACTGAGGTAGCCGCAGTTAAAGATTTTAATGTTGTCAAAGGATTTTTGAATTTGGTAGTTACACAAGAAGAGTGGATCACCTTATTTAAACAAGTATATACCTCACCTAGCTTTGGTCAACTTCCAAGCAATGGTCAAAAAGTAATGGTGGAGTATTCCTCCCCCAATACAAATAAACCGCTCCACCTAGGTCACTTGAGAAATAATTTTCTTGGTTACTCCGTTGCTGAGCTGCTCAAAGCTTCTGGTTACGAAGTAGTTAAGGCAAATTTAGTGAATGACCGAGGCATCCACATCTGCAAGTCCATGGTGGCTTACCAGCACTTTGGTCAAGGTGAAACACCGGCCTCATCAGGGCTCAAAGGCGATCACTTGGCTGGTAAGTATTATGTCTTATTTGACAGCCACTACAAAGAGCAGCAAAAAAGCCTTATTGCTGCAGGACAGTCGGAGGAGGAGGCTAAGAAAAATGCCCCTCTTCTACTCGAAGCACAAGAAATGCTCCGGCAATGGGAAGACCAAGAACCAGAAATCATTGCCCTATGGAATAAGATGAATGCGTGGGTCTATGAAGGTTTTAATAGCACCTACCAACGGATGGGCGTTGACTTTGATGTCACCTATTACGAATCCAACACCTATCTACTGGGCAAAGATATTGTTGAAGAAGGGTTAGGCAAAGGCGTATTTTTCAAAAAGGAAAATGGATCCGTTTGGGTCGACCTCACCGAAGAAGGACTGGACGAAAAACTCGTGTTACGAGGAGATGGTACCTCGGTTTACATCACCCAAGACATGGGTACTGCGGATTTAAAATACCAGGATCACAAGATCAATAAATCTGTATATGTTGTTGGAAATGAGCAAGATTACCACTTTGATGTCTTGTTCAAAATCATGCGAAAACTAGGCCGTTCCTATGGACCAGGTCTGTACCACCTCTCCTATGGCATGGTAGACCTTCCAACAGGTAAAATGAAATCACGGGAAGGAACAGTAGTGGATGCGGATGAATTGATGGAAGAAATGGTAGCTACCGCAGCGAACCACACCAAGGAATTGGGGAAAATTGAAGGATTTACTGAAGAGCAGGCCATCGAATTGTATGAAATGTTAGGAATGGGTGCTCTCAAGTACTTTTTGCTAAAGGTGGATCCTAAAAAGCGAATGCTCTTTAACCCACAGGAATCCATTGAATTTCAAGGTAACACGGGTCCATTTATTCAATATTCGCATGCACGAATTGTAGCCATCCTTAGAAAAGCAGAACAAATTGGAGTTGACCTTTCTGCTGAAAGTTTTGTGAATCTTAGCGAACTTGCCGAGACTGAATCGACCCTGATTCAGCTATTGAATGATTTTGAGCGAAAAATAAAGTTAGCTGCTGAGGAGTATTCCCCTGCCATTCTAGCGCAGTACTTATTTGACCTAGCCAAAGAATACAATAGATTCTATGCAGAACTTCCTATATTCCATGAGAAAGACCAGCAACTCCAAGCATTTCGAGTAGCGCTTTCTTTGCAAACCGCCAAAACAATCAAAAGAGGAATGAGTTTGTTAGGTATACAAGTTCCTGAACGAATGTAATTATGAAAACAATCCTATTATCTATCAGCGTAGCCTTATTAGCTTGTGGAACGACCTTAGATCGACCTACAGATAAGGCAAGTTTACACCCAGCATACGACCAAACTATGGAAAGTTCTTTTTATGAATTCAAAGTCAAAGACATCAATGGTCAGGAAGTAGATTTCTCATCATTCAAAGGCAAAAAATTGCTCTTGGTCAATGTGGCTTCCAAGTGTGGGTATACGAAGCAATATGCGCAGCTCCAAGAATTGTATGCGCAATACGGCAAGGATATCTTAATCCTTGGATTTCCTGCAAACAACTTCGGTGGTCAGGAGCCAGGCACCAACGAGGAAATCAAAGAATTCTGCTCCACCGAGTTTGGGGTTACCTTTCCCATGTTTGAAAAAGTTTCAGTAAAAGGTTTTGATAAGCATCCCTTGTACAGATGGCTGTCAGATGCCAGCCTCAATGGATGGAATAACCAAGAACCAAGCTGGAATTTCTGTAAGTACTTGATCAATGAAAAGGGAGAGTTGGTTAAATTCTTTCCTTCTTCAGTAAAACCTATGGACGAAGAAATTTTAAGCCTTATCAAGTCCTGATTACCCTTTTTCCTTGAAAAGAAGCATTCAATCAAAAAAAGAAGCCTGGCTGCACGCAGTCAGGCTTCGTACCTTACCACTGGCCCTAGCAAGTATTTTTGCGGGCTCTTTTTTGGCCCAATGGCAAGGAAGCTTTCGTTGGGAGGTGTTGATATTGGCTTCTTTCACCACTATTTTTCTTCAAATCCTTTCCAACCTCGCTAATGATTACGGAGATAGCATTCATGGAGCGGATTCATCGGAAAGGAAAGGTCCTATCCGAGCGGTACAATCTGGCCTAATTACCCTACAAGAAATGAAACGCGCCATGGTGCTTTTTGGAGCGTTGTCCCTACTAACAGGTATTTTCCTCATTTACATTGCTTTACCTGATTGGAAGTATTTCTTAGGCTTTCTTGCCTTAGGTTTAGCAGCGATCTGGGCAGCTATCCGCTATACCTCAGGTAAAAAACCCTATGGATATGCTGGATTAGGCGATATTTTCGTTTTCCTCTTTTTCGGAATTGTGGGGGTTTCAGGAACTTACTTTTTGCATGCTCTAGAAGCCAAGCCCTTGATCCTGTTGATTGCCTTGTCATTGGGATGCTTTAGTACAGCTGTGCTCAACATCAATAACATCCGAGATATTGACTCAGATCGTCTCGCNGGAAAATTATCCATTCCCGTACGAATAGGCCGCACGAATGCAATCCGTTACCATTGGGCTTTAGTCTTACTTGGAAATGTTAGTTTACTCTATTTCGTATTGCTAAATCAAACGTATTTTCCACTCCTAGCTTTTTTTATGCTCCCTTGGATGGTTAGCATCAGTCAAGGAATTCAATCTGCCAGCAGCGCTGCAGACATCGATCCCTACCTCAAAAAAATGGCACTGAGTACTTTAATCTGGACCCTTCTTTTTGGATTTGGGCTACTCCTAGTTTAAAAGCCGACAAAAGTCCTATTCTAGCTGTCTTGTTCCAGTTAACTTAACAGAATAAACGCTAGAACTCATGACCCATACCCTTTTTCGCTTTCAGATTACAAAATGAGCATCAATGCCCCTGGAAAATTTACCACAACGAGAGCCGCTCAGCATAGGCTGAATAAATTTATCCAACAATTCAAGTTTTAGCAGGTACGTACCGAGATTTGCAATTCACTTTCCGAAGAAGCTGGAATTCTTGAGTTTGCTGACGATATTGGTGCAGATTTGATTGCGATGTCAACCCATGGAAGAANAGGGATCCTGCATCTCCTTACAGGAAGCATTTCAGAGCATGTGGTAAATCACTCCAAACGAAATGTGGANCTTAAAGACAACGACTCAAACAGTTTAACTTGATGACCGATTACAAATTTCATGAGCAAAAAAAATAACGATTGGAAAATGAGAGACGGGATTGTTTTCTCTACCGCTGATTCATTTGACTACCAAGTTGGTGATAAAGAGTCCCAAGAAACCCTCCCTCCTTCCCAACAGAAACTGAAAGTAGTATTAGATAAAAAATCTAGAGCTGGTAAGCAGGTAACCCTGATTGAGGGTTTTGTAGGTACGGATGAAGATCTGAAGGAACTGGGCAAGCTCCTCAAAAACAAGTGTGGCGTAGGAGGCTCTACCAAAGATGGGGAAATATTGATTCAAGGTGACCATCGCGATAAAGTAGTGCAGGTCCTGATTCAGGGAGGTTATGCCGCGAAAAAGGCCGGAGGTTAAATGACACCCTACTGGTTGTTCCAACTTCAACTTTTTCCTTGGCTTCCTTTTCTAGTTTACGAGGCCAAAAAAGTTCGGAAGTCAAGTCCAAAACTTCCATCCCAATCCTCTTTACTGACTTTGGGTCAAGGAGAAAAGCATATCGTACTCCTCGGGGAATCCACCGTAGCAGGTGTAGGTGCAAGCGCCGCATCAACTACGCTTGCGGGAAATTTTTCCCGTATTTTTGGTGAGTCCTATCAGATTGAGACCATCGGAAAAAAGGGATTACGCGTGAAGGAGGCATTTTCCTTGTATTTAGAACATAAGAAATTAAGAAGTAGAAAATCAGAAGGTCTTATCCTTTTTTTGGGTGCCAATGATTGTTTCCTTTTGACTTCTCCGCANGTATTTAAAAAAGAACTAGAATCCTTGATTCAGCAAATTCAAGTTGCCACGGATGCGGAATGGATCTACCTCGCTGCAATNCCTCCCGTGCANCTATTTCCGGCTTTTTCAGAACAAATGAGGTCTTTTCTTTATAGACAACGGAAATATTTACAGCGTGAAATGGAGGCAATTGCTGCAAGGATACCTCAAGTGATTTTTCATCCAATCCCTATGGATTTTCAACCAGAATTCTTTTCTGAGGATGGAGTACACCCTTCAGATTTGGGCTATCAAAAAATTGCCGAATTGGCATTCGAAAAGATGAAGATTTAGCGTTCGCTTTTCTGAATCCANGCTTACTTGGATCCTTCGATATCTTCTATCAGCTCCTCGTACCAGGCCTCTCCATATTTCCGAACAAGCGCATCCTTTAAAAAAGCATATAGAGGTACTTGAAGGCTTTTNCCGAGCTGGCAGGCAGGATCACANATATGCCATCGGTTGTAATTGAGCGCATCNTATTGATCATACTTAGTCAACCGAATGGGGTATAGGTGACAGGAAATAGGCTTTTTCCAAGAAGTTTTACCATCCAAATACGCTTGCTCTATTCCACACTTCAAAATTCCTCTTGCATCATACAAGGCATAGGCACACTCCCGATTAGCGCCAAGGGTGGGAGTTACTTTATCTCCATCGGAATCAATAACCCAAGTTCCCTGCGCCTCAATTACTTGCCTACCTTCTTCCGTAATGTAGTCCTTTACCAAAGGATAGATCTCTTCTAAAATTTTGGTTTCATCATCATCTAGAGGAGCACCTGAATCCCCTTCCACGCAACATGCTCCTTTGCAAGCTTCTAGGTCACACACAAAAAAGTTTTCTTTGATGTCATCAGACAGCACCACATTACCAACTAAAATCATAGGGGAAATTTTTTTCAAAGATAAGTAGAATCCCTTCGAGGGTAATCGTCTTATAAACACAAAAAAAAACCGCTCCTTTCGGAGCGGCTCAACCCGTCACTATGAAAAACTTCTATTATTCTGATTTANAACAAATTACTGGTNGAAAAGTTTTTTTTAAATGAATAAAATTTGGAGGAATCTATACTTTGAAGTTGGCTTATCACCCCGATTTCCTAAAATTCCCGTACTTTGCAGCGTGCAAGTCGTCTTGCCGCTCTGTTTTTAAACAGGGAGGAAAGTCCGGGCAACAAAGAGCGCCATACTTCCTAACGGGAAGGGCTTTGACTGGTGACGGTTAAAGTACAGCTAGTGCCACAGAAAATATACCACCTTTGGAAATGGCCAAGACTTGTCTTGTGTACATCCCAGAGGAAAGGGTGAAAAGGTGGGGTAAGAGCCCACCGCCTCCACAGTGATGCGGAGGGCAGGGCAAACCTTATGGGTTGAAAGATCAAATAGACCTCGGGCAAAGAGCTGCTCGTTCGATTTCTTTTCTTCGGAAAGGAATTCCGAGGTGGGTAGATCGATGGAGTCTTGGTGTGAACCAAGATCGAGATAAATGGCAAGAGCAAGCGCTGCATTCGATTCGTTCGAAGAGAGCATTGCAACAGAACCCGGCTTACAGACTTGCACTTTTTTACTACTTTTAACTATGGCAAAAATTCTAATTATCGACGACGAACGCTTTATTCGTGCTTCCCTACGTGAGATTTTGGAGTACGAAAAATACGAAGTGATCGAGGCCCAAGATGGTGCAGAAGGTTTACAAAAAATCAAAGACGAAGAAGTGGATTTGGTCCTTTGTGATGTGAAAATGCCAATTTTAGATGGTATGGACGTTTTAGATCAAGTGAAACAATTAGATCGCTCTCCTCAATTCATCATGATTTCTGCGCATGGCACTATTGAAACAGCCGTAGAAGCCACTAAAAAGGGAGCCTTTGATTTTATTTCAAAACCCCCAGATCTCAACCGACTGCTCTTAACGGTCCGAAATGCATTGGACAAAAAACAGCTCGTCTCAGAAACCAAGGTGCTAAAAAGAAAGCTTTCCAAAAAGTACGATATGGTGGGTGAGTCAACGGCTCTCCTTCAGGTAAAAGAAACTATTGAAAAAGTAGCTCCAACGGATGCAAGAGTACTGATAACTGGCCAAAATGGCACGGGAAAAGAACTTGTCGCCCATTGGGTTCACCAAAAAAGCAAACGAAACGAGGATCCATACGTTGCAGTAAACTGTGCAGCAATTCCATCCGAATTGATTGAATCGGAGCTTTTTGGACACGAAAAAGGAGCTTTCACCTCTGCTCACAAGCAGCGAGAGGGTAAATTTGAGCAGGCCCATTTAGGCACTCTTTTTCTAGATGAAATCGGAGACATGTCATTACCAGCTCAATCAAAGGTCTTGCGGGCACTACAGGAAGGTTTAATCACCCGAGTAGGTAGTGACAAGGACATCAAGGTGGATGTGCGCGTGTTGGCGGCAACTAACAAAGACTTGAAGAAAGAAATCGAAGCCGGACGATTCAGGGAAGATTTGTACCACAGGCTAAGCGTCATTCTAATCCAAGTACCTGCCTTGAAGGAAAGAAAAGATGACATCCCTCTCCTTGTCGAAAAATTCCTCGAAGACATCGCCCAAGAAAATGGTTCTGTCAAAAAGAAAATGACCAAAGAAGCACTGGGTAAATTAAAAGAATTTCCCTGGACAGGAAATATCCGAGAACTACGAAACGTGGTCGAAAGGCTCGTGATTTTGGGAGAACCTACGATTAGTCTTGAGGATGTGAAAAAATATGCGGACTACTAAGTCAGCTTTTTTTTAGCCTAATGCTTTTTGAGGAGGACTAACTTTAGAATAGGCAGGACATGGTCTACTAGAAGCACAAGAAGCTAGAACTAAAAGTGTGAGGACCAGGGCTAGAGAAGCGAAACGTTTCATAGAAAATCGATTAGTTAGTTAAAGATGTTTATTAATATTATCTAAAGCAATTACTGGACCAACAAGTTGCAGCCCCGCAATTCGGACTGATCAAAACGACCCAAAACCTCCAGGAAGCCTTCTTCATCTAGTTTTCCAATATCCTGCGTCTCTACAAACGCACAAGAATGAAAATTGGCCAAATCAATCATATTGATGCCTCCTTGAGCTCTACTAGAAGGGCTAAATGGATCATTGATGTCTCTAAGGACGACCCGCATGGAAGAAGGAACTGTAAATTTTCCCTGACCTTTTGAATAGGCTTGGGAAAGTAACTCTGTCATTCCATATTCAGAATGGATATGTTCCACTTCAAAAAAGTCTTGCAAGCAAGCATGAACTTCNTCACGGATCATCTCCCTTCTTCTGCCCTTCATACCGCCAGTTTCCATGACAATTAAATCTCCCCCTCGCTGAAAGTGCTTTTTTGATTCCGCCAAATCCAATAATGCAAAGGTCACTCCCAAAAGGAGCACCTTCCTGCCCTGCTCTAATAGTAAGGTTAGTTTCNCCAGAAGTTCCTCCTGGTTGTACAAATAAAATCCCGAGTGAGACGACTGGCTTTCATCCATAAAGTGGCTTGCCATAGATACCAAACTACTTCCTGGCCGCTCTAGGTAGGCAGGAAGTAATGCCAAAACATGGTAATCGGTTAAACTGCCATACTGGGCCTCAAACAGCCGCTGGGCATGGTCTAAGTAAAATGCCTCAGACCACAAATGATGCTTGCTTGTGATCACCCCTGTGGTACCGCTACTAGAATACACCAGGTCTACCTGCGAAAGTGGGCCGGAAAACACGTCTGTATCTTTAAAAAATCGAATCGGCAAAAATGGAATGTCTCCAACTTTCTTTATCGAAGAAGAGGAAATTTTTCTCGCAGCCAAATAGGCNGCATAAACCGGGTTATGTTGGGCTTGAAAATGTGCTAATTCAAGTGCAAAATCATCAAACTGATCAAAAGTCAAGGTTTCCAACCTTTTTGAAAAACTTTTAAATTCCTGCATCGTTTTATATCTTGGCTGTTCCTAACAGGTAGACCTTGTTTCGGAATGTAAATGTACCTTCATCTCATGCGTTTGAAAAACTATTCTTACTTATTGTTTGGCTTTGCTCTGTTGGGATACTCCTGTATCAGTCCACCAGAGAATTTTCCGAGTACCCCTGAAATTGAATTTTCTAGCCTGGAATATGTAGGAACTTCAGCACAAGACTCCTTGTTGCTATCCCTGAAATTTAAAGATGCAGAAGGAGATCTGGGTTTGTCGGCGACTGATATTAACCCCCCTTTCAATCCGCTTAACTACAAGAAAGATGCTGCAGGAAACTTTATAACCTACTCTAGAAGGCCGAGTACTGCTCCACGCTACAATCCCATCGATTGGGTAATTGATCCTATTGTTAACAACACCATTTTCAAGGATACGCTTTGGGTTGAGAAAAACGACAACCAATACAATATTTTCGTTCGTTTCTACATCAAACGGAATGGGCAGTTTCGGGAATTCAAATGGCAAGACCCGCCTTTCTACACCACTTTCAATGGAAGATTTCCAAGGATTTTAACCACGGAAATCGGTCAGGCTGTAGAAGGGAAAATCACTTACAGGATGCTATCCTCGGGATGGGAGTCCATCTTTAGAAACGACACGCTACGGATAGATGTACAAATCCAAGATCGTGCACTCAATCGCTCAAATGAGGTTTCTAGTGCTTCGTTGACGCTCAAGCAGATCAGCCGGAAATAAAAAAAGCTAGTTTAAACTAGCTTTTTTTATTTTACAAGGCTGGAAATTTTTTGGGTTGGGATTCATGCATGATCTGGTACACTTTCTCCACCACATCCTCTACACTTGGCTTTGAGAAATAATCCCCATCCGTTGAGTAAGCAGGACGATGCGCTTGAGCTGACAAGGTTTGTGGAGCAGCATCCAAATACGAATACACTCCTTGGTGATCCAAAACTTGCTGTAACATAAATGCAGTTCCTCCTCCTGGAACATCCTCATCCGTAAAGAGAACCCGATTGGTTTTTTGAATCGAGGTACCAATAATGCCTTTCGTATCAAAAGGAAGTAGTGTTTGTACATCAATCACTTCTAAGAATACCCCAATTTCTGCTAGTTCAGCAGCTGCCTCCATCACAATACGACACATGCTGCCATAGGTGACCACAGTCAACTCCTTACCTTCCCTCAGGATTTCTGGAATACCCATTGGTACGGTATATTGCCCAACATTTTCGGGCATCTGTTCTTTTAAACGATAGCCATTCAGGCATTCAATCACTAAAGCAGGTTCATCAGATTGCAAAAGAGTAGCATACATCCCTGCTGCCTGTGTCATGTTTCTTGGCACACAAACGATCATCCCTCTTAAGCTAGACAAAATCATCCCCATGGGAGATCCAGAATGCCAAACGCCTTCCAGGCGATGTCCTCTAGTGCGCACAATCAGTGGTGCTTTTTGGCCTCCTTTTGTTCGGTAGGTCAACGTAGCCAAATCATCCGAGAGCTGTTGAATGGCATAAAGTAGGTAGTCTAGGTATTGGATTTCTGCCATCGGACGGAGACCTCGCAATGCGGCTCCAATTCCTTGACCAATGATAGTACACTCTCTAATACTCGTATCCATCACTCTCCATTCCCCATATTTCGCTTGCAAACCAGCAAAGCCTTGATTGACATCGCCGATTTTTCCTACATCTTCACCAAAAGCAAAGAATCGGGGATTGTGCTCGAGTGCAAAATCAAAAAATGCTTGCAAAATTTCTCGACCATCCACCAGAGGTGAATTCTCATTTACTTTTGCAGGGATAACTTGACAGTGGGAAACCGCATCCTCAGTTTGACTATACAAATGACTATTGTATCTGTCGAAATTTTTCTCCTGAAGTTGGTTATACCAGTCCTTCAAATCTTTTTTGATTGCTTCTCCCTCTGCACGAATCAAAAACAAAACCTTTCTGATAGTGCTTATCACATCTTTCCGAATCGGATTGATGGTTTTTTTCAAGTCATCTGCTAGTTGAAGCAATAGAATCTTACGGGAAGATCTTTCGGCTGTAGATCGGATCAACAAAAGGGCCTCTTCCAATTCCACATTAATTTCTCGAGCACATTCAGCCCAGGCAGCGTCTTTTTGGCGCTTTACATCCCGCTTTACTTCTGATTCAATCTCATCCAAGTAATCTACCGTGGCAAATCCAGAAGAGATGATGTATTCCTTAAATTTGAGAATGCAATCCCAATCATTCTCCCATTGCAATCTTTCCTTACTCTTGTATCGTTCGTGAGAACCAGAAGTAGAATGGCCTTGCGGCTGAGTCATCTCTTCTACGTGGAGTAGCACGGGCACATGCGATTCTCTTGCCAACTGTCCAGCAGACGTAAATGCTTGCATCAACCCTTCGTAATCCCAACCCTTAACTCGTAAAATTTCAAATCCTTTTTCGGTATCTGTGCGTTGGAAACCAAGCAATGCTTCTGAAATACTTCCTTTGGTAGTATGAAATTCTTGAGGTACTGAAATCCCAAATCCATCGTCCCAAACGGCAACCACCATGGGCACTTGGAGTACACCAGCAGCGTTGAGTGTTTCAAAAAACATGCCTTCAGAAGTAGAGGCATTACCAATAGTTCCCCAGGCTACTTCATTGCCATTGACTGAGAAATCAGTCAGGTCTTTCAATCCCTTGTTATTCCTAAAAAGTTTGGACGCAAAAGCCAAGCCCAATAGCTTGGGCATCTGAGAAGCTGTAGGAGAAACATCCGCTGCGGCATTGTATTGAGAGGTCAGGGATTTCCAGCTCCCATCTTCGTTAAGGAATCTGGTGGCAAAATGCCCATTCATTAGACGCCCAGCNCTGGCTGGATCCGCTTCTACATTGGTATGTGCATAGAGTTGNGCAAAATACTGCTGTACCGTTAATTCACCCAAGGCCATCATAAAGGTCTGATCGCGGTAGTAACCTGCTCTAAAATCTCCTTTTTGAAATGCACGAGCCATCGCTACTTGGGCAAGCTCTTTGCCATCTCCAAAAATTCCAAATTTAGCCTTCCCCATAAACACCTCTTTCCTTCCCATTAAGGAAGCATGTCTACTCGTTAACGCCCATCTGAAATCCTCTAAAACCTGGTTCTGCTGAATGGTATACCCCTCCTGCACTTTATCTTGAGATTTTCCCGCCATAGGTTGAATTATCCAATCGTTACTTTTTGGGTTTATTAAAGCCTGTCAAAAATAGACATTAACTGTGGTTGTACAAATTTTAAGAAGAGTATTTTTCCATTTTAAATTTGGTATTTTGAATATTTTTTTAAAATAACCAAATATTATTCTTTTATTTTGGTTTAATACAATTGTTTAAATGAGAGATCCGCATAATTATTAGGTGTTGATTTTTTGAGATATTTTTAAAAAAAAATCAATAGATTTTTTCAGAATTTCTTCATTTTTAAAATTTAGTAGA
>JGI25914J50564_10000256_pt1 | contig 17207 bp, 12 predicted proteins | sample LauGreSuBDMM15SN_2_FD_50564 | JGI IMG/M metagenome (IMG submission 50564) | reverse complement strand
ATCAACACAATAAAAAAAACAATTAATATATTTACTAATGTTAACATTAATATAATATTATATTAGTTTTTATTTTCTTTAATAATAATATAAATGTCATCAGCCAATAGACCATTAGGAATGAATTCTATGCCTGCTTCAGGATATAATCATAGAAGTACTACTTATAATAAACAATATGTTACATGGAAAGGGACTGGTGTTAATAGTAATCCAGTAGGTTCAGCTTCAGGACACATAAGACCTTTAACAAACAATGATCCGGGAAACGTATTTCAAACTGGTTTTGGTCTTCCTAGACCAATTAAACATTTTAGAAAGGGTAGAGTTATTCCTGCTCAACCTGTAACAAATATTAATGATTTATATGTAAACAGTCCATACAGTGACAGAACATTAACTATTGATGAAGCAGCTTTAATTAATTACAATATGAACAGATTTGTTAAATCAAGTAAAGGCACTTCTCTCGGAGGTGGATTTGGAGGTTCTGGTTTGTTAAATGATTTACAAGATAAACCAGGTGCTTTTATTGTTAAACAAAATCCTTCTACTGAAGTAGATGGTATTACTCAATTGAATACTGATTGTAAAACATGTGAAGGTGTAGGTATTGTTGCCGATTATTATCCAAATAAGACTTATTTGACACAAAATCCTGAATCAACTACAACAAATATTTCAGCAAATGCTTTTTGTTGTAATGAGGAATATAAGGCAAAACGTAGAGCTATTTATGCTAGTACAAATTTAAAAAAAAACTATTATACCTCTACCAAGCAATATCTTCAAAATAGATGTAAAACTTATGACCAAAAGGCTTTCAATTTCTTATCATATAGAACAAATACAGCAGGACCTTATGGTGATAACAATCCTTACTATGCTTTACAAACTGGAGCAAGTGCTGCATTTAATGCTGGAAGTCCAACAACCCAAACAGCTTCATTTTTGGACACTAACTTATATTTTGCCAACTGCCAACCAGGTTCCCAGATATATGACGCAACTCAAGTTGCGCTTATTGGACAAATGCTATCAATAATGGTAAATGCTGGAATTTTAACGCAGACTGACGTTACTAATTTTGATTCTACTGGAATTAATTCAATTGAAGGATTTTATAATTGGTTAAATGGATTGCCTACAAATCAAAAGACGCCAGCCATTCAAGTATTCAATGATTTTATTCGTAATCCTTATTGGGGTATGCCTCTTTCTGGACCATCAAATCCAGCTGGTTGTCAATTAACTGTTTATAAACCAAATAATTACCAATATGCTAAACAAGGAGCAGTTTCTAGTTCAACTAGAAATCTTAAACTTAATGTTGATACAATATCAACAAATGCGGCTTCAATAAATAATTACAATAATACAGGAAATTTGGTTAGCGCTAACCAACTATATGCTGGTGATAATCCTAACTTAATTAATCTTAAAAAGAATAAGGCTCCAGGATGTAATACTCCATGGCCTCTTAACTTCTCTCAATCAGGTCCTTTCCAAAATAAAAAATTCTGTTCTTACAAAACATTACCAATATATACATTGCCAAATACTCGACCATCTGGTGTTAAACCTATTTATATTCCAGGAACTGTATTTAGTTCAAATCATTATTCTCAATCACCAAATACATATAATACAACTAACCCTTAAAAATATTACACAATTATAAACAAAATAAATAATTTATAATTGTAGCTAAACAGGCGACTCCTTATTTTCTATAATTTCTTCACTAGTTAAAACAGTGATTTCTATATCAGTTTTTTTATCCTCTATTTTTAATAATTTATCAGGATCAACATCATTATATTGAATCTTACCTTTTAAATAAGCAGAATAGAATATGTTTTCTTCAGTATGAACAGTAGCATATATATCTGAAAGTTTAGTAATCATAAATAATATATTTGTTATGAAAGTTGTCGTAGTTTGGTTATCCAAATAATATTCATACACTACAAAACCGCTAACAATACTATTTAATAAAAACATAAATAAAACAAAATATCCAATTTGTTGATAACGCTTATCTAAAGTTAAAATGATTCCTTTTTTTTCAATAGGTAACAATTCTAATACTTTTCCAACAGAAGTATTATCAAATGGAATACGTTGATTAACCTCTAAATAAGCTATCAATCTGTTCTCTCTTTTAATCTCAATAAAATAGAATACTATAAATGAAAACATTGTAATAAAATTTAAAACAAGACCCGTATTATATAAATCATTTTCTAATACTAAATTTTCATTTAACTGGCATACATGATCTTCACATTTTTGTGGTACAAATAATATTAAAAATGATGAAATCATAACTTTATATAATTCAAAAGCAACAACTGGAGCAATACTAAGTTTCTGAATTAAATCTTGGTTATTTAAAAGAGAATAATTATTCTGCTTACTAATAACACTTTCTTCTATGACAATAGCCTTTTCAACTTCTTTATAATCCTCCATTATGATTTATATATTATAATAATATTATAATATTCAACAGTCTATAAATTCAATACCTTCTTTAACATCTTTATTTATTGGCAAAAAAATATTTGTTTTTTCTGAAAATCTATTACATGGTATTTTATATTTTTCACACCAAATAACAGATTTTTGTATATTTGATTTTTTAATTGTTTCTATTTTATCTTCCTTATTTTTATTTTTCAAAATATTTATTACCATATCTAACGATTCTAGTTGTTGTTGACCAATTATAATATTCATATCATCCATTTTCATTAGAAAAAAATTTGGAATATCAAAATCTAAAATAGAACCAATATTTTTATTTTCCAATTTTTTTAGAAATACAATTAACCTATAATAGTTACATTTATAGTACATATGTTTGCTTTCACTTTTTTGAAAATTTTTACAAACAATATATTTATCAAAAGAAGTTATGTTACTTGTATTAGGTTTTAAAACATAAACCTTTTCATATAACGATGATAACATATATAAAATATCTACAATTGGTTTATGAAAAATGTGATTTAATTTAATTACACAACAACCACCACATTCCTGATTTCTAAAAATAAGCATTAAACATTCAATTAAATTTGTTATATATTTTTTGAAACTGGTTGAGTCAGCTTCGACAAATAAAAAATTAAATTTTTTATCTTCAATTTCTTTCATATTATCTTCATTTATTTCATCATAATAAATAATTTCATCATTAAAGTTTTCTCGCAACATTTCAAAACATTCTATTGTGTCGTTATAATTTGGCGTAAAATGTAATGTTTTAACACCTTGATTTTTGAAAGATTCGAAAATATTAACAGTCGTTGAAACTTCCAAAAAATCATAAAACAAATTCGATTTTGGTTTTAATTTACTAACTGAAAATTTAGATCCAGGTACCTTAGAAAAAATGTATTCATAAGGATTAACAATTTTTATTAATTCGTCAAAACAATTGTTTGTTTCATTTTCAGTTGAACAAACCTTCTCAATTTCATTTCTAGTTTCATTATAATAATGATAAAGGCTGTGTGATATATATGGGTTTAGTAATTCGCTAGAACTATCAATAGGATTAACATTTATAATATTATTAGTTTTTGGTAATATATAATAACTCATTAGTTTACTATTATATATTATATTTTTTATTTAAGCCTATTATCAGTTATTATAGATTATTCATTTTCGTCATCACTTTCTATAATTAATAATTTTTTAGAGGCTTTAGGTTTTACTTCCTTTGCTTTTTTTGTTACCTTTTCTTTTTCTAAAACAGGTTTTTGTTCATCTAAGGCTTCTGTAGCAGCAACAAGTAATAATTTTTTGCTTAATTTTCTAACCTTAGGTTTAGACTTAACAACTTCCTCTTTAGCAACTGATTGAGCATGTTTGGTTTCAACAGCATCTCTAATTGCTTCAGTTTCATTATATTCACCAAGCTCAAGTTCAATTGATTCTGTATTTACAGTTCTTACCTTTTTATAAACAAAGTATCTATTCAAGAATGAAATTTTCTTTTCAATACTTGTCATATTAGGGGCTTGGTCATAATCCTTGGCTTTAAACTTATTTTTTGATATTTCATCTAACATATTGATAAATAATTCACTAAATAATCCCGAACCTTCTGGAAGCCCGAACTCTTTAGCTTCTTCACGACTAATTACTTCAAATCCATAAGCACTCATAATGCGATTGAAATAATCAAAATTAACTAAATATTCTGATATAACTTGATTAATTGACTCTTGGAACACATCGATTCTATAACCGATTGAACTTGAATTATCCTCAAACGAGTCCGCACCATAACCTTTAGTTATCTCCCAAATTTTCTTTCCTCCTTCAACAATTTTAATTGACTCGCCTGTCTTAACCTTCTTAAGTTCATTAAATACTACCTTACCATCATAACATGTCCCAATAAAGTAGCCATTTTGTTTAGTACATTCAGCAACATTTTTCATGAATCCTTTTAAGTTATCAGGATTTTCAAAGAAATAGTGGATTGCGAATTGACATGAGGATATATTAAATCCCTCAGCACCTTTTCCGTATTGTCTAGATACACCTTTTCCGATTTTATCTGACTCTTTAGGTCCATCGCCAAATACAGCACATGTAATTTGTTTTGCTTTTTCATTTAGCATAGCACTACCATTTTTAATATTAAACGCACTATTCCCATTAACAAACAAAGCATATGGAATATTTTTATTTGATTTTTTCATTTTCAAAAATCTTGCGCACGCTCCATCTAGACGATTTTCCAAGTTATCTTTTGAAATATCAATGCCAAATACAAATGATAGTTTAGAACTAATCCATTTAGGTAAATCACCTGCTTTTCCACAAGCAAAATCGACTAATGTGTCACCTTGTTTTGATACGCCAGTAATAAGTCTCTTTTTAACATATAAATTATGAAAATCTTTCATGCCTTCAGTTTTAAATTTTCCAGCGGGCGTATTGTAATATTTATCTTCACTAATGCTAACACTTGGAATGTTTAATCCTGTGCGTAACATATCTTCTTCTATTCTTCCAGATGGATGAATTGATTTCCAGTTTTCATTACAAACTTTATAAGCATTACCATATTCTTTTTCACCACGTCTCATTTTAGCTGTTTTATCATAACGAACTCTTAAAGGAATCCATCTCCAACCTTCTTCTTTTGACAAATCGTACCTAAATTCAACAATTGTGTTATCTTCAAATACTTCGTCCTCTTCTGAAAACATTTTCTTTCCTCCAGAGCCATCCATTCTCAACATAATATTACATAGTCCAGCATTAGGATCATAAGGTTCAGTTGGATAAAATCTCATAGGAACATAATCATTATCCTGTCTGTCTTCAAAACGATTGCTAAACTCGGGAAGCTTATCGTCAATAATATCTTGGCAAGGATTAATGAATCCATCTTTGCTTTCCTTAAAGCCACATCTTAACTCGAGACTTTTGAATTCATTATATTGAACAACAGATAAATTATTTTGTCCATCTTCATAATATGATTTAATTGTGTCATCTCCATTTCTTCCTTTGATAGTTGTTACTAAGAAATCAATTGTGTTATACTGTGGCGGCTTCCATTTGAATGAATTTTCCCAAGTAATTTTTGTTTTTGGTCCTGCTTTTCCAATTTCATTAGCACCAACTCCGTAAAATGCTTGTGTAAAGATTAATCCATCTGTTTCATATTCAAATCTACCTTCTTTAACTTTTTTCAAAATAGTATCACAACCTTCAAATATTGTTTGTTTACTGCTATTTGGAAAGAATTCCTTTGTAGTAAATCTGATAGGTGAAATGAATTTCTCAATATGTTTAATAGTGTTTACTTTTTCCTTAAATGTTTTTCCTTTTTCTTCTACTTTTCCAGTTTCTAAAATGGATACAGCATTTAAATTTTTATCAAAATATTTTAAAACTTGATAGCGTGATTTAAATGGATCTTCTTCTTTTTCCAATAACATAAAGGTATATGCTCTGATATCTTCTTTTTTAACATAATAAATGTCGAATGCTGCGTATAAATTAATAAATTTACCTTTTTTATCATGCGAAATCAATTCACCATCAAGCAATGAATTAAAACATTCTTTATTATATGTTTTAGCTCCAGTAAATATAACATCCATATTTGTGTTGATCAAATATATTTTACCTTCATTCGAGATATACATTAAATGACGTTCTCCATCTGCTTTTTCTGTTACAACAAAATCCTTTCTAATATTAGGTTCGTTGGAATTTTCATCAACTTGTGCTATATTTAAAATTTGTAATGTAATTGAATTAGGACCAATAAAATTCTTACTCGATATAAATTTGCTTGAATCATGTTGATCTTTTAAAATCAATCTCATATATGACTCAATAACTGATTTTTGTTCTGGATATGAAATTGGAAAATTAGTTCCTTGAAGACCGCTTAGAACAATTTTAATTACCTTTCTTAAGCTCTCAACAATAGATGAAGGAGTATTATATTTTGTACTAGGACCAATTCGATGATTATCAATTTCAATTTCAATTTCATAAATTTCTTGATTATTTAATACATTTGATTCCTCTAGCGTGTAAACTCGAATCATTTGTCCGCGATTTTCACGTCCAAATTTATCAGGAAATCTATTAGCATATTTAACTATACTTAAATCAACGATAAATGGATATTCGGGATGGGAAAATGAAACACGATTCATAAAACGGAATTCTTTTTTAGACTTTTTCCAACTATCTAAAATAAAATTTTTAACACCAGTTTTAATAGTCTCTTCTAATTGATATGCGATTCTAAAGTTAAATTCATCAAAATCCACAGGATATATTCTTTCTTTATTAATATTTCCAGGTTTTTTATGAATAAAATCAATAGAAGTAGGAGAATCTTTATATAATGATTTTATATCATTTGTTCCACAATAGGTTTTGATATTATGTAATCCTTTAATTTCAGTTCTAACGTCCGATAATTTAAATCTCCCTGTAACGCTGTCTAAAAACTCACAGTTAACACGTAAATTATAAACGCCTGAACTATCTCCAATAATATTAAATTCAGATGACTTTAATTTTCGAATAACATTATCGTAATCATTTCGTGTTAACTGTTTAATTCCTTTGGTTCCAAATTTAACTTCTAATTCGTGATTTATTTGTCCTTTATAAAAGGGATTTGTACTATAAAATACCTTAACCAAATCATTGAATCTTTCTTGTTGTGGTTTTTGGCTTGGTTTTTTAGACATCTCAACTTCTTCATCTTCATGTAATATTTCCTTTGGTACATTTGAAAATACTTCTTCTTTTTCTTCACTTACAACTACATTTCCAACATTATTTAATTCTACCACGATTTTTTCACATTTTTCTCCACAAGAATCAATATTAATTTCTTTATAATTTAAAGTATTTATGCCGTTGTTTTTCCATGTAGCTTCGTGTTTTTCTAGAGCTTCATTTTTAAGCATAAATTTGAGATCGTTTTCCTTTAAATAATCCAACTTTTGCTCAAGAGATAAATCTTCTAAATCTCGAATCGAGCCTTTTTTTACCTTTAATATATCATAAAATTTCTTAGTTCTTTTATATAACTCATCATCTTCTCCACCCCAACCCCAGAAATCATTAGGATAGCCGTTTATACGCTCAAACATTTTTTTGTTAAATGCTACAATGCCGCCAAAATATTTAGGATTTCCTCCATATCTATCCCAAACAGCTGCTATATGAACAGGCTTATCTTGCGGAATATTTTCATAATATTGTTTCAATTCCTCAGAAGGTAATAGGTCTACATCATGGAAAATGAAGTTGTTATATCCTTCCTTTACAGCATACTCAAATCCAATATTTAAAAGTTGACCTCGATTAAATTTACGGGCATCATTACTTTGTTCAACTACGAAAATTTTATATTCATCATCCTTTAGATAACTCGCAAAATATTCAACCAATTCATTTAATTGTTTGGTGCGCTTTTTCTCTTTTTCAATATCACGAAAAGGAATTATAATAGCTATTTTAGAATTATTTATAGTCTCTTGACGTGAATCAGAAGTTGATTTTTCTTGGGAAGAAGAACGTTTCGGTAGAACTAGATGTAGTGATTTTTTATCTTTCTTTGACATTCCTCTTAAAAACAAATATTTATCACGAATATTCTTTTCATCAAGTTGTTCCTTTTCTTCTTCGGATAATCCATCCCACACTTCTTGAATTTCTGGGTCATTTATATTCTTTAAAATACCAATATGAATATCTTTATTATCAGGTTTATCAGGAGGAAAATCCTTGATAAGTTTTTTCTTTATTTTACTATCGAGACTTTTAAATAACTTGTTAAATTCGGGAACACCATAATCCATTGATTCGATATCCCCTTCTAAAATTGAAGCGATTGATTTATCGATAGAACTCATTGTTATATATATATATTAAAACATATTTTTTAAATTGTTGTTCATTTTTTTTTAAATTTAAAAATATTGAATAATTGATTCATACAAATCTTTCTTCGATTTTTGTTTACATGTTATATTATTATAAATGTTAATAACTAATTTATTACAAATATTAACTAATTCATCCAATCTATAAGCAGATATTGCTTTAATTGGTTTATCAATTGCCTCTAATTTAAAAATTGTGTTCCTAATGTTAGTTATTGATTCATTAGTTCCCATTTCATAGCCATATTTATTATTATATTTGGTTTGAGATTGTATTTCATTTAGTATATAGATTTTATCAGAGTCATTCATTAACATTTCATAATATGTATTTTTTCTACGAAAAATGACATTTATATTTTCAATAGCACATAGTGTTAAAAATGTTTTAACATTTAAGGCGTTATCGTTTGCTAAACTGCTTTCAAGATTAGATATAGTATCAAATTTATACATTTTAACAATATCTTTATTTTTTCTAATTAAATCAACTAACTCTATTTTCATTTGTTTTGCTATTAGACTATTTTTATTATTAAGAGTTTCATATTTAACATCGCCATTTTTAATTATATAAAAACACCAAAATAGTGAGTCTTGTTGATTCGGAATAAATAGTTCTTGTCTTATAACTGTATTTGTATTATTAGTCGGTTTTACAATTCTAATATCCTTAGGAGTAGATTCTAGTTTCATTCTTAAAGAATTAATCATATTGTCTTCATATAACATATAATCTTGTAAATCATTTACTACATCATTATATTGCGTGGAATTATTATTCATACTTACTTACTTACTATTTTGCTATTATCTTTAATATCTTTTGAAAAATATGTATTTCTATAATCTTCTTTTTGTTGTTCAATACTATTTAAGGTTTGCTCTTGTGTGCTAACATACTTAATATACACATTGAGATCAGTTATAATCTCTTTTGGAAGTTCAGACAGATTAATATGAATACCATATTTATTTTCATTTAAAATAGCTTCATTATGCTTTGAAAGTAATCTAAGTACTTCAACTTGATTAAACTTATTCATGTTTTCAATTGTCTCTCGAATATAATTAAGTTCACTTACAGAAAAATTATTAACATCATTAGTAGATAAAATGGCTTCCATGTTTATTAAATTATATATTACTATGTTTTTAATATAATTTATATTTAAATAAATAGATGTATAAATATTTAATAAATGGAAGATGGTATTGAACGAAGTCTTTCTTCTTTAATGAAAAAAGAAGATCCTGATAGTGAAGACAAATATTTATATCTTTGTATACCACGAGAAAATTGTTTAAATGAATTAAAAATTACTTTTGATAGAGAGAAAGCGATTAATTTTTTAAAAGGAAAAACCCATAGAGTCGAAATTTATAAAAAAAACAATGAAAATTTATATGTTACAAGTTATAAGTCTTTGTATATAAACAATTAGTATATCTTTTTTAATTTAATCTTCAAATACTAGTTTAGGTTTTTCTGCTATTTTTGGTTTTTGTTGTGTTAAATCCTTTTCCTTAATAAGTTCAGCGATAATCGATATAAATTTATCGTTAAGTTCAAACCGTTGTCCAATAACTCTAACGTTAATTTTATCTCCTTCTTGAATTTCAGCAAAGTGTGGAACATTAAAATGATGATCTTTTGCTACAAATACAACGACAGGAGATGGGACATCGGTTCCACTTTCGGCTCTAATACCGGCTTTTGTAATATTTTTAGCAACGCATGATATTAACATACCCTCAACTGGGAAACAAACATCGCATTCAAATACTACTTCAAATGAAATACTGTTCCCTCTTTGAATAATGCCACTAGAATATGTAACAATTTTAGAGGAATTAGGTTTAATAAAACCCTCTACAACACACTTCCCTTCAAAATTAGCTTTAACATTTTCTTCAACAACTTCTTGTAAATTTTTACCAATTGAAGTTATAGGTAAAACAATTTTTCTAGTAATCAAACATCTAGAGTAAACTGATTGAATTCTAGTTTCTCTGCGTTTTTTTTGTTGTGTCTGTTTAGCTACGGATTCCATTATTATATTATATACATATTATCTTTTAATTATATTTTCTTTCAATTTTATTTATTAAAATATAATTTAATTAATTAATTAATTTAGGCAAAAACGGTATATAATTTATGCCATATTGCCATTTCAGGAGAAATAAACCACTTCTTATTTTCTCTCTTAATAGTGTTAAAATATCTCAAGAGAAATTCTTGAAGAACACATAGTTCAACATGACCAACTGCTTCTCTAATAACATTTCCGTCGCTATCTTTTTCTGCTTTTGTGTTTTCATTTGTGTATTTATTTTCGCCAAGAATTTCATTTATTTTTTGTAGTGTTTTTACTTTACCAGATTCATCACATCTAGCACCTGTATCGCGCTTGGATAACATATCTTTTGTTTTAAACACTAGATATCGATTGTTCTTTTCGTATCCAATAAACCCTACAATTCTATTGTAATCTTCAGGCTTCATTATCAAAAACTCCTTTGTTTCTTTTGATGACGCAATTTCTCTCTGATCTTCTGGTTCAGCTTCAACCCATTTATTAGTTTTATTTAATATCATTATCATTCTTTTATTTAATTTATACATTATAAATGCTGTAAAATTTTTAGTTTTAATAATATTTTGTTCAAAGTAGTCTTTAGCAAACCATTCAAATGTACTTTTATTTATAGTTTCTAATGAGTATAAGTAATTCATAACGTCTAATTTCTCTTCGAATAAAAGAAGCTCCATCATGTGAGAAACAAGATAACTAATTATATATTCTTTTGAATCCGGATAATCTCTTGAGATTTTTTTCATAACAATACCACAATGTTTGTACCAGTTATCGTCACCTCTTGGTACTTTCGGTTGTTTAGTAAAATCTCTGCTAATATCGAAATTAACCTTCATTTCATCAACCAATCTATTTCCTTCGGGAAAAGAGACCTTTTCTTCTTCCATTATAAATTTATTAATATTTCTCTTATCAATAACTGGTTTTACTATATTTTGTTTAATCTCAAAGTTAATCATTTCATGTTTATAATCAATAGGAGTAGATCTATCAAATATTGAAGCATTTTTGTCTCTCAGTTCAACTGGTTGAAATAAGTAATAATCTCCAATATTGATTAATCTTCCATTTCTACCATATTTATCTGTAATAAATTCACTTTCGTCTTCAATTAATTGCGTTAATGCTGAATAAATCTGGACATAAGGATATTCTTTTGGTGTTCTAATTGAACGAATTAATATATCTTTTTTGTAAAAGTAACTTTCTTTCATAAGCATTCTAATGCGCTGTAAAATTTTTTCAGAATTTACAACAATAAAATTTTCGTTATATGTATCCTTATTTAAATCTTTTAGATGTATATCTTTATCTGGTCTACAATCATAATTACATTCAGCCATATAATCGCACGCTGGAGAAAATGGAGCATCGCCTATTTTAAAATTATTTAATTCCAATCCATTTGATAGTATTTGGGTTATTGGCGCCTTTAATTGGTTACTAAAGTTGTCTTGAGTAAAATTTGTTTGGTCGTGATTTATATTACAATCAACGGCAGTTTCCTTTAAAACTCTGGTAACTTTTCCAATTTGAATAGCTTTATATTCAGCAACACGATATACGTATAAATCAGCAGCTTCTTCTTTATTATCACCAAGAATTGTTCCATACATAAAAATTTCGACATTTCTTTTTTCAAATGGTAAATCCTTATGAGAGAAATTACGCACAGCACGACCAATAATTTGCTCAATACGATTCATGTTATACCATGGTTCTAAAATATGAACTTGACGAATAAATTTTAAATCAATACCTTCTGAACCTGCTTTTGAAATTAAAACCACTTTAATTTTATGACCATCTTTATTATCTTCACCAGTTAGACCTTTTACTTCAAAATCGTTATTTGGAGACAATCTTGTTTCACCTGTAATCATAGCATAACGAGCAGGCATAAACTTTTTCTTATCTTGAGGTGCTTTCATTGTTGTAACATCAACTACATCACTAGGTTTATTTTTAAATAATGGTTTAACACCTTGTCCATATCTTGTAAAACCCATTTCTTCTAATGCTAGTGCCATAGGTATTAACCCACTATCGATATATTGAGAATAAATTAAAATAACACCGTCAGACACTTTTCCTGATTCTTCGTTTACAATATTATCTAATATGCTTTTAATCTTTGAACTGTATTTGCCAATGTGCTCACGAGAGAATATTTTACCATAATCATCTAATGTAGTTTTCTTATATTCAAAATCGCCCTTAACAGGCGGTGATTTTTCATCAACATAATTCATGATTCTCTCTAATCCAATTTTACCAGTTAGTTGATGAGGATCGATAGAAGGTCCTTTTCCACCCTTTGTTGCATCATTTGTTTGTGGATTTTCATTTGTTGAACTAGGAACTCTTGTTAAATTAAATATTGGTTTGTCTTTCTCTTGAGATTTTGAATTACCTTCTTCTGGTTCTAAAGAATCCTTTCTCTCTGAGAATGGACTTTTAACAGTAGGTTGATTATTAGATTCTCCTTCAATAAGTCCGGGAGCTTCATCATCTTCATTTCCATTTTTATCTTCATTTTCCAAAGAACTTGATTCAGAAAAACTTGGAGATAACTCTTCAGATAAGCTTTCTTGAGGCATTTCGTCTAATGCCGACTTTAATCCTTGAATAGGATATGAAATAATTAGAGATTCCAATGGAGTTTGAAGTAATGTATAACCGAATGATTCCATATTTTCAAAATTTGGCATATCTCTAACAATACCAGTTTTTGTGGTAATAGAAAATTTCTTGTTTCTTAAATTATAAATAATATATTTATAAGCGCAATACTGACATTTGCCACAATCTCCACACTCACCAATTTTTGTCAAGTATAAACTTAAAACACGCTTTTTATCTTCATGTTTAATTTTTTTTAAATTCATTTGATATGATGGATATTTAATAGCAGGAAAGCTATGTTCTTTTGCGAATTCATTTGGATAAACTCTATAAGGAAATGTATATGGATTTTCACCTCTAACAAAAGAAATGTATCCTGTTGATTTTCTTGTAAGAAGTTCTTCACCACCTTCTTTAAAATCTCCAGTTTTTTTAAATATATCTCTTACCTCAATTCTACCTCTTCTATCATTAGTATTCATTAAATTAAGAAGCCAAATCATTTCTTTATAACTGTTATACATTGGAGTAGCAGAGAGAAGTAAAAATCTCATATTTAATCCTGATTTTACAAGTAATTCAAGATTAATAGCTACTTTTTTATTTTCATTATCATCAGTTTTGCGTATATTATGAACTTCATCAATAACAATTAATCTATTATCAAATTCATTTCGCAGTCTTCTAATAATTCTAATATTCAACTCAATTTTAATATCTTTAAGCATTTGGATTTTTGATTTCTCTCCTTTCTTTTTTTGTTGATCTTTTTTATATTTTTGTTTTTCAATTTCTTCATTATAATTCATAGTTTTAATAATGTAGTTTGCGAATTGAACATAACCCAAAAATATGTAATAAGTATTAATTAAATTTTTAATTTGACTCACGACCTTATCTTTTGTCATTCCCTTCATGTTCATTGGATTTATTTCTTTCAATAATTTATTACCAGTACATGCTCTAATATTCCACAGTCCATCAACCAACTTCAATTTTCTCTCGTCGAACAGTTGTAATTTAAAGTTATCTTGAACGTTTTCCGAAGCAACAATTATAATTCTTTTAGTTGTACCCATTTGTTTCATATAATCTCTCATTTCTTCACAAACACCAATTGCGCTACAAGTTTTTCCAGAACCTAATCCGTGATATAAAAGTAGACTGCTATAAGGCGTTTGAAATGATAAAAAATTTTTAACAAATGCTTGATGTGGTTGTAATTCAAAATCTGCTTTTGCTAAAGCATCCGCGTGTTCCTTGATATTTTCATGAATAGCACCATCATATCTAGTATCATTAAATTCTTGTTTATTTGCTATTTTAATATTAAAATCCTTATCATTTAAATTTGGATACAAATATTGATTATCATCTTCATTTTCTAAAAGTGTATTACGTTCTAGTAATTCTTTTTTTAATAAAAATTTATTACAATCCTTTGAATAATAGTTTTCGTCGCCACAATTAAGTTTTTTATATTCTTCTTCAAGATTATCTGAGATTTTTAAACTATTAGATGATGAAGATGGAATAGATGATGAGGAGGATGGAATAGAGGATGATGGAATTTCACTTTTTGGTGCTGATTGTTCTGATGAATTTATTGATGATTGTGACGATAATTCTGATTCTTTTTCAGATTTCTCACTAGATTTAGATTTCTCAGATGATTCTATAATTAAAGGTTTCTTTTTTTGTGGATTTTCTATCATATTACTATATATTATGAATATAATCTATATTCTTGTAACACTTTATTAATATTAATAATTAATTCCTTTTTCTCTAAATTATATGGTCTTATAGCTTCTAAACATTGTTCTAATGTTTTCCATTCTATTTTACTTACCTCTGTTACTTGAAAGTTGTTCAAATATTCTTCAGGTTCATTCATATAAGCCAAAAAATATTTGTGTTTATAAGACTTATGGTTTGTTCCAATAAATATTTCTTCAAAAGGTAATACATTTTCAATAATATTAATTTTATTTGATAATATACCAGTTTCTTCCTCAAATTCTCTCAAAGCACATTCTAAATCCTTTTCCTTAAAGTTTCTGCGCCCCTTTGGAAATTCCCATTCAGTTTCTTCCCATTTTGTTGTGCTGTTATCAACTAGATCTTTTAATGTTATTAATTCGTTATTTACAATAACACCAGACCTAATCAGTTCCATTTTTTTACACGATATTTGTTCTTCATTTTTATATTGATTACTCAAAACTTCGCCCCACATTTGACGCCATAATGTATCAAAAGGTTCTGTTAATATTCGCTCTTTTTCTAAAATAGACATTTCATTTATTATATTTTGAATTTGATAAATATTATAAGGCGAATATTTACCTCTAATAAAATCTATATAACCAAAACTATCCTTGCGCCGAATCATAAGAAATTGAGCACCCGAGTCACTCGATCTAAAAACAATCACTCCGTAACTTGTTATTGGTAATTTACACTGATGAAATGAATGCCCTTGTTTGCCACAATTATTACATGTATTTGTATTTTTATTCATACTACTTATTATAATACAAGAGTTATATTTAAATGTTATTAATTATTTATTTTAAATTAATTATTTTAGATATTAAAATTTTTATGATATTATTATAATTAGAACTATTAATTTAGAAAACATATTTATAAATTTATTTTATTAGTATAGAGTATATATGACTATTTCTTGGCATTCTATTAGTATTTCATTAACAGTTGGGGATAGTGTAATATTTAATGGATATTTTAGTGTAGACGATACGACTAATGTAATACAAAATTTTTATTATGTAAATAATAATCAGTATGTGGATATTTTATTGAGAAACTTAGGGGATTTTGAATCAGATAATAAATTTATAAATAATAATTTTACTTTTGGTGGGACAAATATATTGTCGGTTATTCCTTATATTAATACTACTTATGGTAATCCATATAAACTTAATCTGTATGAATCCGAAACTACTAAGATTATAGGTTATAATCTTACAAATGCTTATAATGATGGATGGTCGTCTGCTGTTGATTTGGAGAGAAACGGCTTGCCGAAATTTTTTACATTTAATTTTACTTCAATATCAGGACTTCCGCCTTTATCTATTAATAAATACGGATACAATTTTGGTTTATTTGTTAGAGGAAAAGGCGGAAATCACAAAATAGCTGCCGCTACAATCAATTTAGGCTCTACTAAAGGAAGAGGATCTTCTACGCGCATGTTTAATTATTGTAATAAGAAAGAAAGTTACGGTTTTTGTTTAAATCAGTTTATAACTATAAGATAGTTTAATAATTAATATTTTTATAACAGAAAATATTAATGCCAACAGTATATCTAGATCCGAAAGTTTGGGGACCTCATTATTGGTTTTTTTTACATACATTAGCAATGACTTACCCGCATCATCCTAATGCGGTAACCAAAAAAAAGTATTATGAATTTGTTCAAAATTTACCGTTGTTTTTACCAGTTGAAGAAATTTCAAGTGAATTTAGTAAACTAATTGAAAAATATCCTATAACACCTTATTTAGACGACAGAGATTCCTTTGTTCGTTGGATGCATTTCATTCACAATAAAATAAATGAAAAACTAGAAAAGCCTCAAGTTTCTTTGAATGAATTTTTTATTAAATATTATGATGAATATAAAACACCAGATGAAAAATTAGGTCAATATTATAAAATTAGAGAGAAAGTAATATATTTGGGAATAATACTAGGAATTTCAGGAGCAATATATTATTTATATGATAAATAAATCATTTGATAACTCAGTCGCTTTGCTTTAAAAGTGGAGCAAAATAAGTAAGAAATAATATGTGATATATTATGTCATTTTAGAAGATTCGTTTTGCTATACTTTTTATAAAAGTATATAAAGATTTATTTTGCTATACTTTTTATAAAAGTATATAAAGATTTATTTTGCTATACTTTTTATAAAAGTATATATATATATAATGAAAAATATAGGAGGAAAAGTATTAGCATCAGGGGGATTTGGAATGTGTAT
>JGI25914J50564_10000255_pt1 | contig 17262 bp, 19 predicted proteins | sample LauGreSuBDMM15SN_2_FD_50564 | JGI IMG/M metagenome (IMG submission 50564) | reverse complement strand
ATAAATTGTGCGAAACCTGAAGCTGACATAATGCGGTTAATTATACTAGATGCTGATCAAATACAATAATTTTTTTGGTTTTTTAAATTATATATAAATTAAATCTTTTTTATTCCGCCCATATAATTATGTAAAACAGCAGGAATATTAATTGAACCATCTTCATTTTGATTATTTTCTATTATAGCAATCAATGTTCTTCCTATAGCAAGCCCAGAACCATTTAATGTAGCAACATAGTCAATTTTTTTTTCTAAATCTTTAAAACGCGCCATCATCCTATTTGCCTGAAATTGACCACAAGATGAACAGCTAGATATTTCTCTATAATTATTTTGAGATGGTATCCATGCTTCAAGATCATAAGTTTTTTCTGCGCTAAAACCCATATCACCAGATGAAAGTAAAATAACTCTATAAGGTATCTCTAATTTTTTAAGTATAGTCTCTGCACAATTAGTAAGTCTTTCAAGTTCANTATTTTTATNNTCTGGTTTTACAATGCTTACTAGTTCAACTTTATAAAATTGATGNTGTCTCATCATACCTTTTGTGTCTTTTCCAGCAGCTCCAGCTTCAGCTCTAAAGCACGGTGTGGCCGCAACATATCTTAGTGGCAAATCCTCATAATTTAATATTTTATCTCTAACAATATTAGTAAGAGAAACTTCAGCTGTTGGTATTAACCATGAGCCTGTATTTAAAGAAAATTGCTCTTTAGAAAATTTTGGCAACTGACCAGTTCCGAACATTGATTCTTCATTAACAATTATTGGAACATTCATTTCCAAATATTCAAATTCTTTAACGTGTGTATCGATCATAAAATTTATTAAAGCTCTTTCTAACTTAGCAATATTACCTTTTGTTATTACATACCTAGCTCCTGAAATCTTAGTTGCGGTATCAAAATCTATCAGGCCTCTTTCCAAACCAATTTCATCGTGAGACTTAATTTTAAAATTAAAATTTTTAATATTACCAAATTTTTTTATTTCTTTATTACTTTTACTATCTTCACCTACTGGAACATCATCTAAATGTATATTCGGTAAATTATGAAGAATATTATTTATTTTATTTTTTTGTTCAGAAAGATTTTTTTCATAACCTTCAATATCGTTTTTAATATTCAAAACTTTTTTAGATAAAGACAGGAATTGCTCACTTTTTTTATCTTTAGAAATAGACAATTCCTTAGATATTTTATTTCTCTCTTCTTGTAATTTTTGCTGTTTTTCTAAAATTTGTCTTATGGAAGAATCTAAAGAAATAATTTCATCTACCAATTGATCTGAGTTTTTTATAAATCTTTCTTTATATTTTTTTTTATAAAGAGATGGGTTTTCTCTAAAATTTTTAAGATTTATCATTTTTACTTTTTTCTAAATATTTAATAATTAAAATAGATATTTCATATAAAAACATCAATGGAATGGCCAATCCTATCTGACTAATTGGGTCTGGAGGAGTAATAACTGCTGCAACAATAAATATAATAACAATAACGTATCTTCTTCTTTCGGATAAATATTTGGAATCAACAAAACCGACAGTTGCTAGTAAAATTAGTAACACTGGCAATTCAAAACTGAGGCCAAAGGCAATCATAAAAACCATTATTAATGAAAGATACTCACTTACTCTTGCTTCTAATTGTATTGGCATGCTTGTCTGTGTACTTAAAGTTTCGAATGATAAAAAAAACTTAATAGCCAAAGGCATTATAAAATAATACGCCAATAAAGCACCTGCTATAAAAAGAACTGGAGTTGCAACTATAAAAGGTAAAATCGTTTTTTTTTCATTTTGATATAATCCAGGAGCTATGAATTTCCAAATTTGAATTAAAAAAACAGGGAAAGAAAAAAAGAGAGCAGAAAAAAAAGATAATTTTAAATAGGTAATAAAAGTTTCCTGTAATGCTGTAAAAATTAACCTTTTAGTCCCTATCTGACCTACTCCCAAAGCCTTAACGTATGGTTGTAATAAAAAATCATATATTTTATCTGCATTCATATAAGAAATTATAAAAGCTATTGCAAAAAAAATAAGACTTTTTATTATTCGAGATCTCAGTTCTAAAAGATGCTCTGTTACACTTGATTGATTTTGATCATTATTGTCACTCATAAAAATAAAAATTAAATATTTTCTGGTTTCTTTTTATTTTTTTCTTCAGGNTTAATATCTATTATTTTTTTTATATCCTTTTCTTGTTCCTGAACAATATCATCAATTCCTTTTTGAAAAGANTTNACATAATTTTTTATTCCATTTTTTATTTGAATAAATTTTCTAAGAACANCTGGAAGATCTTTTGGCCCAATAACTAAAATTGCCACTAGAATGATAACTAAAATTTCTGACCACCCTATTTGTGGCATAAATTATTTTAGTGATTTGACTTAGAATTTTGATCTTTATCTTTATCTTTAGGGTCTTTATTATCTGAAGACTGGTCATCAGACATACCTTTTTTAAAACTTTTAATACCTTTAGCAACGTCACCCATTAAATCAGATATTTTTCCTCTGCCAAATAAAAGGACAACTACTATTACAACTATAATTATATGCCAAAAACTAAGACCCATAGAAAAATTATATAGTAAATAATATTTTTTTACAAATAATTAATTATCTTTTTGATTTAAAGTTCCAGAAAGCATGTCATCTATATTGGTAAAAATGTCTTCTTTAGATTGTTTGTCCAAATCATCTTTGGCAAATTTATTAGTACCAAAAATAGATCTATCCAAACGACTATCTATTAAACCAGCGGAAGCTAACTCTTCCGAGTTAGGTAGGTCTGATAAAGATTTTAAATTAAAATGACTTAAAAAAACATCAGTTGTTACATACAATAAAGGCTTACCGGGTACTTCTTTTCTGCCTTGTGGTTTTACCCATCCAAGTTCAAATAAAATTTCTAAAGTTCCAGTACTAAATGAAACTCCTCTAATCTCTTCAATTTCAGAACGGGTTACTGGTTGATGATATGCAATGATAGCTAAAGTTTCTATTGTGGCTTTTGATAATTTCCTTTGCTGAACAACTTCACTTGCAATTTTTTTTGATAAATTTTCAGCAGTTCTAAAAGACCATTTGTTAGAAATTTCGTAAAGATTTATACCTCTTTCAATAAATTCCGATTGTAATTCTTTTAAAATTTTTAAAATATCAACATTTAGTTCAATTTTAGATTTTATTGTTTCAATATCTAAAGGTTCATCGGCTGCAAATAAAATAGCTTCAATTAATCTTTTTGCATCTTTATTTTTATTTAACATAGTTATTTAGCTTTAATTAATATCTTATCAAAATTTTTTTTTTGCATAATTGATAATTTTCCTTCTCTAACTAACTCTAAGCTTCCAGCAAATGTTCCTGCTAATCCTGATTTTCTTAAATTTTTTGATCCTGAAAATGATCCTGGAACTACGTCTTTAATGTCTCGCCAATCAATTAATTCTTTTAGTAAACTTGTAATTTTTTTTATAGCCTCTTCCATTGTATAAACTGGCAACTTTGAAATATTCATAATAGAAAAATTTTGTTTTCTTTTTATTTCGGCATAAGACTTAATGAGTTCATAAAGAGAAACTTCATATTTTGAATTTGAAATTTTTTTAATACCTTCTCGAATACCTTTTGTAAAAATATCTCTTCCTAATTGTTTTTGAGAAACAAGTTTGTCAGAAAGAAATCTAATTGCTTCTAATTTTCTTAATTGCATTTTAAGTTTTTCAGCCATTTGAATAGCCGAAAAATCATCTTCAAAGTCATCAGGTAATAATAATCTAGACTTTAAATAAGCAAGCCATGTTGCCATAACCAAAAAATCAGCCGCTAATTCTAAATTTTTTTTAATATTGTTTATAAATTTTAAATACTCATCAGCTAATTGAACGATAGAAATCTTCATAAGATCAACTTTTTGAGATTTTGCTAAATCTAAAAGCAGCTCTAGCGGACCTTCGTAATTATCAATGTTTAGATTAAATTTATCTTCCACTTGTTCTTCATGCTCAACTGAAAGAGGTTTTAATTCAACAATACTATCCATTTAATTTATTTAACTGATTCTTTAGTTAAATTTATTAAAATTTGCCTTAACTTTTTGAGTTATTCTGTAGGTAAAATTATCAATTTCTGGCACGACTAAAGAAAGTTTCTTCATTTCATCCATCTTTCCACTGCAATGTAATAATAAGTTACAACCTGCATCGAGGCTCAATTTAGCATTTTTAACAATTCCACCTGATAAAGCTTTCATACAAATATCGTCGGACATCAATATTCCTCTAAATTTTATATATTTCCGAATTATACCGTGAATTATTATTCTTTGATTGGGTAACGCATTTATCAGGGTCTAATTTTTCATACAAAATATGGGCTGTCATTGCTAAATAGCTATTTACTTCTTTAAATGTTTTAAAATCATTCTTTTTTAAATAGTCCAAAGAAAAATTTACTTTAGGTAAATGATAATGAGAATCTATATTTGTACAGCCATGACCTGGAATATGTTTGGTAACGATCTCTAGTCCTGAATTCTTATAAAAATTTATTAAATATTTAGATAATTTTATAACTATATTATATTTTTTTGAAAAAGCCCTATTCCCAATAACGCTGTTTTTATCTTCATTAAATAAATCAAGAACTGGAACTGTATTTATGTTAATTCCACAATATTTTAAGATAGAAATGTTTATTTTAAGAAACTTATTAAATTCCAAATAAAATATATTATTATTTTTATAGATATCCCCAAAATACTTTGCGTTATATTTATCAAGATTTATAATTTTTCTAAAACGATTAACTTTGCCTCCTTCTTGATCAATCAATATTGGAAAATTTTTATCTTTAAAAAGTTCTCTTATACTACAAGTTAAATTTCTAACCTGGTCTAAATTATTAATATTTCTAGAAAATAATATTATACCCCATGGTTTATATTTTTTAAAAAAATTAATTTCTTTTAAATTTAATTTAAACCCACTTATTCCAAAAATAATTGCGTGTGTTTTCAAAATTCTATTTTATTAACTCCCAATATTGTTTTTGTTTGTAAATCTTTTTAAAAAATTCATCATTATCTATTCTTTTTTTAAAATCTGTGGATGAGCTAATTTTATCTAGTTTTTCAATATATGAATTTAAATAAATCAAATAAGCTTCTCTTTTTTTATCTGTATTTTTAATAAATGTACTAGAATTATAATAAAATACACAAAGAAATAGAAAAGAAATAACAAGAAAAAAAGATATTATATTTAACAAATTTTTTTTCATTAAATTAATCACATCTCAACCGGTGCAGTTACATTTAGAATATCTAGGCCACTTTTTAAAACTAATTGCATTTTTTTAATTAAAAATAATCTTACAGATTGAAGCTCAGGTTGATTATCGTTTAAAATTTTCAAATTATCATTCTCATTTCCAGAGTTCCAATATGTGTGAAATAAACTTGCTAATTCATATAAATAAAATGGTACTCTATGAGGTTCTAAATGATGTGCCGACAATTCTAAACATTTTGGCCATTCGGCTATTTTTTTAATTATGTCAATTTCAATTTCCTGATTAAGCAAATATAAATTTAATTTTTTTTCATTACTAATTTCATATTTGTTTTTTTCTAAATAGAGAACAGATTCTAGCGTGAGCATACTGAACATAAAATACTGGATTTTCTTTAGAATGATCGGTGACTGAATCGAAATCAAAATCTAACTGAGAGTCATTACTTCTGTATATCATCATGAATCTTACGGAATCTTTGCCTACTTCTTTTATAAGATCACTTGCAGTTATAAAGTCTCCTGCTCTTTTAGACATCTTTAACTGACTTCCAGATTTAAATAATTTTACTAACTGACAAACTTTAGAGATAATTTGTTGCTTGTTTTCTGATAAAGCAGAAACACACGATGCTTGTCTCTTTAAGTAACCAGCATGATCAGCTCCTAGTACGTTTATAAGTAAATCAAATTTACGTTCTATTTTATTAAGGTGATAAGCCACATCATTTGCAAAATAAGTCCAACTACCATCTGATTTTTTTAATGCTCTGTCTGCGTCATCTCCAAATTTAGTAGACTGAAATAAAATTTGCTTTCTAGGTTCCCAGTCATCAACTTCATTTCCTTTAGGTTTTTCTAAAATTCCTTCATAAACATAATTTTTTTTCTTTAAAAAATCTAAAGCTTTTTCAACTAATTTTTGATTAACAATATAATTTTCTGAAACAAAATTATCATGAACAATTCCAAGCTCTTTTAAATCATTCTTAATTAAATTCATCGCCTCTTCTATGCATGAACTCTTAAGATCATTAAAAATTAAATCGTAATTATCAAAATTAGAAAATTTATTTTTTTTTAAAATATTTTTAGCTATACCAATAACATATTCACCGGGGTAAAGATCTTGATCACCTGGAAATAAAGTATTATTTTTTATTTCTAATATTCTATAATAAACCGATTTAACAAACTGATTAATTTGATTTCCATAATCGTTAATGTAATATTCTTTTACAACTTTATTTCCGACAAAACTCAATAGGTTTGCTAAAATATCACCAAATACAGCGCCTCTACAGTGCCCAACATGCAAAGGACCAGTTGGATTTGCAGAAACATATTCGATTAAAATTTTTTTAGATTCTAAATTTTGATTTTTTCCAAAGTCAAAATCTACAGATAATATAAAATCATACCAAAATTTTTTTTCAAAAAAGAAATTTAAAAAACCAGGTTTAGCTACCTCAATTTTTATAATCTCTTTAAATTTACCCTCTAATTCTTTTTTTATGATAATTGCGAGATCAATAGGATTTAGATTATTTTCTTTTGCAAAAATCATTGGCGCATTTGTGCTTAAATCACCATGAATTTTTATTTTGGGAATTTCTACCGAAAAATTATCAAATTTTTTCGGCAATTTAATAATTTTATCTTTTTCTAAATTTTTAAAAAATTCATTAAGTTTTATTTTATAATTAATAAAAATATTCATTTTATTTTATTGTACAAATCAATAGCAAATTTATCTGTCATGCCAGCAATAAAATCTGAAACTGATCTTTCAAGTCCCCATTTTTTTTTAAGATCTGGAAGTATAAATTTTTTATTATTTTTAATTAAATATATGTATAATTTTTTTATTATTATTTCTGCCTTGTTTGTCATTTTTTTTACAGATTTATTTTCATACATATTTAATTTCAAAAATTCACGAATTTGATTATTTGCACTAATAAGTTTAGGTGAAAAACTAACTAAAAAATCACTAGATTTATAAACATCTTTGATTGTTTTAATTTTTAATTTTTTAATTTTTTTTTTTGTATGTAGAATTAAGTCCGTAACCATAAAATTAATTATTGATCTTATAATTTCGTTTCTCAATAATTTTTCATTTTTAAATTGTTTATTCTTTTTTTTTATAATCTCTCCTATAATAGGCAATTCTTTAATATCATTAATCGAAAACAAGCCTGCTCTAATACCATCGTCAATATCATGATTATTATAAGCAATATCATCAGACAAAGCACTAATCTGAGATTCTAAAGATGACTGATCGTAAAAATTAATTTTTTTTATTTTATTTAAATTTGGCAAAAGATCTAAATTTTCTTTTACTAAATAATTAGGACCATTATGCTTAACAATTCCGTCTATTGTATTTATGGATAAATTCAAACCATCAAAATTTTGATAGGCTTTTTCTAATTCTGTAACCAAACGTATCGAATGAATATTATGATTAAAACCACCATGGTCTCTAATGCAATAATTTAAAATTTCTTCTCCCGCATGACCAAAGGGTGGATGACCCAGATCATGAGCTAAACTTATAGCTTCAGATAAATCTTCATTTAATTTCAAATATCTGGAAATTGATCTTGATATTTGTGACACCTCTAACGTATGAGTCATTCTTGTTCTATAATGATCTCCTTCATCATATACAAAAACCTGTGTTTTATATTTTAATCTTCTAAACGAAGTTGAGTGTATAATTCTATCTCTGTCTCTTTGATAAAATGATCTATATAAATTTTTTTTATCTCCAAATTGTCTTCCTAAATAATTAGAATTATTAGAAGAAAATTTAACTAATAACTTATTGTAATTATCAACCCCAGACATATATTAATAATAAACATAAAATTGAATGACTAATAATTTTACCATTACAGATAAAGCTAAAAAAAAGATAGAAAATCTTTTAGAGAAAGAAAATATTAATAAGTTTTTTAGAATTGAAGTCAAAGGCGGAGGTTGCTCTGGTTACAAATATCATTTCTCAACAGATAATAAAAAAAATGAAGACGATATAATTCTTGAAAATGTTTTAATAGACAAGTCTTCTTTTGCTTTTATCGAAGGCTCGATGCTAGATTTTTCTGAGAAATTAATTGAAAATACTTTTAAAATTATAAATCCTAAAGCCACATCATCATGTGGATGTGGGAGCTCTTTCTCTGTTTAATGATAATAAGTAGCTGGAATGTTAATTCTGTAAGAGTAAGATTAAATCACATATTAGAATATCTTAAAAAAAAAAAACCAAACTTTCTACTTCTTCAAGAAATTAAAACTGAAAATAAAAATTTTCCATATAAAGAATTAAAAGAAATTGGTTATGATAGCGAAGTGCATGGTCAAAAATCATACAATGGAGTTGCTATTATTTATAATAAGAAAATAAATAATATAAATTTTAATATTATTAATGATGAGCAAGAACAATCAAGATCTATTTCTGTTGATATAAATTATAAAAATGAATTAATAAAAATTATTTGTGTCTATGTTCCAAATGGAAATCCTGTAGACACTGATAAATATCAATACAAAATTAAATGGCTAAAATCTTTTGAAAGATTTTTAGTTAATCAAAATAAATTAAAAAACAAAGTAATTATTGGTGGAGATTTTAATATTATTCCAAATGAAGTTGATGTTTACAATCCAGAAGATTGGGAAAATGATGCTCTATATAGAATCGAAATAAGAAAATTTTTTAGAAAGATATTAAACGAAGGTTATGAAGATGCATTTAGGTTAATTAATAAAGAACCAAACAATTATACATTCTGGGATTATCAATATGGATCTTTTGAAAAAAACAAAGGATTAAGAATTGATCATTTTTTATTATCAAAAAATATTATTCATTTCATCAAAGACGTAACTATCGATAAATATTTAAGAGCTCTAGAAAGACCTTCTGATCACTCTCCTATAAAATTAACTTTAGCTTAAACTCTTCCGTAAATATCTTTGATGCGAATAATATCGTCTTCTCCTAGATAGCTACCTGTTTGAACCTCGATAATTTTTAAAATACTTTTTTGTCTATTTTCAATTCTATGAACTGCTCCTTGAGGAATAAAAATAGAATCTGACTTATTTAAAGATATATTTTTCTTATTTAGTGTAACATTTGCTTTACCCTGAACCACAACCCAATTTTCAGATCTATATTTATGTTTTTGAAGACTAAGAATTGCTCCAGGGTTAACAACTAATTCTTTTACTTGAAAATCTTTACCAACAAATATGTTTGTAAATTGCCCCCAAGGTCTCAGAGTGGTTGTATGCTGATCTGTAATTTTTGGAAATTTTTTATTAATTATAGGATAAAGATTTTTAAGATTATTATTTTTAAGATCCGAAAGATAAAGAACGTCGTTATTATCAACTGCAAGTAAATTTTTTAAATTACTAGCTACAATAGTTCTATTTGAAGAAATATAGGAATTTTTAACATTATTCTTTAATATATTTCCTTTTATATAATTATTATCTTTATCTTTTTTTTCAATTTCCCATTTTTGCATCCAACTACCTACATCTTTCCAATCACTTGAAAGTTTCGCAGAAAAGACATTTTTAGATTTTTCTAAGATAGCATGATCAAAAGAAATAGATTTTATTTTTGAATAGTATTTATTATCTAATGCCACAATGTGGTTTGTAGTTTTTGCATTTATATAAGAATCGCAAACTTGCAATGCCAATTTATTTTGCAAAATAGAAAATTCATTCAGTAAAGCTGATTTATTCGAAAGAAACATGCCTGAATTCCAAAGATAATTATTATTTTTAATAAGTTTTTTTGCTCTATTTAAATTTGGCTTTTCAATAAATTTATAAACTTTGTTAAAATTTTTATTAATTTTTTTTGAATATAAATAACCATAACCTGTTTCTGGNTAATGAGGCTTAACTCCAAAAATAAAAATTTTATACATATCCAAATTATTTGAAAGTTTCTTTATTTGTTTCTGAAATACTATTTTTTTTTCAATTATATGATCAGATGAAATAATTAATACAGGTTGATAAAAAGTTAAATCATCATCATTTACTGCGGCGAGAATTGCTGCTGCTGTATTTTTTTTTGCTGGTTCAACATAAATTTTACAATTTATATTTTTAGTTTCCTCTTTAATTTGGTCTAAAAAATTAGAATTTGAACAGATTGTAATAGGATCAAAATTTACACCTGTAACTCTATCTATTGCGTGTTTTAATAAGCTTTTTCCATTAATTTTAATAAATTGTTTTGGATGTTTTTTTCTAGATTCTGGCCATAATCTAGTACCTTCTCCTCCGCATAAAATAATTGGTTTAATTTTCATTATATTATAAAAAATAAAATAACTGGTATTGAAACAATAGAAGCAATAGTTGATACAAAAACAGCTACGCCAATTTCTTGATCATATGAATTATTTTCAGAGGCTATCAAGTATGTCAATATAGCTGCAGGCATTGCTGATTGTAATATTACAACTTTAGCTACAATGCCATCTAGATTTAATAAATAAACTACAAAAAATCCAATAATTGGACCACTAATAATTTTAAATATACCAATTAACAAACCTATTTTTAAATTTTTAATATTAATTTTAGTGAGCGACATTCCTAATGCTAGTAAGACTAAAGGAATAACAAGTCCTGATAAAATTTTGGTAAAATTATTTATAAAACTAGGCATTTCAATTTTGTAAAATAAAATAATAAGTGAAAATATTAATGATAATAGAACAGGACTTAATAATATTTTTTTTACAGAATAGTTTCCTGACGAAATTGCAGTATTGGCTGTAAAATGGCTAACCATAACGATAGAAGCAAAACCAGCAGCTAAGGCAAGACCTTCATTACCGAAGGTCAATAAAGCAAGTGGAAGTCCCATATTACCACTATTAGGATGCATTATTGGTGTTATTAATTTTACAGATGGAAGTTTAAAAATTTTTATAAAGATATATCCAAATAAAAATCCAAGAACTAAAACTAAAAAAGCTGAGGTGAAAATTTTAAAAAAAATATTTATAGTTAAATTAGTCCTAGTTATAGAATCATAAATTAAACACGGTAAAGCTATGTTTGAAGCAAGTTTAGTTACTGCGACTATATTAAAATCTTTGTTATAGATGTTCCACAAATAACCAATAAATATTACAAATATAACTGGTAGTATTATATTTAGAATTGTTAGAAACAATTATTCCTCAAATATCAGCGTAACAACTTTTTTCTTTAAAACCACCCGGATGTGTTACTGCTCCATTTTTTGAAGATCCAACAGATTGAGCATATTTCCAAATAGTTCCTGATGTAAAATTAGGCTTAATATTTTTCCATGATTTTTTTCTTTTTTGTAATTCTGAATTAGAAATTTTAACGTCTATAGTTCCTTTATTAGCATCAATAATTATTGTATCTCCATTTTTTAATAATGCGATTGGGCCTCCATTAAATGCTTCAGGTCCAACATGCCCAACACAAAAACCTCTAGTTGCTCCTGAAAATCTTCCATCGGTAATTAAGGCTACTTTTTCACCCATTCCCTGACCATAAATAGCAGCCGTAGTAGAAAGCATTTCTCTCATTCCAGGACCCCCTCTTGGGCCTTCATATCTAATAACTATAATATCTCCCTCTTTGTATTTTCTATTTTGAACTGCTTTAAAAGCTTCTTCTTCGCTATTAAAGCATAAAGCTTTTCCAACAAACTTTAGTGTTTTCATTCCAGCCACCTTAACAATCGCTCCTTCTGGCGCTAAATTTCCTTTAAGACCAACAACACCTCCTGTTTTTGAAAGTGGTTTATTATAAGGTCTCATTACATCTTGATTGTTATTAAATTTAACATTCTGTAAATTTTTCTTCATTGTTTCTCCCGTGACAGTCAAACAATCTCCGTGTAAATAGCCTCCATCCAATAAAGTTTTAAGTAACATCGGCACTCCACCAGCTTCGAACATATCTTTTGCAACATATTTTCCACCAGGCTTTAAATCTGCTAAATAAGGTGTTTTTTTAAAAATTTTTGCCACATCCATAAGATCAAATTTTATTCCACATTCATTTGCGATTGCAGGAAGATGAAGAGCAGCATTTGTAGATCCACCAGTAGCAGCAACAATAGTTGCAGCGTTTTGCAATGATTTAAGTGTAACAATATCTCTTGGTCTAATATTTTTTTTTAATAAAGACATTACTGCCTTTCCACTTGCGTAAGCATATTTATCTCTTTCTTTGTATGGAGCCGGTGTTCCTGATGAATATGGCAATGCCAAACCGATAGCTTCGGAAACGCATGCCATTGTATTAGCTGTAAACTGCCCTCCGCATGCACCTGCGCTTGGACATGCATTAATTTCTAATTCCTCTAAATCTTCATCAGACATTTGTTTATTAGAATGCTTTCCAACAGCCTCAAAAACATCAACTACTGTTACATCTTTACCTTTAAATTTTCCTGGCAAAATAGATCCACCATAAATGAAAACGCTAGGTACGTTTAATCTACACATCGCCATCATTAATCCTGGTAAAGATTTATCGCATCCAGCCAAACCAACTAAAGCATCATAACAATGACCTCTAACTGTTAGTTCTGTTGAATCTGCAATTATTTCTCTAGATATTAAGGACGACTTCATTCCTTCGTGACCCATTGCAATTCCATCTGTAACTGTAATTGTGCAGAATTCTCTAGGCGTTCCACTGTTATCATAAACACCTTTTTTTGCAGATTGAGCTTGTCTCATTAAAGCAATATTACATGGTGCAGCTTCATTCCAAGTTGAAACAACTCCAACAAACGGTCTTGCAATGTCACTTTTTTTTAAGTTCATTGCATAATAAAAAGATCTATGAGGCGCTCTATCCGGACCCACTGTAGTATGACGACTAGGTAATTTTGATTTATCAAATTTCATAACTAATTTTTAATAGATATTATACTTTCTAATTGATTTAAATCATTTACTAATTTTTTTAAAATATCTTTTTCCTTATCAACTACATCTTTTGGGGCTTTATTTATAAAAGATTTATTAGAAAGTTTATTTTTTGTTATAATGATNGTGTTTTTTATTAAATNTATTTTCTCTTTTACTTTGATAATTTGATCTTTTAAGGANATTTCTGTTGCAAATTTAATAAGNATTGCATCTCCATCTAAATAAATTGGCAATATATTGTCATTTTTTTCATCTTTTTTAAAATAATTTTCAACTCTNGAAGCCTTCTTAAAAATTAAAAAATTTCTTTCTAAAAAACTTTTTTTATCTTTAGACAAATGATCAATACAAACATCTACAAAATTCCCTGGGGAAACTTGCAAAATAACTTTCGTGGATCTTATCAAGCTAACAAGTTTAATTAACCAATTAATGAGTTCAATATTACTGTTTTTAATTACCGCAAATTTTTTATCAGAATAACAGTTAATTAAAGGACTTTTATATAAGTCTAAAAATTTCAATCTATTCCAGAGTTCTTCAGTAACAAAAGGGATAAATGGATGAAGAGTTAAAAGAATATTCGAAAATATAAGCCCAAAAACTTTTTTTGTTTCTTTAATTTGATTTTGATTGTCTGAATAAAAGATTGACTTTGAAAATTCTAAATACCAGTCACAAAATATATTCCAAACAAAATTATAAATTTCCTTAGATGCCTCATCAAATCTAAAATTTGTTATATGACTATCGATATTTTTTTTTGCATGAATATATTCATTGATAATCCATTGATTAATTTCTAATTTTACTTCTTTGCTATCAATTTTAATGTCAAGATTGCATTTATTAAAATCGCAAAATTTAGAAACGTTCCAAATTTTAGTTAAAAAATTCCTATAACCTTTAATTCTTTCTTCTGAAAGCTTTACATCCCTCCCTGGTGATGCCATCGACATTAAAGTAAATCTTAAAGCGTCCGCTCCATATTTTTTTATTAAATCTAAAGGATCAATAACATTACCTTTTGATTTGGACATTTTTTGACCATGCTCATCTCTAACTAAAGCATGTATATAAACTTTATCAAAAGGAACTTTTTTTGTTACAAACAATCCCATCATCATCATTCTAGCGACCCAAAAAAATAAAATATCAAAACCCGTTACTAAGACAGAAGTTTTGTAGAATCTTTTAAAATTGTAAGTTTTTTTCGGCCAACCTAAACTTGCAAATGGCCATAGAGCTGATGAAAACCAAGTGTCTAAAACATTGCTATCTTGATTAATTGAAGAATTTTTCTTTTTATAAAATTTATCAGCTTGCTTTTGAGCATCATTTTGATCTTTTGCTGAAAAAATCTTTCCATCACTTCCATACCAAATAGGAATTTGATGACCCCACCAAATCTGTCTAGAGATGCACCATGGACGAATATCTTTAAGCCATAAATTATAAGTTTTTGTCCATGATTCTGGAAAAAAAAATGTTTTTTTATTTTTTACAGCTTTTAAAGCTTCAACTGACATTTTTTTAACATTTAAAAACCATTGCTCTGTAAGATAAGGTTCGATTATAGAATTTGATCTATCACCGTAAGGAACGTTATGTTTTATTTTTTCTTCTTTTTCTAACGCATTAATTGATTTTAAATCTTCTATTATTAATTTTCTTGCTTCAAATCGATCAAGACCATGATATTTTTGAGGACAATTTTTATTAAGTCTTCCGTTAGATTCTAAAATATTAATTTTTTCTAAATCGTGTCTTAGTCCAACGTCATAATCATTAAAATCGTGAGCGGGAGTAATTTTTACAGCTCCAGAACCTTGATTTGGATCAGCATAATCATCTGCGATTATTTTAATTTGCTTATCTATAATTGGAATTTTTGCATATTTATTAATTAATTTTTTATACTTTTTATCTTTAGGATTAACAGCAATTGCGGATCGGCAAAAATTGTTTCTGGTCTGGTAGTTGCTATAGTTATAAAGTCATCTTTATTAATTAAATATTTAATATAGTAAAGTTTTCCCTCTACTTCTTTTTGAACTACTTCTAAATCAGAAATTGCAGTTTGTAATACTGGATCCCAATTAGATAGTTTAAAATCCTTATAAATAAGTTTTTTTTTATGTAATTCTAAAAAAACTTTTACTACTGCTTCGGACATATTTTTGTCCATAGTAAATCTAGTTTGCGACCAATCGCATGAAGATCCTAATTTTTTAAGTTGGTTTATTATTAGATTTCCAGAATTTTCTTTCCAGCTCCAAACTTCTTTAAGAAATTTTTCTCTTCCTAATATATTTTTTGATTGATTTTTTTCATTAAGCCTTTTTTCAACAACAAGTTCTGTTGCAATACCAGCATGATCAGTTCCTGGTTGCCATAAAGTTTCATAACCTTTTAATCTATAAAATCTAACTAATAAATCTTGAATAGAATTATTAAGCGCATGTCCCATATGTAAATTACCCGTTACATTAGGTGGCGGTATTACTATTGAAAAATATTTTTTTTTATTATTTTTTTTAGGTTCAAATAGTTTATTGCTTTCCCAAAAAGCATAAATTTTATCTTCAATATCTAAATGATTATAATTTTCTTCTAACATTAAAAATTAAATTCTTCTTTATCGATGTAATTAATTAAAATAGGTGAACTAGCATTCATAATTTTTAATTTCTCATAACCATTTTTTTTTTTGTTAAAAAGATAAATATTTGAAGAAGTTTCTTCTTTTAAAATACATATTAGTTTTCCATTAACATTTAATTTGTCCAATAAGTTCAAAGGATCGGCATTTACTGTTCCGTTTATAATAATTTTATTAAATTTAAGCTCTAGAATATTAAGTTGTCTATAATTAGAAAATAAAACATTAACGTTTATTATTTTATTTTTTTTTATATTTTTTATTGTTAAGTCGTATATGTCTTTATCTTGCTCAATTGAATAAACAGAATTAACTAAATTAGCCAATACGGAAGTTGTATACCCGCCACCAGAACCTACTTCTAAAATAACATCTGATAATTCTGGTTTTATAATATTCAAAAATTTTGCAAAGATAAGCGGTTTTAAAATAAAACTACTTTTAGAGAATTTTATATGATCATCTATATAAGATAAGTTTTGAAAGGAATCTGGTAGAAAATCTTCTTGTTCTACTTTCTCAAATGCAGCAATTAAATTTTCATCTATAATATTATTGGGCCTTAATTGGCTCTCAATCATATTTAATTTTCGAGTACTGTGTTGCATAATATTTGCGAGTTTAGAAAACTAAATATATATACACGATAGCTAATAGAAAATAATACAGAAAAAATATGGCCACGTGGCGGAATGGTTACGCAGAGGACTGCAAATCCTTGTATCCCAGTTCGATTCTGGGCGTGGCCTCCAAATTAATATTGTTTTTAAAAAAAAAAATCGTATTGTACTTTTTTTATTCCTCGATAGCTCAGTTGGTAGAGCAGTTGACTGTTAATCAATTGGTCGCAGGTTCGAGTCCTGCTCGGGGAGCCAAAAAAATTACGCTGTCTTAGATAGTTTCTTATTTGAATTTAAGATATTTAAAAGTTTATCTTTTTCAACTTCTGTTAATTTTCCAACAAACGCTTCTAAAGAGTTATCACCTTTCACTTGTGAATCTAAATTTTGAAAATCTTTAAATTCTTCAAAAAAATATTTTACAGGAACTTTTAAAAAATTAGCTAATTGTAACAATCTACTAGAGCTAACTCCATTAGTTCCTTTTTCATATTTTTGAATTTGTTGAAATGTAACGTTGATTGCTCTTGCGACTTGAGTTTGTGTAAGACCAAGAGAAGATCTTCTAGCTCTTAATTGNTTTCCTAANTGTTGATTTAATTCTAGNGACATTGATCCCTTTATTTAAATAATAAAATCTGATTAAACGTATTTTAAGTAAATAAATCAAGTCAAAAAATT
>JGI25914J50564_10000254_pt1 | contig 17271 bp, 14 predicted proteins | sample LauGreSuBDMM15SN_2_FD_50564 | JGI IMG/M metagenome (IMG submission 50564) | reverse complement strand
GTAATGCACGCACCTGGAACAATAAAAGGCGACTTGTCCGAAATGAAGGCAATAGAAAAAATATTTGGAGGAAATCTACCGCTACTGACTTCCAACAAATGGAAAATTGGTCACACTTTTGGCGCATCAGGGATGTTGAGTATTGAAATGGCAATATTGATGATGCAAAATNATTTTTTTATTCAAGTTCCCTACATAAAGCAACAAACTCAAAAAAGAGCGATTAAAAAAGTATTAATAAACGCAGTTGGTTTTGGAGGAAATGCGGTGAGTATCTTGTTGGAAAAAGCTTAATGTGAACGATTATTATTTAATATTTACACATTAAACTAAAGCCAAAACTCAAATCTTCAATTTTGTTCCATTTTCCTTGACTTGCTGAACGAGTGATGATTGGAGTACCTGAATAATCCGCTAGAAAATGCAAACCGCCCTCGCCAAGCCCTTCAATAAGTTCAATAGAAACAAAAAAATCTTGGCTTACAGCGATGTTATAATCGCTCAAATCGATGGTGAGTTTGCCTTTTTTGATGGTGCTATTGGCGATAATGTTTTCTTGTAAAATTGAATTATTCGGCAATCCGTTTTTTAGGTCATAAAAATTAATTCTAAATTTAAAATTACCGTAATTGTTATAGTCTACAATGGCGCTAAAGCTTTCGATAAAAGTTGGTTTTTTCTTTATTTTGACAATTATACCGATTTCATTGCCCAATACATTATTTACAAATCCAGCAGAAACAGTTTTTTTGTCGAGTATATTTCCTAAAATTTTAGTGGTAAGTTTTTTGTTTTTTATTACAACTTCTTTAAGCGTTGCAACATTTTTTTCGAGATAGATAATGTTGTCCTTTAAAATCTTTTCTTTAAAATCTCTTACTTTAAAGGTTTGTGTTTTAAAACCAATCATCGAAATTTTTAAAATTTCACTGTCAAATTTATCATCTAAATGCAAGTCAAATTGACCATTTGCATCCGATACTGTCCCAAGATTTTTGTCAATTATCCCGATATTAACATAAGCTAGCGGTTGATTATTTTCAATGTCTTTTAAAAATCCACTATATGTTTTGAATTGCGCAAAACAATTGAATTTGATAAGTATGAAAAAAATAAAAAAACCCTTTAAATTTAAATTTTGATGTAAACTTATGTTTTTTATCACTTTATGGATTATTTGCTTTCGGTCGTTGTGCTTTTTTCAGCTGGTGGAGACACTTGCGTTTCTGCGCTTTGCGCTGGTGCTGCTGGTGCATTTTCCATTTTTACAGGTGTAATACTTGCACTTCCACTTGCTGGTGGTGGAACAGTGACCGGTTTTGTTTTAGCAATTGGCAAACTTAATGGTTGACCAACTGCAATATCACATCGATGGTTGGGTTGTCCGTGAGGCGGATTCATGCCTTTTGCCACTTTTTGAGGTGCTGCAACGGGTTGTGGTGTAACCTGAACGTTTGGATTTGCTGGAGCTTGAACGGCTTGTGGCGCAGGCGTTGCGACAGGCGTAACCGGAACGTTATTGCTCTGTGGAACTGGCGCTGGCGCAATGATTGACGTGCTTTGAGGTTCTAGTTCTTTTTTGCAAGAAGCGAAAACTGACAGGAATAAAACTGCTAAAATTAAATTTTTCATGATTTGAATTTTATAGAATAATATAATACTTGAATTTGATCAATCAAATATAAAAATTTGATTGGAATTTAAAAACGTTCCTTGCAATTTGTTGCTCAATATTAAGAAAATCCATTTTTGTCAATAGTTTTAATAAAATGAAAACCCCTTGGCTCGTAACCTTGGTTGTAATAAAATCGGTGGGCTTCAAAGTTTCCTGTAAAAGCATCCAAAACGATACAAGTACAACCTAGATTTGTTGCTTTTTCGGCTAGATAATCAGTCATCAGCTTTGCAATTCCTTTTTTACGGTGGTCGGGATGGGTAACAAAATTATCGATTTCGAGGTATTTTCCTGTCCATAATTTTACACCGAACCAAAAACCTGTAATTCCGACGCAAATTTCACCTTCAAAAATGGCCACTTGTTTGTAATTGTGCGGGAGCATCTCTATCAGATAAGCTTCGTAGGTTTCAATTTTCATTTTTGGATATAAAAACTGAATCATTTCAAAATGCGGAAGCATCTCCGAAATTAAAATAAGTTCTTTGGTTTTCATTCATGTTTATTTCAATTCCAAAATTAGCCAAAAAATAACCAACAAAAGATTTATTCTTTGAAAAATTTGAAATTGAAATTGATTTTTGAAATTGTCTTTGGAATTGATTTTTGAAATTGATTTTTGCCATCTAAATAAGTACCTTTGTTAAAAAAACGCCATGAGCAAGAAAGTAATTTTAATGATATTGGATGGTTGGGGTAAGTCGCCCGATCCAAAAGTTTCCGCAATAGACAATGCTAAAATACCTTTTATCAATAGTTTATACGCCAATTATCCCAGTGCGCAATTGCGTACCGATGGCCTAAATGTTGGTTTNCCTGAAGGCCAAATGGGGAATTCTGAAGTAGGACACATGAATTTGGGAGCCGGAAGAATCATCTATCAAGATCTAGCAAAAATAAATCTCGCAGTTCAAAATCAAACTTTGCAAACTGAACAAGTNTTGGTTGATGCTTTTTTATATGCGAAAAATAATAATGTAAGTGTTCACTTTTTAGGCCTTTTGTCTGATGGTGGGGTACATTCTCACACTTCTCATTTGCGCGGTTTGATAGATGCTTCTCAAGATTTTGGATTAGAAAAAGTTTTTGTGCACGCTTTTACAGATGGTCGCGATGTCGACCCAAAATCGGGAGCAAAATACGTGCAAGATTTAGAAAATTACATTGATAAAACCAACGTAAAACTAGCTTCTGTTATTGGCAGATATTATGCAATGGACAGAGACAAACGTTGGGAAAGAGTCAAATTGGCTTATGATTTATTGGTAAATGGAACAGGCACGCTTTGCAAAAATGCAGTTGCAGCCATGACCAAAAGTTACCAAAACGATATTACCGATGAGTTTATCGAGCCGCTTTTGATGGTGGACGAATTTAATAATCAAGTGGCGACTATAAAAGACAATGATGTTGTAATTTTTTATAATTTCCGTACTGACCGAGGTCGAGAATTGACAGAAGCTTTGTCGCAGAAAGATTTTCATGAGCAAAACATGCATAAATTGAATCTTTATTATGTTACGTTGACCAATTACGACGAAACCTATCAGAACGTAAAAGTAGTTTACAACAAAGACAACATCACCGAAACTTTGGGCGAAGTGTTAGAAAAACACCATAAAAAACAAATCAGAATTGCCGAAACAGAAAAATATCCGCACGTAACTTTTTTCTTTTCTGGAGGAAGAGAATTACCTTTTACTGGTGAAAGTCGAATTTTAAAAAACTCGCCAAAAGTAGCAACCTACGATTTACAACCCGAAATGAGTGCCTTTGAATTGGCGGATGCTTTGGTTCCTGAACTAGAAAAAGGGGAAGTTGATTTTGTATGTCTTAATTTTGCCAATGGAGACATGGTTGGTCACACTGGCGTGATGGAAGCCGCCATAAAAGCTTGCGAAGCGGTAGACAAGTGTGTTGAAAAAGTAATTACGGCAGCACTTGCGAACGGTTATACAACTTTAGTAATTGCCGATCATGGCAATTGCGAAACAATGATTAATCCTGATGGCTCGCCAAATACGGCACATACCACCAACCCAGTGCCGATTATTTTGGTAGACACAGCGTTGAAAACCATTCACGATGGTGTTTTGGGCGATTTAGCACCGACAATTTTAGACTTGATGGGCATTGAGAAACCAGAAGTCATGAGCAGGTTTTCGTTGTTGTAAGTCCACTATTAAGCATTTAAAAACACAAATTATTAATTAAAGAGGATCAATCTCGCTTCTCTTTTTTTTATAAATAAAAGTTAAAATTTCATACTTAATAGTTTTACTATTATATTTGCAATAAATATTGCTAATATGAACACCGTACTCGCTAATTTAAAAATCCAAGTCAATGAAAAAATATTCGTCAAAAACCCTGAAACTTCCACTTTAGGAAAAAAGATAATTCAAGAAAGTATCTTATTGATTGATGCAATTGGTTTTGACAACTTCACTTTCAAGAAATTGGGTGAAAAAATTGGCTCTAATGAAAGTTCAATTTACCGTTATTTTGAAAATAAACACAAATTGTTGGTTTATCTTACTTCTTGGTATTGGAGTTGGATTGAATATCGATTGGTTTTTTCGACCGCGAATGTTGAAAATCCTTTTGAAAAACTAAAAAAAGCGGTCACTATAGTAACAGAACAAATCGAAGATGACCAATCTACTAGCCACATCGACGAACGCATTTTGAATCGAATAGTCATTGCCGAATTTGCCAAAACATTGCATACAAAAGAAGTTGACGAAGAAAATAAAGCTGGTTTTTTCGTGATTTATCAACGCATTATAAGTCGGATTTCAAAAATGGCGCATGACGTAAATCCAGCATACGAATATCCAAATAGTTTAGTTTCCACGATTGTTGAAGGCGCATTGCACCAACATTTTCTTAAAATTCATTTTCAAACCATTACCGATTGTAATGAACAATTTTCGCCAACGGATTTTTATTTAAACTTGTTGACCAGTATTTTAGGAGATAGAAGATAGATTTTAGATTTTAGAATATAGAAAATAGAATATAGATTTTAGTATAAATCATGTAGCTTACAGCTTAAAGCTTAAAGCTTATCGCCTACGCCAACAAAATAAAAATTTTAGAATTCATAGTTTTAAATTAAAAAAAATGACTCCATTAAAAAGATTTTATAATTTGCTAGAACTAGACAAAAAGGACATAGTTCAAATATTTTTTTATGCAATTTTTGCGGGTTTGGTCAGTTTGTCTTTGCCCTTAGGCATACAAGCTATTATTAATTTTATCCAAGCCGGTAGAATTAGTGCATCTTGGATTGTGTTAATTGTTTTAGTTGTGATTGGTGTCGCTTTGGTGGGTATTTTATCTCTCATGCAACTTAGAATCACAGAAAATCTGCAACAAAAAATATTTGTTCGTTCTTCNTTCGAATTCGCTACCAGACTGCCAAAAATTAAATTTTCTGCACTTTATAACACTTATCCGCCAGAATTNGCCAATCGCTTTTTTGATACTATTTCTATTCAAAAAGGAACTTCAAAGTTGCTGATTGATTTTTCAGCAGCGCTTTTGCAAATTACATTTGGATTGATTTTATTGTCTTTGTACCATCCATTTTTTATTATATTTGGTATAATGCTGTTCTTTTTACTGTATTTTATTTTTAAATTTTCTTACAATTCCGGATTAGAAAGTAGTATGAAAGAATCTAAATTCAAATACAAAGTCGCAGGTTGGTTGCAAGAAATTGCCCGAAATAATTTTAGTTTCAAAAGCAATAATAACTTGGATTTTGCCCTTCAAAAAAATGATTTTTTGGTAAGTGATTATCTAAGCTACCGCGAAAAACATTTCAACATCATTAAAAAACAGTTCATCCAATTGATTGTTTTTAAAATCATTATAACTGCAAGTTTATTGTCGATTGGGGGCTATTTGGTATTGAATCAAAAAATGAATATTGGACAATTTGTGGCAGCAGAAATCATAATTTTATTAGTGATTAATTCTGTAGAAAAAATAATTGTTGGCCTAGAAACCTTTTATGATGTGTTGACCTCTGTAGAAAAAATAGGTCAAATTACTGATTTAGAACTAGAAGAAGAAACATTTTCTGAAAAGGAATTTTGCTACAATAATATTATTTTGGAAGCTGAAAATCTAAAGTACCAATTTCCAGATTCTAAAGACAAAATTCTAAAATCGATTTCATTAAAAATAAATCAAGGTGAAAAAATCTTTATTGAAGGCGAAAATGGCTCAGGAAAATCAACANTAATAAGAATTTTAGCTGGATTAATGTCGCCAACATCTGGCTCGTATTTTATCAATGATGATACTTTTAGAAAAATAGATTTAAAACAATTTCGCTCTCAAATCGGAACAATCATCAAAGACGAATCGCCTTTTGAAGGGACAATTTTAGAGAATTTGACACTTGGCGACAAATCAATTTCTCAAGAAGCATTGCGATGGGCAATTGAAGCTGTTCAACTTTCGGGCTTTATAAAAACTTTGGTAGAAGGACTTGATACCAAAATTTTTCCGGAGGGAAGGCAACTATCTTCTTCGATCAAAGCAAAAATTTTGTTAGCCAGAAGCATAATTCGCAAACCAAAAGTGCTTTTTTATGAAGACCCAACGGAATCGATGGAGATAGAGGTTGCCAATCAAATCATAGACTTTATCACTTCTGAAAGCAGTTGGACGGTGATTGTTTCTTCAAAAAACCTGCATTGGAAAGAAAAATGCAGTAGAAACCTTTTTATGGAAAAGGGAATTATTAAATCGGATTCAAAAAAATAATTGTTATGCTAAACCTTTCTGAAAATAATAAAATCAATCATAAATCACTTGAACGCTATTTAACCGTNAGGAATTTNAGTAGTAGACCTTATTATAAATTTTTAAATAGGATTATAATCACTGTTTCTATTTTTGCCATTATTGCGCTTTTTTTACCATGGACGCAAAACATTTCGGGAACGGGATTTGTAACTACGCTCAAACCCAATCAACGACCTCAAACGATTCAAACGGTAATCGGTGGGAAAATAGAAAAATGGTATGTGCAAGAAGGAGATTTTGTGAACAAAGGCGATACGATTTTATTTATTTCTGAAATCAAAGAAGATTATTTAGACCCAAATCTAGTCGAAAATACAAAAAATCAAGTCGAAAATAAAGCTAAATCAAGTGCGTCTTATGGGTCAAAAGTTGAATCGCTATCTGTCCAAATACAAGCCATTGAAAACGAAAAAGTACTTAAAATACAACAAGCTCAAAATAAAATTAAGCAAGGAATATTGAAAATAAAAAGCGATAGCATCGATTTAGAAGCGGTAAAAACGCAACTAAAAATTGCAAAAACCCAATTTAATCGTTCGGTTCAATTGAATAAAGAAGGGCTGAAACCCTTGACCGATGTAGAAGAGAAGAGGTTGAAATTACAAGAAGGCGAAGCGAAAATCATTACGCAGGAAAATAAATATTTGACTTCGAAAAACGAATACATCAACGCAAAAGTAGAGATAAATCGTATTAATGCCGAATATTCTGAAAAATCCTCTAAAGCACAAAGTGACCAGTTTACAGCAATGAGCAATCAGTTTGACACCGATGCACAAGTAAATAAATTGAAAAATCAATATGCTAATTACAGCATTCGCAATGGTTTGTATTACATAAAAGCACCTCAAAGTGGCTATGTAAACCGTGCTTTACAATCGGGTTTAGGAGAAAATATTAAGGAAGGAACTTCAATTGTAAGCATTATGCCTGCTAAATATGATATTGCTGTTGAAACATATGTGGATCCGATAGACTTACCGTTGATTAACAAAGGAGAAAGAATTCGGGTTTGGTTTGATGGTTGGCCAACGATTGTTTTTTCTGGTTGGCCTGATATGTCTTATGGAACATTCGGAGGCAAAATTGTAGCGATAGAGAATTTTATATCCGAAAACGGAAAATACCGAGTTTTGATTGCACCAGATAAAAGCGCAGAAAAATGGCCAAGACAATTAANTATTGGCTCTGGGGCACAAACACTCGCACTTTTGAACAACGTGCCTGTTTGGTTCGAAATTTGGCGAACTTTAAATGGTTTTCCCCCGAATTATTACAAAACGACAAAAAAAGGAGAGAAAGAGAAAAAAGGTTAAGGAGATGGAAGGTGNGAGATGGAAGGTGGGAGATAGAAGGTTAAAAAAATAAATTAAGTTAAAAATGGTGATCAATAGTTTGAAATTGTTTTTTATTCTTTTTTCATTGAGTGTTTTTTCTCAAGCGACATCAAAGGAACTGTCTTTTGAAGAATATTTGGGTTTTGTAAAAAAATTTCATCCNCTAGTGAAAACTGCCAATTTAGAAATCAATAAGGCGCAGGCCAATTTGATGATGAGNCGTGGTGCGTTTGATCCAAAAGTTGANGTCGATTTTTCTAAAAAACAATTCAAAGACAAAGAGTATTATTCGATTTTGAATAGTAGTTTTAAAATTCCAACTTGGTATGGAATTGAACTAAAAGCAGGTTTTGACAATAACGAAGGGGTTTTTCTTAATCCAGAAAATACGGTTCCAAATCAAGGATTAACCTCTCTTGGCATAAACATTCCGCTTGGTCAAGGATTGTTGATTAACCAAAGAATGGCAGATTTACGCAAAGCAAAAATTCAAATGCAACTAAGTCAAGCCGAAAGAAAACTAAATGCAATCGAGGTTTTGCATGATGCATCAATTGCCTATTTCAATTGGAAAAAAACCTTCGACGAAACACAACTTTATCAAAATTATTTAAACAACGCCCAAATTCGTTTTAAGGGAATAAAATCGTTGATTGAACAAGGCGATAAACCAGCTATTGATAGTGTTGAGGCCAAAATAATTTTAAAAAATAGATTGCTAAGTTTGGAAGATGCGAATCTAAAACTCACAAAATCCAAACTAGAATTGTCTAATTTTTTATGGTTGGAAAACAACATTCCGCTTGAACTTGCTTCTGCTATTATTCCGGAAGAAAATCTTATTTCGTCCGTTCAAAACACCTTAAAAACAAGCGACTTGACTACAGATTTTTCCATAAATACTCATCCTAAAATTAATGCTTTAGAAAATAAAATTGCGATTTTAGATGTTGAACGCAAGCTGAAAGCCAATTTNCTTTTGCCNAAANTTGATATTGGTTATGCTTATTTGTCAGAGCCGAGCTACATCGATAATTATAAAGTTGAAAACTACAAAATCGGGTTAAACTTTACTTACCCTCTGTTTTTGAGAAAAGAACGTGGTAATTTAAAAATTGCAAAATTTAAACTACAAGAAACAAAATTTGCATTGGATTTAGAAAAAGTACAATTAACCAATAAAATAGCAAGTCAAAAAGCGGAAATAAGTTCGCTTTTGAAACAAAAAAATTATGTTTTAGATTTGGTAATCGACAACAATGTGATGCTTAAATCGGAAGAAAGATTGTTTTCGTTTGGAGAAAGTTCGTTGTTTTTGATCAACGCTCGAGAAAATAATTTGGTCACTGCCCAATTAAGTAAAATTGCAATTGAAAATCGATTTTATATTTCAAATGCAAATTTATACAAGATTTTGGTAAATATTGAGTAATTTATTTTGAAGAAAATTTGTTGCGAAACCAAACTTTTTGCCATTCTCTTTTCAGAATTAAAAAGGAGACTTGTTCGGATAAAATAATTAAATCTGACCCATCTAATTTTTTAACTTCAATTTCAGAAACATCAATGATGTATAGCAAATTCAAATATTCAGTAAATTTATATTGAATCAAACGGTAGATTTTTTCGTGCAATTGAATTTTCAAATCGTTCGGTTGTATGCGCAACGGAAAATCAATTCCTTCATTCGCTAAATTGAAATCTTTGTTGATTTGCTCGACTAATTTCAAATATAAATCGCCGCTTTCTGCTTCAGAAAACAAATGATCAGCTGATATTGGAGCGATGAAATTCATTGCCATTTAAGATTGTTGATTAACGATTTGAGATTGCTGATTTAAAATTATAATAAATTTCTAGCAAATTTTTATTTTCTAATTTAAAGCCCCTCCTTTGCAGGGGTTGGGGAGGCTTAAACCTTTCGTCCCATTAAATTTTCTCCAAAAGATTTTAATTTTTCTTTCTTTTCGTTATCGATTCCTATTTTTTGTAACGTGTCAAAAGCCTTCAAAGTATAATCTTGAATCGCTTGTTGAGTGGCGCTCGACGCACCAGTTTTGTTAAAAATTTGTTTTACTAATTCAATTTTTTCTGTATTGTCTTCCGGATGAATAGAGAACAAATGTAACAATTGATCTTTTTCTTGATCGGAAGAAAATTCCATGGCTTTTAAGTACAAATAGGTTTTTTTATTCTCGATAATATCGCCACCCACTTGTTTTCCAAAAGTTGCTGGATTTCCAAAACAATCTAAAAAATCGTCTTGTAATTGAAAAGCCAATCCTAAATTAAGACCGAAGTCATAAATTAAATCGGCATTTTCTTTAGTAGTTTCTGCTACCAAAGCACCCATTTTCATCGAAGCAGCAACTAAAACAGCGGTTTTATACTCAATCATTTTTAGGTATTCTGGAATAGTAACATCGTTTCTAGTTTCAAAATCAACGTCCCATTGTTGCCCTTCGCAAACTTCTAAAGCAGTTTTGCTAAACAATTTTGCCAAATCTCTAAAAACTTCGGTATTGTATTTTTCAAAATATTGATAAGCCAAAATCAACATGGCATCGCCAGATAAAATTGCGGTATTTGTGTCCCATTTTTCATGAACAGTTTCATTCCCTCTTCTCAACGGCGCTTCATCCATAATATCATCATGCACCAAAGAAAAATTGTGAAAAACTTCAACAGCCAAAGCGGCAGGAAGTGCTAAATTATAATCCGCATCAAAAACTTCTGCACTCATTAAAGTCAATACAGGACGCATTCTTTTACCACCTAATTTCAAAATATAATGAATTGGCTCGTATAAATTACGTGGCTCTTTTGTTTCATATTGAGATTGAAGGTAGTCTGAAATAAATTCTTGGTATTGGTAAATAGAATGCATCTAAAAAAGTTATTGNTTTATTAGGTGATAAGTTTAGTGCTAATCAACACGCTGCAAAAGTAATTTTTTTTAGTATTCTAACCTAAACATATAACCATAACTAAACTTATATCCATTTTTAAAATGTTAAGAAAATGTAAATACTTTGGAAACTATTTTGGTATTAAAAGTTTCCGTTTTATTTTTGTTGGCGAAAATTAAAAGACCTTGAAAGGTATTTAATCGATTATGAAAGAAAAAATCATCAATAAATCCAAAGACATGTTTTTGAAATTAGGTTTCAAAAGCATTACTATGGACGATATTGCTGGTGAATTGTGCATTTCTAAAAAAACAATCTATAAGTATTTCGCCAACAAGGAGCTGTTAATTGAAGAAAGTACACTTGCTGTTCATAATGAGATTCACGACACAATTCATTTAATTACCAGCAAAAATTATAATGCCATCGAAGAAAATTTTGTGATTAGAAAAATGTTCAAAGAAATGTTTAAATCATCCGAAACTTCGCCAGTTTATCAATTGAAAAAACACTATCCAGAAATTTATGAAAAGGTGATGCTGCGAGAAATTAATGAATGTAAAACCACTTTCAAGCAAAATATCGAAAAAGGAATTGCAACTGGACTCTATCGCAAAGGATTGAAAATCGAAAATTATGTGCGCTTTTATTACACCTTAATTTTTAACATTAACGAAACCACAATTTCTGAAAAAGAAGCTTTTGATTTAGAACAAGATGCCTTAGAATACCACACGCGCGCAATGGCAACTGAAAAGGGAATTCTAGAATTAGAAAAACAATTAAAAAATCCATTTATATAATCTTCAATCAATGAAAAACAAAATATTAATAACATTACTGCTGTTTGTGAGTTATTTACAAGCACAAGAAAAGAAAGCAAGCTATTCATTTAGCCTAAAACAAGCCATTGACCATGCTGTTCAAAATAATTATCAAGCTATCAATGCGGATCGTGATATCGAAATTGCAAAACAAAAAAAATGGGAAACTACCGCAATGGGTTTGCCGCAAATTAATGGAAACATTGGCTATCAAAATAATTTTAAATTAGCCACAAACATAATCGATTTTGGCGGTGTGCCAACTGCGCTTACTTTTGGAACAAAACACAATGCGAATTCAAGTTTAACATTATCTCAATTGCTTTTTGACGGGTCTTATATTGTGGCGCTTCAAGCTTCTAAAACGTACTTGGCTTTTTATCAAAATTATAAAAAGAAAACGGATACTGAAGTAAAAGAAATGATTATCAATTCTTATGGAAGTGTACTCTTGGCGAATGAAAGCGCGTTAATTCTTCAAAAAAATAAGACAATTTTAGAAAAAACTATCTTCGAAACGAACGAAACTTTCAAAAATGGATTGATTGAAGAAGAAAATGTAGAGCAACTTAAAATTACACTTTCTAGTGTGAATAGCAATTTGAATTATGTGAGCCGTTTGAAAGAAATTAGCATAAAAATGCTCAAAATCAATTTAGGAATTAACATTGATGATGAACTTATAGTTACCGACAAATTGGATGATTTGGCAAAAAGTAGCATGGATTTTGCACTTGCAACGCCAGATTTTGATGCAAAAAACAATATCAATTACATTATAGCCAATAACTTTGTTGACCAACGAAATTTAGAATTAAAACTCCAAAGGAGCAAAGCTTTACCATCACTTGCCGCAGCAGTGAATTTTGGTTATAATTCATTTAGTGAAACTTTCAGTTTTTTAAATTCAAACCAAAAATATTTTAACTTTTCTAATTTAGGGGTCAATTTAAATATTCCCATTTTTAGCAGTTTAGGAAGAAGTGCGAAAGCCCAACAAGCCAAAATTGCACTTGAACAAGCCAAAACTCAACTCACACAAGCGGAACAACAGTTGAAGTTACAATACCAAAACGCGAAAAGTGATTACGAATTCATCATTGGGCAATACAATAGCTCGAAAGAAAATTTGAAATTAGCTGAAAGAATCGAAAACAAACAGCAAATTAAATTTAAAGAAGGACTTTCAAGTAGTTTTGATTTCACCGAAGCACAGAGACAATTGTACAGCTCACAACAATCTTTTTTACAAACCATGGTGGATGTAATTAATAAGAAAGCAAGTTTGGAGAAAATAGTTTCAAAATAGGTTATTAGATTATTAGGTTATAGTTTAGAACAAAACAAAATCTAATTTACCTATGATTAAATTAAAAACTTATGAAAATTTATTCTTTTGAAAATTTGTTAATTTGGCAAAAGTCGATTAAGTTGAATGTGATGATTTATCAATTTACTAAAACTTTCCCGAAAGAAGAAATGTTTGGATTGATAACACAAATGAGAAGAAGCTCTGTTTCAATCTCTTCAAATATTGCAGAAGGATCAGGCAGACATGCTGCTAAAGAAAAAGCTCGATTTACTGAAATTGCTTATGGGTCAGCATTAGAATTGCTTAATCAAACCATAATTTCAAAAGATCTGAACTACTTATCAAGTGAAAATTATGATTCCATCAGAAATGATATAGAACAAATAACATCAATGTTAGATGGCTTATATAAATCACAATTAAAAAATATTTAATCTTTAAAACTAAACCAATAACCTTATATACACTTATCACCATTTATAAACTTATTACCTTTTACTTATGAAACAACTAATAACATTACTAGCATTTTCAGTTTTCATTATTTCATGTGGAAACAAAGAAAACGCTTCAATCGACGATTTGATTAAGGCAAAAAACCTTAAAGAATTACAAGCAAAAAAGAATCTACTGCAAGATGACATTTCTAAAATTGATGCTGCTTTGGCTACTTTAGATACAAAAAAAGAAACCGAAGCATTGGTTTCGACNNAAGTTGTAAAAGACACTTTGTTCAATCATTATCTTGAAATACAGGGAAGTGTAGACACCAAAGAAAACATTTTGGTGCAGCCAGAAATGCCAGGAACATTGGTTACCTTAAACGTAAAAGCGGGTCAAAAAGTTACAAAAGGTCAAATTCTTGGCCGTGTAGATGACAGCGGAACTAGCGATCAAGTAGCAAGTTTAGAAACACAATACCAATTGGCCAAAACCACTTTTGAAAGACAAAAAAACCTTTGGAATCAAAAGATTGGTTCTGAAATTCAATACCTACAAGCTCAAACACAGATGGTTAGTCTACAAAAATCAGTTGCTCAAGCCAAAGCAATGTTGTCAAAGACTTTAATTCGTGCTCCATTTTCTGGCACAATTGACGAAGTTTTTGTCGAAAGAGGTCAAGTAGTAGCACCAAGCCAAANGGGNTTGATGNGAATTGTCAATTTATCAAATATGTATGTTGCTACAAATGTTCCTGAAAGCTATATCGGAAAACTAAAAGTCGGTACAGAAGTAGATGTTTTCTTAACTTCTTTAGGAAAAACCTATAAAGGAAAAGTCCGTCAAATTGGAAATTACATCAATCCAAACAATCGAAGTTTTGGTATAGAAGTGAGCGTTCCGAATCCAGAAAATTTATTGCGTCCTAACCAAGTAGCAAAGCTTAAAGTAATAGATTATATCAATAAAAAAGCGATTGTTGTTCCAACAAACATTATCCAACAAGATGGGCAAGGCAATCAATTTGTTTTTGTAGTTAATAACGCAACTGCTAAAACAGGTGTTGCCAAAAAAGCAACCGTAAAAGTTGGACAATCGGCTGACAATGTTACCGAAATTTTAGAGGGTATAACTACCNATGATGTGATTGTTACAGAAGGTTTCANTACNTTAATCGAGGGAACAAAATTGAATTTCTAAAAAGGGGATATGGTTATATGCTTATAAGTTTAGTTCGATTTTGAGGTTTGAGGTTTTTAAGCTAAACCTGTAAACTTATAATCTTTGACATAAACCTATAACCTCTAAACTAATAAACTAAAAATAAAATGAGTCACCAAAAAAAAGAATTTGGAATTTCAAGTTGGGCGGTAGATAACCGCGTAACGGTTTATATTTTGGCATTGTTGATAGTGGTTACGGGTGTAATTGCCTACGTAACTATGCCAAGAGAAGATTTCCCAGAAATTATAGAAAACAAGATTTATATTTCGTCCGTTTTTCCGGGTAATTCTGCAGAAGACGTCGAAAAATTGATTGTAAAACCACTTGAAAAAGAAATAAAAAACATTTCTGGCGTAGAAAAAATATCATCAAGTTCGTTTCAAGATTACGGAATGATTGTGGTTGAATTTGCTGATAAAATAAGTATTGAAGAAGCAAAATCTAAAACTAAAGACAAGGTTGATGTTGTTAAAGCCGATACCGATTGGCCTAATCTTGACAACGGAAGTAAGGTTGAGCCTAGTGTTTTTGAATTGAACATTTCTGAAGAAGTGCCCATTTTAAATATCAATTTGCAAGGGAATTATACCACACAACAACTCAAGAAATTTGGCGAATTGCTGCAAGATGATATCGAAGAAGTTCCAGAAGTTAAAAAAGTGGATATTCTAGGTGTCGATGACAAAGAAGTTGAAATTGCCGTTGATATTTTTAAAATGACGGCTGCACAAGTTTCCTTTGATGATATTCAAAATGCGGTGAAATACGAAAATATGACGGTTTCTGGTGGAAATTTAATTTCTCAAGGTTCACGTAATAACATCAGGATTGTTGGAGAAATTAAAGACCCAAAAGAGCTAGAAAACATCATTGTTAAGCACAATGGTGGAACAGTTTATTTAAAAGACATTGCGAAAATTAGTTTTAAAGAAAAAGAAAAAACCACTTACGCTAGAGAAAAAGGCACTGAGGTTGTGATGTTGAACGTAAAAAAACGTTCTAATCAAAACATGATTTCGGCCATTGAACAAGTAAAAGAAAAAGTGGCAAAAGCACAAGAAAGTTATCTGCCAAAAGATTTAAAATTAGAATACAGCAACGATCAATCGTCGCGTGTAGAACACCAAGTAGACGAGTTGAGTAACCACATTATTTTTGGAATTGTACTGGTTATGATTGTATTGATGTTTACTATGGGATTAAGAAACTCATTGTTTGTTGGCGCCGCGATTCCACTTTCGATGATGATGGCTTTTACCATACTTTCTGCTTTCGGACTGACCTTAAATACGATGGTGCTTTTCGGATTAGTAATGGGATTAGGAATGTTGGTCGACGACGGAATTGTAGTTGTAGATAACGTTTTTGCCAATATGAAAAAAGGCCTGAACCGTGTTCAAGCTTCTAAAATTGGAATTGGCGAAATTGCTTGGCCAGTAATTTCATCAACAGCAACAACGTTAATGGCGTTTTTACCATTTGCTTTGTGGCCAGGAACGATGGGTAAATTCATGAAATATTTCCCAATCACCTTAACGGTAACATTATCTGCTTCTTTATTTGTCGCAATGGTTGTAAACGCAGCTATGACGGGTGGTTCAATGGATACGGAAGATCGAAACGTAACAAAAAAATCAGCAAAATTCTATTCCATTATTTTTACAATTTTAGCAGTGGTTTTTGTACTGCTTGGCAACATTTACAATTCTAATTTTGCAAAAGCAATCGGGCATTTATCTATCATTTCGTTGGTTTTAATGTGGTTGTATAAAATTAAATTGTACCAATGGACCCAAGATTTCCAACATGGATTTTTTCCGAAAATGGAAAACAAATACAAAAGCTTTTTGGCTAAAATCCTTACCGGAAAACGTGCTTGGCTGGCTTTAGCAACCATCATCGGAATGTTGATTTTTTCTTTTGTTTTATTGGCCATTTTCCCAAGAAAAGTGTTGTTTTTCCCAGATAATATTCCAAATCAAGTAATCACTTACATCGAATATCCNCAAGGAACTGACATTAAAAAAACCAATGACGCGACACTTTTTGTAGAAAAACAAGTTATTGCAGTATTGAGTAAATATGTCGAAAAAGGAACAGACAAAAACTATTTGGCAGAGTCTATAGTTTCACAAGTAGGAGTTGGCGCCGGAAATCCAAATGTAGATGCGGGTTCTGCTTCAGAAACGCCTTATAAAGGGAAAGTAACTGTGAATTTCTCTGAATTTAAATTCCGAAAAGGCATCGACACGGCTAACATTTTAGAAGAAATTCGTTCTAAAGTAAAAGCCATTGCTGGAGCGACCGTAACGGTAGAAAAAGATTCAAATGGACCGCCGGCAGGATATCCAATTTCTATTCAATTAACCGGAATTGACTACCAAGAAATGTTGACCGAAGCCGACAAAATGATTGCTTTTATCAACTCAAAAAACATTCCTGGAATTGAGCGATTAAGCGTTGATATTAACAAAGAAAGTCCAGAATTAGAAGTAAAAGTAGATCGAGTAAACGCCGGAAGTTTAGGGGTTTCGACCGGTCAACTTGGTTTTAATTTGCGGCGTTCGGTTTATGGGCAAGAAATTTCTACTTACAAAGAAGGCGACAACGATTATAACATCACAATGCGAATGCAAGACGACCAACGTAAAAACGAAAGTGTTTTGTTCAATCAATCGTTGACCTTTAGAAATCAAAACAATGGTCAGATGATGCAAGTGCCAAT
>JGI25914J50564_10000253_pt1 | contig 17329 bp, 15 predicted proteins | sample LauGreSuBDMM15SN_2_FD_50564 | JGI IMG/M metagenome (IMG submission 50564) | reverse complement strand
GTACATCGTTTTTTGATTCATTTTCTAATTCATTTTCGGATTCAATATCTGAAAAATCAAAATCAGATTCTGAATTTTCATTTACTTGATCAANACTGTCAGTAGGTAANTCATTTACTTGATCAAGACTGTCAGTAGGTAAATCATGATCAAGACTGTCAGTAGGTACTTCAAAATCTGAATTATCTTCTTTTAATAATTTAAATCTATCTTGTACTTCTCTCATTATTTCTTCAAAGTTGGATTTTAATACAATTGGTTTTGTTGAAACATCTACATCATTGACTACATTAACTACAGTTTTGAATTCTTTAGATCCAAGTAATTCAACTACTTGATCTACTTGTTTTTGTAAACTATCAATAGTTTCGGATAAACCATTTATATCACTTGATATACAGAATCGTTCTGTATGAGCAATTATTGCTCTTAAATCCTCTGTATTACGTTGACCATTTTCAGATAATTGTTGAATTAATGCACTAATAGATTCTTTATCTTGAGATTTAGATCCAACAAGTGCATCTACTAATCTACCAATATCTTCTCTATGATCTTCGTTTGAACTTACAAGTTGATGTATCAATTTATCAATAATGGTTACAGTTTGCGGTTCACCTTTTTGTCCCGATATAGACATCTTTTGTAGTTCTTTAAATAATCCTAACAAATCACTTCTTTGTTGCTGCTGAAATTTAAATGATTCACTGGAAAAACTATTAATTGTTTCTTGTAAAGAAGATTGACTCATTTGTTCTGCAATTTGTTCAATTGCATAAGTTTGTTGTTGCGAACCTTCATGTAGTTGTTCTGTTAATTTATCTACGATTGAATGAATTGAATATTCTCTATCTACTTGACGTTCTTTTACACGAATATCTGCAAGTGACTGAATAGAAGTTGCCAATGCTAATTGATACTCCGTTTTAATTTGAGACATATCTCGAACTACTTTCATAATATCGGGTTCTTTTATCAAAAGTTGTAATGTAGATCCATCTAATAAATCTTGTATCCGTTTTAATTGAACTGTATAAGCCGTCATTTTACTTTCTAATTCTTCTTTTGCTATAACAACTGCATTTCTATGTTCAGAATAGGAAGTACACAAAGCATTTCCAGCAAATGCTAATGATACCAATGCTAATTCTCCACCTAAATATTTACCAAGTTCTCCAGTACTTTTATACATTTTTTCATAATAAAGAGAAGACATTAATGGATGATGCCATAAATTGGAAAAATACCAACGAGTATTCCAGTATTTATTTTTTACTGCTTGATTCATCACTTGCGCAATCAATATACGATCTGAATTTTCATCGACTCCTTCAAGTAGTTTTGTAGTTGTATACAATAATCCAATCAATCCAGCGCCATGTACAAGAGGAGATGCTCCTAATTGTTTCATAGAAAACGTACCAATACTAAACATTGCTGTTAATATTGTATTATTGAATACATTTTCAGTAACAAATCCGCGATCTATTAAATTACCTCGTGTGCATTCACGTACTACTGCAGAGGCCATAATATAACCCATGGTAGAAGAAAGTTTACCATCTTTTGGTTTGGTTCTAATTTCTGAATTTTTTTCACGAACTCTTTCCAAATTAATTTCTGCTATTTTAGTTAAAATAGAATCTACAATAATTTGAGTAAATCGTGATTTTATTTTTTGTTGGTAAGAATCAATCTCGTTTTGTGATACAACAGGTCTACGAGAAAGATCATTAATTGAAGCAACTGCCATTCCATGATCTAATTCGTCACTTATTTTTCTGGATTTTATTTCATTTGCTTGTTCTAGTGCAAATTCATATCCAGATTGATAATGAAGTGTTAATTTTTCATGTAACAATAATTTGAATTTATCAATGTCCAAAGTTTGGGCAACAGATGTATGCATAATATGACCAACAATAGATTGTAATAAACTGTTTACTTCTACAGGGGTCAAAACACGTTCTTCGTGATGTTTGTTCACAAACATACTGTACCATTTGCGAGATTCAAGTTTATTATCTATTTTATTATCTGTGTTAAGAATCAGTTTAGATAATGCACTACATAAACCATCTATAACTGGAAGATATGAATCTTGTACTGTTTCAAGACATACATTTGGTAATAAATCCGAACATATAAAACGTGACATTCCAACTGCTGCTACACCAGATTCTACTTTAAATGTTGTTTGTAGCCACGATAACCATATTTCTGTACTTTTTTTTCGTTTAGTTCGTTTTGAATTACGTTTTAAGGTACATGTTTGTATATCAGATGAAATTACTTCACGGTCATACATTTCAAGAAGTTTAGATAAACGAAGAATAAAACCAATATTTTGTAATTCTTCAAATTGTAAATTAACACAATACCTGTAATAACTAAGAAATGCAGCTTGTTTTATGGATGGATCTTTAAACTCGAAATTTTTTTCAAATTCTTCCATTGTAGGAGTTTTTACTTTTGTAATCTCCACATTTCCTCTCATGCATTCATTAAAATCTAATCCAAATGTTTCTTCAAATAGTTGAACGGCTTGTTGTTTCAAGAATTTAGATGTCATGTTTGGAGTAGAAAAAACGGGAGAAAATAAAAAATTAGAATTGGGAGGATTTGCTAATTCTATGCAGTGTGAAAGACTGTAATCAGTATCATTTTTACGAATTAACCAATTTTTATATCCAGTTAAAGTAGTAAGCAAACAGTTTTGCTGTTCTATATTACACGTACTTTTACGTTTATCTGAGTGTATGTCCTTCAAAATATCGTTGATGTTATCATATTTTTTATATGGTTTCAAAAGTTCTATTAATTCCTCGAAATTTTGTGGTGTTCCATCAAATTCACAACTAAAAGAATTCATATATTATATCTATATAATTTCAATAGAAATAATACCTATAAAGAAGTTTTGTGATTTTTGTCCAAATCATTAAACTGTACAAATGTTTTCATATATGCAGAATAAAAAATATGATCATCTGTTTTAGATACTTGATATACATTTATTAATTTAGTTAACATAAAAAGCAGTGATGTAATTAGTGTTGTAGTTGTTTGACTTCCCAAATAATATCTATTTATAATGATACTGCTTGAAATAGTATTTAATATAAAAATTCCAATAGAAATATAACTNATTCTCTGGTAATATTTATCGATGGATAAAATTTTATTTCTTTTTTCTATGGATATATTTTCTAATGTTTTTTTTACAGCAACATTACTGAATGGAATATCTGGATTTACATCGAGATATTTAATTAGACGATTTTCACGTTTTAGTTCAATATAATATAAAGATGAAAAAGTAAATAATGTTATAAAATTCAAACAAATTCCATAATTGTAGGTATGGTGGTTTTGATTCCATTTTAAATTATCCTGTATACTACATAGTTCACCTTTACATGATTGTGGTACAAATAATATTAATAAAGAACTGGTTATTACTCTATACAATTCTAATACTAATGCACTGGCAACGGATAATTTTTGATAATTATCTTGATGCTTTATTTGTGTAGGAATATCTATAACATGATGCGCCTCAATTGCAGCTAAATTTGGAGAAGATGTCCATTTGTTTTCAATCAATTTATTAACAGTTGTTATTGTATGTGAAGCAAGTAAAATAGAGGCAACTCTGTCTTCAATTACTATATTGGATTGGTCATTATTTGAATTTTCAAATAACAAATTTAGATTACGAAGAGGATTTGATTGTAATGTTTCTTTTTCTTTTTCTTTTTCTTTTTCTTCTTTTTCATCATTTGATTGATAATTCATAATATTATCATTATTATTTATTTATGTCGTATTTACATTTTTACATATTTCTTTTAATTTATCATAATCAGGTGATGTCGTTGAATCCGATGGAGATACCGTATTTACATTTTTACATATTTCTTTTAATTTTTTATAATCAGAACCAATCAATGTTGATGATGCTTTTGTTGGAGAGGGAGGCTTCTGTGTACCATTGAAAATACCATAAGATTCGGGTATAGGATCCAATTTAGCTTCAATGAAAGCTATAAATTCACTATATACTTTTCGATTGGATAAAAATTTTGACACATTTTCTTGATTTATTTTTGTTCCATTTAGTACAAAATTAGATGGAATTGCCGTTGGATTATTATTCAAATAATCAGATACATAATAACCATATGGCCAATTTCCATTCTCAATATAATATTTTGCCTCTTCTTCTAATGCATCTGTCATTATAGTATTACTAATTCTGTCTGTTGCAAATGTTACTGCATTCATTTTAAATTCTGAATTTTCATCCAAATTTTTATTATATCTATCTACAAATTTAGTAATTATATCTTGACTCCATTTTGTGTCTGGAACTATTGGAGGCAAATAAGTATACTTGCTAAGTGTTGTCATACCTTCAATTGAATTATTCGAAAATATAAAAAGTAACATAATTAATAAAAAAAGAAATCCAATAACTAACATGATATACTATAGATAGATAAGTTTTACATGAATACCGGATATCCTACTAAATCGTCTTGGTATTGGTAGTTGTCTAACTCTATATTATCCATCTCTGCAGGATATTCTCCTACCCATCGTGTCACGTTATACTTTTCTCCTCCAATGATTGCAATTGTTCTTTGTGTATAGTTAAGTTTAAAATGAATCGAGTTACCAATCTGTTTTGACAGATTTGAACTTGAATCCAACACAATATGAGGATTTACCATTCCGGGTTGACAATTTTGTATTGAAATTGGTATTCCAACATATGTTTGACAATTTGTAATAACACCTTCATTACAATTTACATATCCAATATATCGAATTTCATCTGGTATCATCGGACGTAATGCCTCAATTTCTTCTTTTGGAGCAATATGAATAATAGTTCTATCATAACCAATTTCAATAGGAAACGGATCAGTTGATTCAATATATTTCGATTTCATAATAGATAGATAAGAAGTCAATATCCCATAATATGTCTTTCCTTTGTATCGTTCATCTAAATTTTTGCTAATAAAAACAACAAATTCTTTTGACATTATATATTATATTTATTTGAATGCAAAATTAACTAAATAAAAAATTCCCAATGATATCATTGACATACTACAAAATATTTTACAACATTCATAATTTGGTTGTTTTATTGCAACTGGTTTTTCTACACAAATAACTACTGGATTTTCACAAACAGGACAATTTGTAGAATGCATAAATACAAATGGAATACAATTCTTACATATTTTGTGTTTACACTGAAAAACAGTAAATTCATTCTCTTTTGTTTCTTCAAAACAAATAAAACATTCTTCCATTATAAATGTAAAAAGAAATAAATTTAAGTCAAACTTGATTACATAGATACATCGCTTTCATACAACGGATCTTCGCCATCCGATGATGATTCTGATTCAGAAACGTATTCTTGTTCGTAAGGAATCGTTCGGTCAAAGTCTTCAAAGTTGTCATACGGGTTGTTTGTTATCCATTCTGGAACAGGCAGGCATCTCTCTACGAAGAAGCGCGTATAGTTGGAGAGCATGTTCTCAGCGCATCGGTTAAGTTGTGCAGAAGTAGTAGTTTTGTCAGGTACATAGGTGCTTAGTGCAATCCATCCGTCTTTAAGCGGAGGCGGAAGCGAATCAAGAATGACGTCGTCTTCCTTGAATGAAATCCCCGACCATGAAATTTGCGGCTTGTGAATTACTGGAACGACGTTTTTACCTTCGGTGTCGCGCAACAACGGGAACATATCACGACGATCTTTTTTATCTTGTTCCGTTTTAACAGGAACAGGAGCGGCCATGCGGCGATGAGGAGGAACGTAGTTAGACATGATGACGTTAGAATAATAGTTTGAAACGATAAAATTGATTTCAATTTTTTTTAGAATGTTTGTTCAGTAACTTCATGATTGAATTTTGTACAATGCCAACCTTGATACAAAATACACGGATATGACCATTGTTGATCAGGTTCATATACAAATACTTTGGGGCGAATTCCTACGTAAGGAGGATTACATTTCCATTTGTGGCTTGAAAGTTGGTGTGAAATTGTAATATAATTATTTGGATCAATAATAATTCTTGCTTCACGATCTTTTAACTGTTTCAAACATTCTTGTAATCTTTCAGGAAAAGATGCAAATTCAACCTTATAAATAAGAGGTGTAATTTTTGTAATTGACTTTATAAATACATCTTGAATNGACGGTGAAAATACAATGTCCAACACCTCTTCNATGTATGCAGTAGGTATAACTTCGGTTAGAACAACAAACATTTTTTATTTCACAAAAAGTTAAAAGTTGTGTTCAATTTTTTATATTTAAATATAAGAAACTTCATACATTATGAAACCTACCGTATGTTTAAACATGATTGTAAAAGATGAATCGCATATTATTGAAAAAACATTAATTAATTTATTGAACTATATTCCATTTGATTATTGGGTAATTTGCGATACAGGATCATCCGATGAAACACCAACTATTATTCAAAACTTTTTTAAACAAAACAATATTCCAGGACAACTTATACATCATCCATGGAAAGATTTTGCACACAACAGAACACTTGCCCTAGAATGTGCATTCAATAAAACCGATTATGTTTTTATTTTTGATGCAGATGATAGTATTCACGGATCCTTTGCCCTTCCTATACCAATGAATTCCGATTGGTACATGCTACAGTTTGGCAATGGTGTAAATTATACACGACCCCTTTTGGTTACTAACCGTAAACGATGGAAATTTAGAGGAGTACTACATGAATATTTAGAAGCTATCGATAAAATGGGACCTGTAGTTACTTTGGTTGGAAATTATCACGTAGAATCCGGCAGGTCCGGTAATAGAAGTTTACAACCAGATAAATATTATAAGGATGCAATGGTGTTGGAAAAGGCATATGAATTAGAACCACCCGATGGATTGAAACCTCGATATGCTTTTTATTGTGCACAAAGTTATAAGGATGCAGGATATACAGACAAAGCTATCGAATGGTACAAAAAAGTGTTAACTTATCATCATCATTGGAATCAAGAACATTTTTATTCTTGTTTACAATTAGGTAATTTACATAAAAATGATATACCAACTTCTATCTTTTACTACATGAAAACAGTTGAATATGATTCCGAACGAATGGAAGGTGTTGTATCAGCAATGGAATATTTTCAAAAATCGGCGAACCATGTTATTGTAAACGCTCTTTATCATAAATTTAAAAATTATAAAAAACAATTACAAAATAAATTATTTTTAAATACGTATTTTTTAAATGATCGTATTGAATATCACAACTCCATTTCTGCATTCTATATTAATGATAAACAATCCGGTTATGATTGTTGTAAACACATTTTGTTGAATAAACGGTTAGACCACGGAGATTTCAATACAACTATACAAAATTTATGTTCTTTTTACAAGGAACAACTTAATAATGATAAAGATACACTACAGTTATTTTATGAAGTAAATAAATTGGAACAACCTTGGAATAATATAATTCAAGATTTATGGAACTATTTATTTGATAAAAATAGAGAAAATTTAACACTTACTACACCTTCTATATTACAAACTATTACACAGATTTCCCAAAATTCTTTTATTCGTTCACAACAAGGATTACAAGATAAAATATTAATTTCATTTACAACTTGTAAACGTCTTGAATTATTCAAAGAAACTCTACAATCCATTATCCTTCATTGGAATGATTTGGATGCAATAACACATTGGTTTTGCGTAGATGATAATTCAAGTATTGAAGATAGGCAATATATGAGAAAAACGTATCCATGGATTAATTATTACATGAAATCAGAAGCAGAAAAAGGACACTGTAAAAGTATGAATATTATTTGGGATACATTACAATGTATTCGACCTAAATATTGGATTCACATAGAAGATGACTTTTTATTTTATTATTCTACCAATTATATCAAACCCTATTTACCTATATTATTGGATAACAAATATAATATCAAACAAATTGTCTACAATCGTAATTATGCAGAGACGATTAACGATTATTCCACTGTGGGACATACATTGACATCGTTGCCATCTATTGTAATGCATACCCATCCCCATCCAAATCCAAATATACATTATAGAAATTGTCATTATTGGCCTCATTATAGTTTTCGGCCATCCATTTGTTTAGTAGACACTATTTTACAACTTGGAAAATTTAATACGGAAGCAACTTTCTTTGAAAAAGAATATGCACACCGTTGGACAAATGCAAACTATAAAACCGGATTTTATTACGGTATTACCCATAAACATACTGGGCGATTAACTTCTGAAATTGGAAAAGTAAAGAATGCATACGATTTAAATCACGAATCTCAATTTGGCACTCATCCTCATATTAAAATTATTAATTTGGAACGTAGACCAGATAGAAAACAAGATGTAGAATTACAATTAAAAAATTATTCTATTTCTCCCTCTTGGATAAATGCAGTCGATGGGTTACAATTAGATCCAACTTCAACTTTAAAAGAGTTGTTTTCAGGAAATGATTTTGGAAGTAGACGTGGAGTCATTGGTTGTGCACTAAGTCATTATCAATTATGGAAAGAGTTGATTTCAGATCCTGTACATGATTATTATATTATTATGGAAGATGACATTACACTTTGTGAAAATTTTAAAACAAAACTTGACCATGTATTATCATGTAACCAATCCGACATTCTTTATTTAGGTTATCACATGTTTAGTAGTATCAGAAAAAATATACAATCCATATACGATACCGTAACGGATCTAAGTACAATTCATCCATTAGATGCAGATTTATATATTGGAGGTTTTTTTGCCTATGTAATACACAAATCGGGAGCACAAAAATTGGTGAAGTACATAAACGAACACGGTATTAAACATGGTATTGATTATATTGTCAAACTTATTCCAGAATTAACCATGTCCGAAGTCCGGCCCTGCTTGGTCCACAGTCCTTGGTACGAATTTAACACGGAACCAATTGATACCGATATTCAATTGTGTACAAGTAATTTATTTGAAGAATTTGATCAGTTTGATTTTATTCCAAATTTAGATTATATCGGTAACGATATTCATTGTCAAAAAACATCCATTACCGAATTATTGAGAATTGCACTTAANAATGATAAATGTATTGCAGTAAATACACTTGGGTTTTTTAAAGATAAAGCAATNACTCTATCTACATCAGAATTTTTTAAAGAAAAAGATGGAATATTTATTAAAAAAGATAAAAATAAAGATAATGAAAAGATAAAAGAAAAGATAAAAGAAAAGATAAAAGAAAAATATCGTGTAAAAATGTTGTGTAATTGGTGCTCTAGCGAACAATTATGTAAAGAATGGTCAAACATGTATGATCCTCGCGTTGGTTTTGAAATGGTGTCAGATGATACACAAGATTATTATGTTGTTATCAATTCTACGAAGGAATATTATGAACCATTAAAAACAATTGTATTTCAAATGGAACCATGGGTATACAAACCAGAATCAAACTGGGGAGTAAAAACNTGGGGAAAATGGGCAGAGTTAGACCATTCTGCATTCTTAGAAGTTCGAGGAAGACATTCCAACTGTCACAATAATGTATTATGGCAACTAGAATTAACCTATGCACAACTCGAAAATTTAACTTATTCAAAACAAGATCGTATTTCTAGTATTTGTAGTTCAAAATATTTTGATGAAGGCCATATTGCTCGTGTTGATCTACTACGATTTCTTGAAAAGAAAGCAGATTGGATAGATATCTACAATACCGAAAATTATTTACAATTTACCAATTATAAAGGACCGTGCACCCCTTACATAAATAAAAGTATCGGTATCTTACCTTACAAATATTATTTTATGGTTGAAAACAATTACGAAGAAAACTTTATTACTGAAAAATTATGGGAACCCATTTTATGCGAATCCTTATGCTTTTATTACGGTTGTCCCAACGTAACCGATTATATTGATGAGAATGCATTTGTACTTCTTCCAATCCATGATTTTGAAAAGTGTTTTGAAATTATGCAAACCGCTATTCGCGAAGATTGGTGGTCTCAACGACTTCCCATTATCAAAAAAGAAAAAGAAAAAATACTACAGAAATTATCTTTTTGTTCTGTAGTAAATGAAATCATTAAACGCGATCAACTAATTAAAAATTATTCATAAGTTAATTGTTCAACACTTGGAACTGGAATACTGCCAATTAATGTATTTGTATGCCATATTTTAATTGGCAATGACGGTTTTACACATTTTGATGTTAATTTTAACATATACTCACCATACGTGAGTTTATGTTTATGCGTATTTTTAATTACATTACATGGTGCAGTAGAATATTCATTATCCTCTACAGAATATCCGTTATCAATTAATGGATTACAATTCATAACCTTTCTCTCCAGTTCTTTTATATAGTCTTCAAACGATTTAGATGGGAAATTAGAAGATACTGCAAATTGCCCATGCGTATATTTTCTAAATCTTGATAACATTGCCACATTACTATAAGTAGATTTATTTGCAACCGTTTGATGTGTAATACCCGTATTTATAATATTCACAGGATACCCACGCTTACACACTTTTGCTTCTCTACCACCTACTCTACAATGAGATCCTGCACCAACTCCGACCGGATCTGGACCCTTCATTCTCGTATACGTAGGNGTTCGAAATATATTATGCGGTGGTTGCCGTAATACACCATTAATATTAAACTCATTTTTACTTACTTGCGAATGCATAGCTTGAGATTTTTTTTTCAAAGTAACAATAGACATATACTTTCATTATATATTAATATTGAGAATACTTTTTGAAATAATGGTAAAACTCCAATCCATTCCATTTAAATTTAACGGAAACCCTTTATCATCATATAACATAACATAAAATGAAGTTATATCCACTGGACCATAATATTCTCTTGTTGCCAATTGTAATGGTCCACTAAATTCAACCAATATTTTACCTGGTGCACTATCTCTCACTACATACTCGCCACTTGAATTTATATAACCCCAATCATTTAAATTTTTAATAGGTACTTTTGCAAATATATCGGATATGTTCGGAAATGAAATCTGTAGTGAACTTATATCCGGATTATATGAATTATTAATTGAATTAATAGTATAAATTTGTTTTTCAGTTAATCCAATTGCATTTGACGTAATATTAACTGTTGTTTTTGACGTTTGATATTGCGGTAACGATCTATTATAATAAGATGGCAACGATAATGTTTGATCTGATTTCGTAGAAATATTTACCACACTTTTATTCATACGATTTGTTTTGAAATCATCCAATTGTATTATAATATATTTAGTCCCACCTGAATCTATAATACTCGGTGAATATTCAATCATATCTACATGCTGTTTACCATCCACGAAGTTTTGATTTAAAATAACAAATGGATTTCTATACCCTAACAACCATCCTAAATTATAATTAATTTTTGTTTTTAATGGAACGGAATGAAATAAAAATCCTATTCTAAACCTCTTATAAACGGAATAATCAAACGGTACACTATCCGGAAGTAAAATCTTAGCTGCATCAAAATTAGCGTTTATTGTTATTTTAGATCTACCTGTATATACGTCTTGATCAAGTGTAAATGTATCCTGTTGGTTTATAAAAATTCCAGTCTTTCTTATTAAATTAGTTACACTATTTACCAATGCTTTAGATGAATAATTACCATCATTAATTTGCATAACAGGATATTCATACTTTATTACCTTTGATGTATCTGAATACGTTGACGATATTTCATTTTGTGCAATCAATACAATTTGAAACACAGTATTTCCTCGGGATTCTTCAAATGTATACCATGATTGCGGTATTTCTACAGAATATAACATAAGTGAAATCACATTCGGTATTGGTTCATTTAATTTAAATAAATAACCAGTTGTATTATCATACGTAGATGAATATTCGCGATACGTAGAATCAATATTAATCAATCGCGAAATTGTATTGTCAAGATGTTCTGCATTATTTAATCTAATATCTCTTACCCCTTTTGCTTCGAATTTTTTCTTTATATCTGTATAAAATTTAACTAATGTTGGTTGATTTTTATATTTTTCAATAAACAAATCACACGCCACNTCAACCTCAGATTCATTTGATATTTCTAATAACTTAAATATTTCTTCTTCTGTATAATTATTTACATCCGTATCATATTCCATATATTTATACTATAATTGATCTTAAATAAATTTAATATCTTAATAAAAATTGATCTTAAATATAAAGTATACCTTATATATATAATGTCAGAGTGCGCTTGTTGTGCAGAAAAATTTAATAAAAGTACCCGGTCCCCAGTACCTTGTTATAAATGCAATTATTCTGCTTGTAAAACATGTGTACGTACCTTTTTAACTAACACACAGGGAATGCCTCATTGTATGAGCTGTCATACACAATTCAATTTAAGTTTTCTCGTTAAACATTTGAATCAATCCTGGACTCTAAATGATTACAAAACATGTATGACCTCTAACTTACTAAGCAGAGAATTGGGTCTTATTCCAGATACGTTACCTTACGCTGAAGCAGAAAAACGTAAACAAGCCCTTATCAAGAAAAATATCGGAATCAAAACACAAATACAAGAACTCGAACAAAAACTAAGAAAACTTCAGAGAACACATACTGCAAATAATTATCTCATTCGAGGTGAAACAGTTCCAGAACGTTACAGAAATTGTATTGATTCAGATGGACCAATTCAAGTAGATACTCGCAAAAAATTTATTATGGCTTGTCCCGGTCAAGGCTGTAAAGGATTCCTTTCTACATCTTATAAGTGCGGATTATGTGAACGTTTTACATGTAAAGATTGTATTACAATTAAAACCACGGATCTACACGTATGTGTTGAAAGTGACCGTGAAAGTGCAAAATATATCCGCGAAAATACAAAGGCATGCCCTAAATGTAATGAACGTATTCAAAAAATTGACGGGTGCGACCAAATGTATTGTATGGCCCGAGATGAAGCCAATAAAGTATGCGGTTGTGTTTGGAGCTGGAAAAGCGGCGAAGAAACACCCGGTGTTGTAGTTCATAATCCACACTTCTTTGCATTACAGAGAGAACTTGGATATGTCCCGCGTACTGCAGGAGATGTACATTGTGGAGGTATGCCGGAAATTCACAGTGTGCTTCAATTATTTCGACACATTCATCGCGTAGTTTCCGAAGATGAGAAACGAGTACTTAATCTTGTTTCATTCAGCTCTGAAATTCAAACATTATATCGTAGATTGAACGAACATGTACAATACGAAATTCCTCGTCATCGTAATGTAATTCGAAGACATCCCGATGTCATGCGCAAAAATCGTATCAATTATATCCTAACTTCTATCAGCAAAGAACAATTTGGCGATATTCAATATCGTACCGAAAAAGAGTACCAAAAAACATTGGAAACACTTCATACATTAGAACTTATCGGTGTATGCGGCATTGAAACATTTCAATCTATTGTTCAAGATATCCCAACTCTAAACATATTCAATGATTGTGTTATTAGTCATAAAGATTATACCCAAACAGTATTAGATGATATTCGTAGAAAGGTAATAAATTTTCATTCTGTTATTGATTTTTGTAATGATAAAATGAAAGAAATTAGTATAACTTATCACGGTTCTGTACCTGTATATGATCATACATGTGGTGTATCCAATAAAAAATTTAGAATAAACGGTGAAGAAGTTAAAAAATATACACCACGACCAATGAATGCATAAAATATTACCTTTTTTTATGGATGATCGTTTAGTATTATTAGGTTTAGGAGGAGCTGTAGTATGTATAAGTGGAATGGTTATGTATAACATGAAAGATTATATAGATCTACAATTTTTAAATCTTTCACAAAATTACAACCCACCTTATAGACAAAATTATAAACCACCTTATAAACCACCTTATAGACAAAATTATATATCAAAACCAACATATAGACAAAATTACAACCCACCGTATAAACCAATGTATAGACAAAATTATACAAGAAAACAAAATAAATTTTAGTACGTTATACTATGGAACCTCAAATTATTTTAGCATTTACTTTACTTGCCGGAACACTTGCGTTAGGATTTATTACTACTAGTAACATTCTCAACCGAAACAAAAAAGTAAGTAATTACAGAAAAACGCTTAGACGCGGTCAACGCGCCGGAACTAAAAAAAATTAAAACGTTTTTTAAAGTTTCCATTCTATACAATGGAAACTTTATACGACAACGATAAACAATGGTCTATCTCCTGGTCCAAAAATCCAAATAATACATACACTTTAACTACTCTTCACGGCAAAATTAATGGAAAAATGGTTGAACATTCTACCATCATTTCCTCCGGCAAAAATATCGGACGATCTAACGAAACTACCGTCCTTCAACAAACAAAACTTGAAGCTCAAAGCGCCTGGAACAAAAAAGTCAAACAAGGTTACTCTGCATCCAACAAAGATAAAGTAAAATTTGTTAAACCCATGCTCGCCAACACTTATTCTGAAGATATGGATATAACATTTCCCGTTTGGGTTCAACCTAAATTAGACGGCGTCCGCTGCCTCGTTTATAAAAACGGGCATGACATTTGCTTCCAGTCTCGCAAAAATACCATGTACGAACCCATCGAACATTTACTACCCGAATTAACGCGCTTATTTGAAACTTTACCCAAAAATACCGTTTTAGACGGCGAATTATACACCCACGGGCTCGGCTTTGATAAAATTGTAAGCATGGTTCGTCGCGGAACCGGAGAAAAAGAAAAACATCCCGATCTTTCTACTTTACACTACACCATATACGATCTGATTGACAATAGGTCAATGTTATATGAAGATCGATTACAATTGTTACAGTCTGCATACTCTAAATTTAATTACAAAAATATTCAGTGCATTGAAACCCACAGTGTCAATAGTAAATACCGTATCGATCAATGGTTACATACATTTGAAGATAAAGGATACGAAGGTCTCATGATTCGGCGAAACGGATTATACAAGGAAAATCGTTCCAAAGATCTTTTGAAATATAAACGATTTCTAGACGATGAATTTGAAGTTGTCGGTCACCATGAATCCAAAACCGGTACCGCTGTATTTGATTGTATTACTAAAGACGGCTCAATATTTAGCGTACTTATGAAAGAAACCATGGAAATGAAACAAGATAGGATGAAAAATGTAGAAGACTATTACGGTAAAATGTTAACTGTTCGGTTTCAAGAATGGACCAAAGATAAGATACCGCGGTTTCCGGTCGGCATTCAATTTCGCGATTATGAATAATTTAGCTATTTTTAATACTTTATAATATTTATAATTACTTTCAAGAACTTGTACATCTAATTAAAGAAATTATCATAGACGACTCCAAAATAGTATTAATAGGAGAATTAAAAGGTAACATAAAAAATTGTTTAATGCCATTAGTTGGAAAATTGGTACGGTAAATATAAAATAATTACGTAATTTAAATATTCATGATGCAATTATTAATTGTCGGTTTGATGTATTAACAGTTATTCTTTTACACACGATGATATTATTCATTTTATAAATAGCAATAAAAATAAACAGTTTATAAAGAATGTTTTTATTAAAGACCATGAATGTACAGGGATAGATAATATTTATATTGGTAATACAAATACCATATACAAGCTCATTTACGAATTTTATTTTAATTTAGATAAAATTATTCAAAATATTTAGTTTTTAGAATAAATGATAAGATACCGTACTTTATCGATACCCCGCAATCTAATTCGATAATATAGATCCGTTGGCAGCTTTCGTTCCAAAATAGCGTATAAATCTGATTGTTTAATAAAAAACGAGAAATGAGTGATAAACGGCGAAATGAGTGACAAAATAAAATATAGGAATAGTATATGAATAATAATGCACTAATCATTTCTGGAGCAGTAGGAGGTGTAGTGCTGGTTACTGCATTACTTGCGGCAAACGAATATAACAAAAAGGTAGATGGTCCAACTCGTATAAGCGGAAACTGGTTTGCATCCGCGGATCCAAGATGGCGCGAATCAAGATATAGATGGACTGAATCTGAAACCAACAGAAGAACTCGGGTAAGAAATCAGTTAGATCCTAATAATGATTATGAAGCAATTTTGCATCGACCTTCTAAGGGGTGGGGTGGTGGCAGAAAAACAAGAAGGAAATAAAAATTGAAATAGTATTCCTCACTATAAAAATGTATACAAGACTGTTCTCGAATGGCTACACTTACCCAGACTAGCGATGTGTCAATTACGATGGAAGCCGAGTGTTGCGTGTGTGCCGAAGTGGTTGCGATCAAGGATCAAACGGTGCGATCATGTGGGCATATGATGTGTAATGGGTGTGATTCATCGTGGCGATCTCGCGGTACATTTATTAAGCAAGATTGTTATACTAAAAAGGGTGAAAAATTTTCAGTATTTGCGTCGCATTCTCTATGCCCGTTGTGCCGTGCTGCAGAACCGGCAACGGCTTATATGAATCGAAGCAAGGAGTCGCTAATTCATGAGATTCAAATGTTGGCGGCGACTGTTCACATGAAATGCGGAGGAAAGGTGGATCCCTATACTGCAATCGATCTTAGCAGTTTAGGAAATAAAGCTCCTCCGGCATCACGATTACAAAATGTATATGGACTTGCTCATTGGGTGCGGGAAGTGTTGGAGCCGTATGTTCCTCCGGTTACGTTTGTACCGCCAGTACCGCCAGTACCGCTAATACCAAGACCTCCATCAACTCCAGCGCCGGTACATCGGGCTCCACGACCATTTGGGGCATCGGGTCCGGTTATGGTAACACCTGCAGTGAGAATTCAGCCGGCAATGGAGGGGCGGTATATAACTGCAGATACGTGTATTCGGCGATTCAAGCGGNTGGGATGTACTACAGCTCGGACAAAACTTCGATGCCCGTCGTGTCACTATAATTTGTGCCGATCTTGCCGCGGTCAGTGTCCGTGTGTTTAAAAAAAGGTAAATTTAAATATCATCAAAATCAATATTCATTTCAACTTCTTCTGTAGTGACATAGGTGTCATAATCTTGCTCTGTTTTTTCTTCACCTGTAAAAACAGACCAATCATTGCTAAGTTCCATTAATTTAGTAACTTCTGATTTAGAATAAACTTCAAGCATGTCGCAATGTGTTTTCTTGGTAGAATAGTCTCTGTCGGCAACAAGTAGCCA
>JGI25914J50564_10000252_pt1 | contig 17433 bp, 17 predicted proteins | sample LauGreSuBDMM15SN_2_FD_50564 | JGI IMG/M metagenome (IMG submission 50564) | reverse complement strand
TCGCCGTAGCTGAAGCCGCCGGGGATGATCACCGCATCGAGGCCTGAGAGATCGCGCTCCTCATGCCAGAGGAAGCGGGTTGGCACCCCCAAACATCCTTCCGTTGCCCAGCGCACGTCCCGATCGCAGTTCGAACCCGGAAACACCACTACCCCAATGCCCATTTCAGCCTTCCCCCACGGGGCTGGACGTGCCAGAGCTTTCGCCGCTGGCGGCCAAATCCAAGGTCCAATTTTCGATCACCGCATTGGCCAGCAGGCGATCACTCAAGAGGCTGAGTCGTTCCCGTGCCGTGGCCAGGTCGGGGGCCTCAATCTCCAGTTCCACCGCCTTGCCGATCCGCAGCTTGACAATGCCTTCCACACCGAGGCGGCTGGCGGCAGAGCGGGTGGCCTCGCCGGCGGGATCCAGGACCGATGGCCGCAGCGAGACCAGAACGCGGGCTGAGTAGACGGGCACCAGACCTCCGGGTCAATTGTCAAATCTTGGCAGGCCGGCTGCAGCCAGCCAGCCCTTAGGCCAGGCCCAGGAGGGCCCGCAGCTCCTGCTCCAGCGCGGCCCCATCCACCTGCAAGCCCAGCGCCACCAGTTCCAGGCCAGGGAGGTGGTCCTGATCGGCGGCGGCGGCCTTGGGATCGAACCAGCACTCGAGCCGGGGCCCCACCGCCTGGATTTGCAGAGGCTGGGCCTTCCCGGCCAGCCAGGCGCGCCCCTTCAAGCGCAGGAAGTTCTGGCGACCGATCTGGCTCCGCAGCAGGCTTTCCAGCGCCTGGCGATCGACAGGACCCTCGAGCCGCAGCGCCACCGATTGCATCGCCACATGGCTGTGGTCATGGTGATCGTCATGATCGTGATCGTGATCGTGCGGGTGATCGTGATCGCCCTGGCTGTGACTGTCATGGCTGTGATCGCCCATGCCGTGATCCCCCTGATCGCGCTCGAGGCCCAGGAGCAGGGCCGCTGGCACCTGGCCCCGGGCCATGGGCAGCACCGTGACGCCAGGACGAAGCTTGGCGGCCAACTCGGTTTGCAGGTCAGTGATCTGCTCGGCTTGCAGGCAGTCGGCCCGGCTGATCAGCACCAGGTCGGCGGCCTCAAGCTGGTCATCGAACAACTCTTCAATGGCGCTGAGGTGATCAAGGCTGGGATCGGCCAGGCGCTGGGCCTCGATCGCGGCGGGATCGCCCACCACGTGGCCCTGGGCTAGGGCTTCGCCATCCACCACCGTCACCACGCCGCTGACGCGGGTGCGGGTGCGGATCTCGGGCCAGCGAAAGGCCTGCAGTAGGGGCTCGGGCAAGGCCAGCCCGCTGGTTTCAATGACGATGCCGTCGAGCTGGTCGGCGCGCTCCAGCAGCAGTTGCATCGTCGGCAGGAATTCATCCTGCACGGTGCAGCAGAGGCAGCCGTTAGCGAGTTCCACCACCCGGCCGTCGAGCTCCTCTTCGGGGCAGAAACCGCAACTGCGGATCAGGTCGGCATCGATGCCAACCTCGCCGAATTCATTCACCAATACGGCCAGCCGTAGGCCACTGGACAGGAGCAGCTGGCGCAGCAGGGTCGATTTGCCTGCCCCTAAAAAGCCAGTCACCACCGTCACCGGTAGGCGGCTCGGTTTGGTTTGGCCAGGGCTAAGGGGACTGGGCTGGGGGGTGACAACCATGGTCAGGGCACCAAGGCGGACCAGGCAAAGCTGGAGCCCACGCCGATCAGGATTCCGGCCGTCAGACGCAGCTGGCTAGCGCTGAGGCCCGTGCCCCAGCGACGCACCAGGGTGAGGGAGGTGGTGAGCAATAGTCCTTGGCTGACCAGCAATCCCACCAAATAGAAGGCAATCGGGCTTTGTTCCCAGCCGATCACCGCGGCGCTTAGCACGTAGCCATGCAGGGCAAAGGCCGGCACCAACAGCAGGGCCGGCAGGCGGTCAAGCAGCACCAGACCCACCACCACCAGGGACAGGGCCACCAGGGGTTCGGCCAGGGGGATGCCGGGCAGGGCCAGGCCCAGGCAGGAGCCGGCTAGCCCCGTGGCGAGCAGGCCAAGCACCCAGCTGAGCCGTTTCTGCAGGCCCACCAGGCCCAGGGCCAGCAGGAAGAGCAGGTGATCAGGTCCAAACAGGGGATGGGCCAGGCCGCTGACCAGCCCAGTCAAGGGCGACGGGGTCAGCTGGAACAGGTGAATCAAATGGTGGGCGGAAGCTGGTGCGGCAAAAAGCAGAACCAGGGCAGCCGCTCCCAGTGGGAGGGTCGCGCCGAGGCGAAGGTTGGTCATCCGGAAAGCTGGTCCGAGCCAGGGATGGGGTGGACTTCGGCGGGTGTTCTGACTGGGCTAAACCCCAAAGGATTCCGCTTCACAGCTGCGGGACAGCGCCGGACTCAGTGCCTGGTTTCCCAGGACCCCACCGGACTTTCCCCGTTTCCTCCCCTGGCTGGTCACCGGGGGAACCGAACACGAAATCTAGGCCTCCCTTGGCCTAGCGACAGCCGAGGCTTTCGCGGGTGTCCACACCCGTACGCGGATTGGTGCCGCTGGCCCGGGCGCAGAGGGCTTTTTGCTGGGGCAGGTCGATCACCGCGTCACTGAAGTCGGCCCCTTCTATGCGGGCGCCCGTAAAGCGGCTTTGCATCAGCATGGCGTTGCGCAACACGGCATCGCCTAGGTCGGCCCCATCAAAGCGGCTGGCAAAGGCCACTACGTCCTCAAGATCGGCGCCGTTGAGATTGCTGTCACGCAGATCGCTGCTGTTGAACACGGCGCCGCGTAGGTCGGCGCCGCTGAAATTGAACCCGCCGAGCTGGGCCTTGAGGAATTCCTGCTGCTGGAGGTTGCGGCCATGCATGTCGCTCTGCAGATCCACCAGGGATTTCTGGCTACGCAATTCCGGCGCCGTCATCGCCTCAGCTGGCTCCACGGCCCAGCCAACCAGAAGGGCCGTGGCGGTTATCAGTCCCACCAGCCCCATGGCCAGGGCGGATTGGCCTAGGCGCCCCAGACGATTTAGCCAGCCCTGCCAAGCCTTTGGGTTGGGCGCGCCTGCTGGCTTGAGGTGATCGGGCGTTCCGGAGCGGGACAACGGCAGCCCTAGCGTGTTGCTTCAAGTTATGGCAAGGCGCCGCCCCACCGCGAAGCGATGAGCATGTCCCTGCGGGTGGTGGTTCCACCCCACCCCTTGATCGGCCACTGGTTGACCCTGCTGCGCGATCAGGACACGCCCACCCCCCTGTTTGCCACGGCGATGGCGGAACTGGGTCGCTGGCTCACCTACGAGGCCCTGCGCGACTGGCTGCCCCACCGGCGGGTGGAGGTTCAAACCCCCCTGGCGTCCAGCGAAGGCACCGTGATTGACCCGGCCGCCCCCCTGCTGGCCATCCCGATGCTGCGCTCGGGGCTGGGGCTTTGGGAGGGGGCCCGCACTGTGCTGCCCACGGCCCTGGTGGCCCATGTCGGCTATGCCAGCGATGCCGGCCTGGGGGCCGGATCTTCCTCCCCAGCCGCCTACCTTGATGGGCTTCCCGCCGAGATCGGTCCCACCACAGGTGTGCTGGTGTTTGAGCCCCTGGTGGGGGCAGCCACAAATCTTCTGACGGTGCTGGAGCGCTTGGAAGCACTGGGGGTGAGCGGGCGCCAGGTGCGGGTGATTTCGGCCCTGGCCGCTGCCCCGGGGCTCAAGACCCTGGGCGAGCGCTTCAGCGATCTCACGCTTTATGCGGCCTGCATCGACGCCGAGCTCGATGGGCAGCAGCGGATCGTGCCCGGGCTAGGTGATGCCGAAGCCCGTTTGTTTGGAACCTGATACGGCTGCCAGGCCCCGGGGCGGTGGCTGGCTTGCACCAGCCTGCCTAAACTCACGACCATTGAACCTTTTGTATTTCAGCGGTAATGCAGCAGAGCAGCGACAGTCAGTCCAACCTGATGATCAGCGCCATGGCGGGGGCCTTCCTCGGGGCCGCCGGGCTGGCCTGGTGGCTGCTGTCCCAGGCTGAGCGGCGCCAGGAGCTGCAGCGGCGGGTCCGTTCCCTGCGCTTTGCGTCCGAACTCCGGGAGCCTCCAGCCGATCGTCACTTGCCGGAAGGGGAGCTGCAGGACCGGGTCCAGCAGCTCAACCAGGCCATTGAGGATGTGCGCCGCCAGCTGGAAAGCCTCAGCATCCCGGCTCCTGTCGATCGCTAGGCCCCGTTTTGCGCTGCTGAGGCCTGGGGGCCCGTCAGGTTGAACGGCGCATCGGTAGGTTGCATACCAGTGCTTTTTTGTAGGCCATGCTGCGCTCCGCTGCCATTACCCAGGGCTTCCAGCGGTCCCCTAACCGCGCCATGTTGCGGGCGGTGGGCTTTGGCGACGACGACTTCAACAAGCCGATCATCGGCATTGCCAACGGCTACAGCACCATCACCCCCTGCAACCTGGGGTTGAACGAGCTGGCCCTACGGGCCATCGCTGCCGCCAAGGCGGCCGGTGCCATGCCCCAGATGTTCGGCACGATCACGGTCAGTGATGGCATCTCGATGGGCACCGAGGGGATGAAGTATTCCCTAGTGAGCCGCGAGGTGATCGCCGATTCGATCGAAACCGCCTGCAACGGCGAAAGCATGGATGGCGTGCTGGCCGTGGGCGGCTGCGACAAGAACATGCCCGGTGCCATGTTGGCGATTGCCCGCATGAACATCCCGGCCATCTTTGTCTATGGCGGCACGATCAAGCCCGGCAAATTAGGTGGCTGTGATCTCACGGTGGTGAGTGCCTTTGAGGCGGTGGGGCAATTCGCCGCCGGCACGATCGATAACGACCAGCTCACCGCCGTGGAAAAGAACGCCTGCCCGGGTGCAGGCAGCTGCGGTGGCATGTTCACCGCCAACACGATGAGCTCCTCGATCGAGGCCATGGGCCTGAGCCTGCCGGGCAGCTCCACCATGGCTGCCGAAGACCCCGAGAAGGCCGAGAGTGCTGCCCGCTCGGCCGAGGTGTTGGTTGAGGCGATCGCCGCGAACATTCGCCCCCTGGACCTCCTCACCCGCGAGGCGTTTGAGAATGCCATCAGCGTGATCATGGCCGTGGGCGGCTCCACCAATGCGGTGTTGCACCTGCTGGCGATCGCCCGCACCGCCGGGGTGCCGCTCACCATCGACGACTTTGAGACGATCCGCCAGCGGGTGCCGGTGATCTGCGATCTCAAACCCAGCGGCCGCTACGTGACCACCGACCTCCATGCCGCCGGTGGCATTCCCCAGGTGATGAAGCTGCTGCTCGATGCGGGCCTGCTCCATGGCGACTGCCGCACGATTGAAAACAAGACCCTGAAGGAGTCCCTGGCCGCCATTCCGTCCGTGCCCCGCCCAGATCAGGACGTCATCCGTCCCTTGAGNAANCCCCTATACGCCAAGGGNCACNTGGCCGTGCTCAAAGGCAANNTGGCCACCGAAGGCAGCGTCGCGAAAATCAGTGGCGTTAAAAATCCCCAGGTCACCGGCCCTGCCCGGGTGTTNGAAAGCGAAGAAACCTGCTTGGCCGCCATCCTCGAGGGCCAGATCCAGGCAGGCGATGTGCTGGTGATCCGCTACGAAGGGCCGGTGGGTGGCCCGGGCATGCGCGAGATGCTCTCGCCTACCTCGGCGATCATTGGCCAGGGCCTGGGCGACAAGGTGGCCCTGATCACCGATGGCCGTTTTTCGGGCGGCACCTACGGCATGGTGGTCGGCCATGTGGCCCCCGAAGCCGCCGTTGGCGGCACGATTGCCCTGGTGCAGGAAGGGGACAGCATCACGGTGGATGCCCACCAACTGCTGATCCAACTCAACGTCGATGACGCCGAGCTGGCACGCCGNCGCGCCGTCTGGAGTGCCCCTACTCCCCGCTACACCACCGGAGTGCTCGGCAAATATGCCCGGCTGGTGAGCAGCAGCAGCCTCGGGGCGGTCACGGACCAGCCCTAGTCCCCAACCACCAGGGCGCGAATGCGGCGGGCCAGGGCTTCCAGGGGCATGCCGCCCNCGGGCCGCTCGCAGCGTTCGCCACTCACCGCGTCCATCCAAACCGGATGGGATCCCTGCCAGAGCAGGGGGGCGCTTTCATCGGCCAGGGTCACCAAGGTGAGGTGGATGTCGCTGCCGCTGCGGTAGAGCTCCAGCTCCAAATCGGCCTGCTCGAGCCGGGCGCCCTCGGGGCTGCGGGGCTCAATTCGCACGCAGAGATCACCAACTGCGGCTCCGGCTTCGGGCAGGTCCCCCACGAGCCGAACACCGTGCCTGTTGGGCTTGAGGCAGAGGTCAGCGGCGGCGGCTAAGCGGCTGGCGAAGTCCTGCCAAGTCTCCTGATCGCTCCAGTCCATGGCATCCAGTTAGGCGTCAGGGCAGGGCCCGAATGGCCTGAATCCTTAGCTGCAGGGGACCGGCGCGAAAGCCGTTGTTCACCCCTCCGTCATCGCCAAAGCGGGAATGGAGGATCTGCAGCCGGGTGATGCGGGACGCATCAAAGCGCAGGGGCAGCCCCACGGGCTTGGCCCGCACGCTGGCCCGCAGTTGGCTGAAGGGAATCCATACCTGGGTGAGCCCCTGGGCTGCGGTGTCGAATTCGGCCACCCAGCGCAGACCGCCCGGGATCAATTCGGTGAGGCCGGCCAGGCCATCACTGCAGGCGATCGCGAGCTTGTAGCGGCGCCCATCGCCTTCGATCTCCAGTTGCAGGCCGGCTTGGGCCGAGAGATCCAAGGGCGGTGAGAACAAGGGCGAGCGGCAACTAACAAAGCCACCACCCTCGGCAACCACCTCCGCCGTCATCACCAGGCCCGAGGAGCCGATCTGGCACTGGCCCTGGCTGCGGCCGCCCATGATCGTGTCATTGAGGCTGTGCCAGCCGGCAAAGCCATCGCCGGCCACGATTAGCAGGGAGCCGTCGCCAGGGGGAACGCTGGGGTCACGGCTTGGCTCGGCACTGCTGCTGCCGGTGGGGCTAGGGGACACGGTGCTGCTGGTGCCGCCTGGGGCGGTAGGGGAGGGAGGCTTCACCAGTCTGGCGATGGAGTCCAGGGGGGTGAGCCTGGACAGATTCGAACCTGGGGCAGCCAGGCTTGCCCTTCCGTAAGCCAGTAGTACCAAGCTGGGGACCAGTCGTAGCAAGCCCCTGGCCAGGCCCAATCGGACTGGCCTAGACGCCACCAGCGACCAGGGCCGCCGCGTCGGCATCGGCAAGCACCAGCACCGGAGTGTGGGGTTGCACCAGTTTGGCGGGGGTGCGGAGGGGGGATTCGCTGGGATCCAGCAGGCGCCTGAGGGCCTCCTGCTTGGCTGCGCCACTCACCAGGATGACCACCTGGCGGGCGGCGCTAAGCACCGGCGCTGTGAGGGTGATGCGCTCAAGTCCCTTGCCTTCGCCCACGGCAACGGCCCGATCGCTGACGCCCGCGGCGGCGCTGCCCGGAAACAGGGAGGCTGTGTGGCCGTCATCGCCCAGGCCCAGCAGGATCAGATCGAGCACGGGCGGATCCCCAGCGCAGAGCCGGCGAAGGGTTTGCTCGAAAGCTTCGGCTGAAGCCAGGGGCGTGTCCCGCTCGGTGGGCACCGGATGGAACACGGCCTGCCGGGCCGGACCTTGGGCCAAAAGGGTTTCGTGGAGCATGCGGGCATTGCTAGACGGATCCTCCGGCCCGACCCAGCGTTCATCACCGAGCAGCACATCGACCCGGTCCCAGGCCAGTTGTTGCTGGCCCAGGAGCCGGTAGGCGGCCGCCGGGGTGGTGCCGCCGGCGAGGGCTAGTAGGACCCGTTCGCGTTGAGCCAGGGCCAGCTCCAGCTCTCTGGCCAGTAGTTCGGCCGCTCGGCGGGCGAGCAACTCCTGGTTGGGGCTGATTTCGAGTTGGTAGACGACGCCTGGGTCAGCCATGGCAGCCCCGCTCAATCCAGCCACTCGGTGTGGAAGCTGCCGGCCTTGTCCACCCGCTCATAGGTGTGGGCGCCGAAGCAGTCGCGCATGGCCTGCACCAGGTTCTGGGGCAGGCGGCCTGTGCGGTAGCTGTCGATGTAATCGAGGCTGCTGCTCAGGCAGGGCACGGGAATCCCAGCCAGGGCGGCGCCGGCCACAACCTGGCGCAGGCCGGGTAGGCGGCGGTTGATCTGCTCGGCAAACCAGGGGTCCACCATCAGGTTGGGCAGGGAGGGGTTGGCGGTGAAGGCGTCCTGGATGCGTTGCAGCAGGCGGGCGCGGATGATGCAACCCCCTTTCCAGATCTGGGCAATCGAGGAGAGGTCCAGCTTGTAATCGTGCAGCTTGGAGGCTTCCACCATCAGGGCCATGCCCTGGGCGTAGCTAGCGATGGAAGCGAGAATGCAGGCGTCCTGCAGCGGAGCCATGGCGTCGGCGGGACTGCCCAGGTCGATGGCCACCGGGGCCGGGGCCACCAGCACGGATTCGGCCTGGAGCCGCTCGTTGCGCAAGGAGCTCATCACCCGGGCGTTGAGGGCCGCGTAGATCGTCGGCACGGAGATGCCCATCTCCAAAGCGCTGACCACGGTCCAGAGGCCCGTGCCCTTCTGGCCGGCAGCATCAACGATCTTTTCAACCAGATCGGAGCTGTCCTGNGGATCGCGGGTGCGCAGGCACACCTCGGTGATCTCCACNAGGAAGGAGGAGAGTTCTTCGGTGTCGTTCCAGGCGGCCAGCACGTCGGCCATGGCGATGCCACCCAGGCCGGCGGAGCGCTTCATTAGGTCGTAGGCCTCGGCCAGGATCTGCTCGATCCCGTATTCGATGCCGTTGTGCACGGTCTTGACGAAGTGACCGGCGCCACCGGGGCCGATGTAGGTGACGCAGGGACCATCGTTGACCTGGGCGGCCATCTTGCGCACCAGCCCTTCGATCGCGTCGTAGGCACTGCGGGTGCCGCCAGGCATCATGCTCGGGCCCTCTAGGGCACCCTTGGCGCCGCCGGAGACGCCCATGCCAATGAAGCCGAAGCTTTTGCTTTCCAGGTCAGCGACGCGGCGCTCGGTGTCGGTGTAGAGGGAATTGCCACCATCGATCAGCAGATCACCCTCTTCGAGATAGGGGGAAATGGTGGCGATGGTGTCATCAATCGCCTGGCCGGCCTTGATCATCATCAAGATGCGGCGCGGTTTCTCCAGCTTGTCGACAAAGTCCTGGAGGGAGGTGGAGCCAATGATGGCCTTGCCTGCGCCCCGACCGGCCAGAAACTCCTCGGTCTTGGCGTAGGTGCGGTTGTAGACGACACAGGAAAACCCGTTGCGCTCAGCATTGAGCACCAGGTTTTCCCCCATCACCCCAAGGCCAATCAGACCGAAGTGGGCTTTCTGCATTGTGATCCCGTCCTGGTGCGGATNCCATCAGTGTGGCGACGGGCACCGTTGGNCGGAAGTAAGCCCGCCGTCTCTGTGAGGGACAGCGCACCGAATCGGAGCGGCTTCCCTGCTGTGCGACAACAACAAAGCCGCTGCAACCTCCAGAGGGGGTCAGCAACGGCTCGATCAGGGCCCGGGGTTGACCCGGGGCTTGGTCCGGCTAACGGGGAGGGGGCTGAGCCCAGGAACCCGAGGGGCAGAGATGCCCGGCTCCTACCCCTGAATCAGCGGCGGGCCTTAGATCACCGTTCCATCGGTGATCGTCACGTTTTTGGCAACAACAACGATGCCATTGCGNATGTAGAAGCCCAGCTCAGGCCGGTCCGCCTCTTCGACGTGGTCCTTGTTGACGATCGTGACGTTGCGGCCAATGCGCACGTTCTTGTCGATGATCGCGCGCTTCACCGTGGAGCCCTGGCCCACGCCGATCGGGGTGCCGCCGCGTTCCCGCAACACGGCGCGCTCCTCGCGGGACTCGAAGTAGTCCGCCCCCATCACCAGGCTGTCCTGCAGAACCACCTCGTCCTCGACCCGGGTTCGCACTCCGAGCACACAGTGGTGGATGCTGCAGGCCCGCAGCATCGAGCCTTCGCCGATGATCGACTGGGTCACCTGGGCGTCGAGCAGCTTGCTCGGGGGCAAGTAGCGGGGGCGGGTGTAGATCGGGAATTTTTCGTCGTAAAAGGAGAAGGCGGGGTTGGGCTGGTCGGTGAGGGCCATGTTGGCCTCATAGAAGGCCCCGATCGTGCCGATGTCCTCCCAGTAGTCGTCAAAGAGGTAGGTCTGCAGTCGGTCGCCCCGCTCCAGGGCTGCGGGAATGATCTCTTTGCCGAAATCGGTGAAGTTGGGGTTTTTGGTCAGCAGGTCGAAGAGGGTGTCGCGGCTGAAGACATAGATGCCCATCGAGGCCAGGTAGGGCCGCCGCGCAGCCTCCTCCGCTGAAAGGCCCATGAGGGAGGTATCCACCTGCATGGCCTCGAGCGCTTTGCCCTTGGGCTTTTCGCGGAATTCACGGATGCGTCCGTCGTCGTCGGTGTGCATCAGGCCAAAGGACTCGGCCTGGGCCGCATCAACGGGCAGGGCCCCGACGGTGAGGTCGGCTCCGGTTTTGATGTGGTGTTCGATGAACAGGCTGTAATCCATCCGGTAGAGCTGGTCGCCGGAAAGGATCAGGTACTGGTCCACGTCCCATTCCTGGAATAGCCACTGGTATTTGCGGACCGCGTCGGCCGTGCCCTCAAACCAGCTGGGGCTGGAGGGGGTCTGTTGGGCCGCCAGTACCTCCACAAAACCCTGGCCGAAGCCGGCCGAAAGGTTGTAGCTCTGGCTGAGGTGACGGTTGAGCGAGGCGCTATTGAATTGCGTCAACACGTACATCTTGTTGATGCCGGAGTTGATGCAATTGCTGATCGGTATATCAATCAAACGGTATTTGCCAGCTAGCGGCACGGCCGGCTTGGCCCGCGTCTGGGTGAGGGGAAAAAGACGGGTCCCGGCTCCGCCGCCAAGAATGATGGCAAGGACTCGTTTCATCAGCGTTCTCCCCTTTGCACTGTCAGGGTTTGGCAACGGTAGTTGATCGTCTGGCCCGCCCAAGGCATGGCAACGCACATTGATGGAACTGGTTGCTGAACGGTCGATACGGGCCGATCAGCTGTCGGGATTGTCGTCCCGCAGCTCAAACAGCCGCTCAAGCACGCCCATAGCCACATGGCGCTGCTGGCGGGGCTGGGGAGCCCGCAGATTGGTCACGGGGGTATGGAGAATCTTATTGATAATGCCCTTGCTGAGGGCTTCCATCACCTTGCGATCGCGGGCGGACAGGTCGGGGCCCATGCGGCTAAGGGCTTTCTGTAATTCCTGCTCGCGAATATCTTCCAGTTGGCGGCGCATGCGGTTCACGACCGGCACCGCTTCGAGGCCATCCCACCATTCCAGAAACAGTCGGGATTCCTCCTCAAGCAGCCCCTCCGCTTCGGCAGCAATCTCGCGGCGGGCCTCCTGGTTGCGGGCCACGACCTCCTGGAGGTCGTCCACATCGAAGGCTCCCACGCCGTCAATGCCCTGCACATCGGAGCTGATGTTGCGCGGCACACCGATATCGATCAGCAGCAGGGAGGAGCGCCGATTGAGTCGGTTAAGCCGCTCGGCATCAATGATTGGATCCTCAGCGGCCGTGCTGGTGAACACCAGGGAACAGGTGCTCAGGCAGTGGTCCAGGTCGTTGAGGGGCCGGCACTGGACGGGCAGGTCGGGGAAATCGGCCGCCAGCAGTTCGGCCCGCTCCACCGTGCGGTTGAGCAGCACGACGCCGCGGCAGCCCTTGGAGCCCAGGTGTTGCAGCAGCAGCCGCGACATGCGTCCGGCCCCCACTACGGCCACCTGTTCTTGATCGAGGGAGACCAACTCATCGAGACCGCGGCCCTGGCCCACCTTGAGCTGGGCCAGTTCCACGGCTGCCGAGCTGATCGACACCGCCCCGGTGCCCAGGTTGGTTTCGGTGCGCACCCGTTTGCCGGTGCTGACCGCCTGGTTCAGCAGGCGGTTGAGAATCGGCCCGATCGAGCGATGCTCCTGGCCGAGCCGGAACATCTTTTTCACTTGGGAGAGGATTTGGCCCTCGCCCAATACCAGGCTGTCCAGGCCTGCGGCCACCCGCAGCAGGTGGGCCACTGCCTCCTCGTGGTGGTAGGTGAACAGGTGGGGGGTGAGTTCCACCAGGTCCAGGCCCGATTGCTCGCTTAAGAAGGTGCCCACCGCGGTTAAACCCTGCTCCGGATGGCGCAGCAGGGTGTAAATCTCCAGCCGGTTGCAGGTGCTGAGGATCGAGGCCTCGAGCACCTGGTCGTCTGCCCTCAACCGCTGGAGGGAGACCTCCATCGTGTGCTCAGCGATGCTGAGCCGCTCGCGGATTTCCACCGGAGCGGTGTTGTGGCTGAGGCCGACGACCGTGATGTGCATGAAGGGCGAACCTCGCTGGCGCTTGGGTGGGATCTGCGTCAGCGCAGGGCGATGCTCTTCGCGCCGTCCTTGATGTGCACCGTGTTGGTGAACCGGGCGGTGTTGTCGAGCGTACTGATGATCAGGCTGCTGGTGCGGGTGCAGTCCTTCTCAAACTTCACGCCGTGGAAGAGCAGGCCGTCGGTGATGCCGCTGCCGGCAAACACGACGTTTTCACCCGATGCCAGTTCTTCGGCTTCATACACCTTATCGATGTCGGTGATGCCCATCTCATTGAGGCGGGCAATGTTGCCTTCAACGGTGTAATCCGCCCACTCGGAGGTTTGGGCTACGGCTGGGTCATACACCAGTTGGCCCTGGAAGTGACCACCGAGGGCGCGCATGGCGGCGGCGGAAATCACGCCTTCGGGAGCAGCGCCAATGCCCATCAGGCAATGGGTGCCGCTGCCCGCGAAACCACAGGCAATGGCGGCTTGTACGTCGCCGTCGGAGATCGGCTTGACCCGGGCGCCGGTGGCGCGGATTTCAGCGATCAGGTCCTTGTGGCGGGCGCGGTCCATCACCACGATCACCAGCTCGCTGGCGGCCAGGCCCAGGCACTGGCTGAGGATGGCGATGTTTTCGGTGGCCGATTTACGGATGTCCACCTTGCCCTTAGCCGAGGGGGGCGCTGCCAGCTTCTTCATGTAGAAGTCGGGAGCATTGAACAAGCCACCGCGGTCGGAGGCTGCCAGCACGGCCATGGAGCCGTCCTGGTTGTTGGCGCAGAGGTTGGTGCCCTCGCAGGGATCCACGGCGAAATCGACGCCGGGACCGGTGCCGCTGCCGACTTCTTCACCGATGTAGAGCATCGGTGCTTCATCCCGCTCGCCCTCACCGATGACGATGCGGCCTTTCATCTGAATGGCGCCCATGCGGGTGCGCATGGCCTCGACGGCGGCGGCATCCGCCTCGTCTTTTTGGCCGAGGCCGGTGAGCTTGGCCGAGGCGATGGCGGCCTGCTCAACGACCTCGAGAATTTCCTGGATAAGGGTGCGATCCACAGCAGTCCGGCGGGGTTGGGGGGCTTTGGCAGGGGGAGCGGCATTGCCGCGCCGCCAGAAGGGCGCTGGGCTGGTTGGGCTGACAGGGCCGATGGCAGCATCGGCTTGCAAGCTTGGACAGTTTTGGCGCAGCTTCCAGCAGCCGCAGGGCCTCTCGGGCTTTTAGCGCCGCTCACTGTATCAGTGGCAGCCAACCGAAATCTGGCCCGGCCAATTCCTACAATGGAAGCCCCTGTGCCCCGGTGGCCCCTCCATGAGCACCAAGCCCCTGGTGATCTCCCCGTCGATCCTTTCGGCCGATTTCTCCCGCCTTGGCGAGGACGTGCGTGCCGTTGACGAGGCTGGCGCTGACTGGATCCATGTGGATGTGATGGATGGCCGCTTCGTGCCCAACATCACGATTGGTCCCCTGATCGTCGAGGCCCTGCGCCCGGTCACGACCAAGCCCCTGGACGTGCACCTGATGATCGTTGAGCCAGAGCGCTACGTGGCTGACTTCGCCAAGGCTGGCGCCGACATCATCAGTGTCCAGGTCGAGGCCTGCACCCACCTGCACCGCAACCTGGCCCAGATCAAGGACCTCGGCAAGCTGGCCGGCGCCGTGCTGAACCCCGGCACGCCCCTCGACACGCTCGAGTATTGCCTCGAGCTCTGTGATCTGGTGCTGATCATGAGTGTCAACCCCGGTTTCGGCGGCCAGAGCTTCATTCCCTCCCAGGTGCAGAAGATCGCAGCCCTGCGCCGCATGTGCGATGAGCGCGGCCTCGATCCCTGGATCGAAGTGGACGGAGGCATCAAGGGCAGCAATGCCTGGCAAGTGATCGAAGCCGGCGCCAATGCAATCGTGTCTGGCTCGGGCGTGTTCAACCAGCCCAGTTACGCCGAGGCGATCACCGGCATTCGCAACAGCCGCCGGCCCGTGGCAGTCGCCGCCTAACCATCTCCTAGCTGGACATCGGCTGGAGACCACCCCTATGCGGCTCTAGCGCTGCATCTCCAACCAAAAGCCCCGGCAATCCTTTAGGGCTGCCGGGGCTTTTTTATTCAAAGGGCCAGGCCAGCCGCCTAGCTATCGAAGAACCAGCCGTAGCTGTGTAGGCCGATGCCGAGGAGGTTGACGCCGATGTAGCAAACGCAGATCACTACCAGGCCGGCCACGGCCACCAGGGCGGGCCGGCGCCCTTGCCAGCCCCGGCTCAGGCGGGTGTGCAGGTAGGCGGCATAGACCAACCAGCAGATCAGGGCCCAGGTTTCCTTGGGGTCCCAACTCCACCAGCTGCCCCACGCCTCATTCGCCCAAACGGCCCCGCTAACGATTCCCACGGACAGCAGCAGGAAGCCCACGGTGATGGTGCGATAGCTGAGGCTGTCCAGCTGTTCGCTGACGCCCATGGCGGCGCTCTGCAGGCTCAGGGCTGGGCCTGGTCCCCCTGCGGTGCTGGCAGCCATCACGCCCTGGCGATAGCCGCCGCTGCCGATCGAGCTGCTGCGCACCTCCAAGGCCTGGCCCCGGTCGGTGAACAGCACCGCCATCGAGAGCAGGGAGCCCACCAGCAGGGCGGCATAGCTCACCATGATCACGCTGACGTGCATCACCAGCCAGCTGGAGCGCAGGGCCGGCACTAGCGGTGAGGCGGCCTGGAGCTGGTCGGGCAGGGCGAAGCTGGCAAAGGCCACACAACCCAGGCCCATGGGGGTGGCCGAGGCAGGCACCAGGGCCGAAGGCCAGGAGCGCTCCACCAGGAGTTGGGTAAGGGTGCAGGCCCAGGCGAGGAAGCAGAGGGATTCGTAGAGGTTGCTGATCGGGAAATGGCCCGATTGCCACCAGCGCAACACCAGCTGGGCCGTGAGGGCCAGGTTGGCGCTGGCCACCAGGACGCGGACCAGGCCGCTATTGGCTGTTTGTTGAGGCACGCCAGTTTTCTGGCCTTGGCCATCGGCTTGGGCTAGAGACGTGCTCAGGCCCCAGAAGGCAATGGGCAGGGCAAGCAGCAACAAGGCAAAGGCGGCCAAGCCCAGGCCAAGTACCGGGTCGGTCAGGGAGATGGGCAACGCTCGAGCGCAAGGTCAGTGACAGCCAGTCTGGCAAGCCATGGCCGGGCTGAGGGTGTGAACGGGCTTAACGGCTGGCCTGACGTAACAGCAGCAGGCCGCCGCCCAGACCAATCCACACCGGCATCCAGGCCGCCAGAATCGGAAAAAGGGTGCCCTTAACCCCTAGGGAACTGAAGATGAACGACATCAGGTAATAGCCAAAAATCAGCAGCACACTGATGCCAAATCCCTGGCTGCGGCTTGTGCGCGAATTGGGTCTCACCCCCAGGCTGCTGCCAATCAGGCCAAAGACCAGGCTGATAAAGGGGAAGGCAAATTTTTCCTGGATGCGCACCCGCATGCGCCGCGCCTCCTTTTGATCACCGGCCTGCTCAAGCAACTGCTCGGCCCTGATCGCCTGGGCCGCAGTCATTTCTTCGGCATTGGTGGGTAGCTTCGCCACCTGGATAGGGGCGGAAGTAAAGGGATAGTAGTAGCGATCAAACTGGGCAGAGGTGGTGGTGTTGTCACCAGGGTTGAGATTAACGATGCGGCCATTGAGAAATTTCCAGAGGCTGCGTTTCTCATCCCAAATTCCTTTCTCGGCCGTCATGATCTGCTGCTGGCCCTGATGGGAGAAATCCAAAACGGTGACATCCAGCATCACCCCTTCGCGAAATTCCCTTGCATAAAACAGCTGGGCCAAGCCCTCCTGGGCAGGGGCCCCGGGATCGCTGGCCTGAATCGAGCCAAAGCGGGAATACACCACATCCTTGCCCCGCTCCGAGGAGAGGGCACGACCGAGGGCTCGATCAAAGGTGATCGAGGCGGCCAGGTTGGCCCGGGGCACGATCACGTCGTTGAACACAAAAGTGAGGCCACTCATCAGCCCCGCCACCACCAGGGCAGGCAGCACCATGCGCCAGGTGGCGACGCCAATGCTGCGCAGGGCCGTGAGTTCACTGGTGCTGGAGAGCCGGCTGTAGGCCAGCAGGGTGGCCATCAAGGTGGCCATCGGAAAGGACAGCACCAGGAAGCTCGGCAGCCGCAACATCAGCACCTGAAAGGCGGCCATGACGGGCAGGCCCGATTCGGCAACCCGGCGCACCAGCTCAAACACCACCCCCACCGACAGGGAGACCGTGGTGAAGGCCGCCACGCCGAACAGCAAGGGACCAAGCAATTCGCCGGCGAGCCAGCGATCCATCAGCGGCAGCTGGCTCCATTGGCTTTGGACCCGGCGGGGTAGGCGCCCTAGGGCCTTGACCATCGACTCCAGGCCGGCGAGGGGTTGCTGCGGTTTGGCAAAATCGGAGAGGCTGCGTCTTGGTTCGCCTGGGTCTGAACCGCCTGGATTTGACCTGGTTTGGTTAGTGGTGGCTCGGGTCATAGCCGGAAGCCCTCGCCGAGATAGTGGCGGCGAACCATAGGATCGGCGGCCAGCTGCTCGGAACTGCCGGCCGCCAGGATGCTGCCGTCGGTGAGGATGTAGGCCCGATCGGTGATCGCCAGGGTTTCGCGCACGTTGTGGTCGGTGATGAATACCCCCATGCCCCGTTGGCGCAGGCTGCCGATCAGGTCTTGGAGGTCGGACACGGCCAGGGGATCGACCCCGGCAAAAGGTTCGTCTAGTAGCAGATAGCGGGGCCCTTGAACCCCGACAGCCAGGGCCCGGGCCACCTCGCAACGCCGCCGCTCGCCGCCGGAGAGCTGGTAGCCGAGGCGATGCACGAAGGCGCCTAGTTGGAATTCCTCGACCAGCTGGTCGAGGCGAGAGCGGCGCTGGCTCTGGCCAACACCGCTCTGCTGCAGGGCCAGGCTGAGGTTGTCCCGCACGCTCAGCTGGCGGAAGACGCTGGCTTCCTGGGGCAGATAACCGATGCCCAGCCGGGCCCTCTGGGGCATTGGCAGGGTCTGAACCTGCAGGCCGTCGAGCAGCACCGTGCCGGCATCGGGGCGCAGTAAACCGGTGACCAGGTTGAAGGTGGTGGTCTTGCCGGCGCCGTTGGGCCCGAGTAAACCCACCACCTCCCCTGCCCGGAGATCAAGGC
>JGI25914J50564_10000248_pt1 | contig 17522 bp, 17 predicted proteins | sample LauGreSuBDMM15SN_2_FD_50564 | JGI IMG/M metagenome (IMG submission 50564) | reverse complement strand
ATCGGTGTGTTTCTCGCAAGGTTGCTGCTCCGTCTCCAGTGCCTCCTGCTCCGTCACCAGTACCTGCTCCTCCTGCTCCTCCTGCTCCGTCACCAGTACCTATACCTGCACCACCACCTTCACCGATTCAACCAAAAATTCAAATACCGCGTTATGGCTCAAAATGTAAAAAATTATTCAAATACAATAAAACGACAAAGTTTTGCGAACGATGTCCTGATGGTACAACACAAATAGGTAAAAATTGTGTATTACAACCAACACATGATTCACAATCTAAAAAAGAAGATCACGTAGTTGTTTTACCTGAACCTGATCCTGATCCTGCACCAGGAATGTCACTAAAAGATATGATAGATGCTCTTGAAAAGGGTGGAGAAGAAATAAAAAATCCAAAGTACGCTGCAGGAAGACACATGGTTTTTGTGTATATTTATTTAATTAAAAAGTATGCCTCTCCCTGTTTATTGTTCAATAAAAATTCAGGTAAACATGCATCAGTCATTAATTACGATGTTCAACGTAACAATTTAGATTATCCAGATAATATTGGCGAATCAATGCTTGATTGTATTCGACGTGGAACTGATACTATTTTTATTACTTTGTATATGTATTATAAAAGACAAGCACATGTAAACATTCTTATTTATCGCCCATTCAAAAGAATTGTTGAAAGATATGAACCGCATGGACAAGAAACTGGTTGGGGATCTACGGGGTACGATGAATACAAATTTAATTTTAAATTAAAACAATTGTTTGAAGAACGAGTTTCAAATGTATTAGGAGAATACACTCCTGTATATAAAACTCCGTATGAACTATGTCCTATGCACCCAAATGGATTTCAAGCGATTGAAAATCTATTACCGTATGATAGAAAGAAGGAAAATGGTTATTGTCAAATGTGGTCAATGTTTCTGATGGAAACTATTTTATTAAATCCAACTCTAAACACTGAAGATATTATTGACGAATGCATTCAAGTTGGTAAAAATGATCCCAAGTATTTCATTAATGTTATACGCGGATATACACAACAAATGGCAAAAGAATTAAAATTATATTTAGGTCAACATGTAAAGGATGTAAAACAGCTTGGAACACCACGAACCAATGAAGCGTTTAACCAGATTGATTTGAATACATTAATTAACGAAACATTAGCTACTACTTCCAAAATAGTAAAACCAATGAAACAAATAGATGCAGCACCAGAAACATTCCCGGTTGTAGAGTTACAATATAACGAAAAACAAATTGATACATTATCTATAGAAGATGCATACAGATATATTAAATTTATAAAGGACCAACACATTTACAAGATACTCGTCCCTGTTTTTAAAAAAGATAAGTATAAAAAAGAATTAAATCATTTAATGATGTCTAGAAAATTAAGATGGGCGACATTAATGGATAACATGTTCAACTACTTTTTTACTACAATTCCACCATTATTATTAAAAAGGTATAAATATTTTGTACGGTTTGATTCAAATCCACCTGAACAACTAAATTGTGACCATGTACCACTTGATTCTATTGAGTTGATGAATGAAACAAAAGCAAAATATCTAAATTTTCACACGTTTTTTACAATTGTGCAATCCAATTATACACAAAAACCACAAGTATTACTTGCAAAAGATGTTAAAAAAATAACAATAGATGTTAAATCCTTATCTAAAAAAGATGTAGTTGAATTATTGTGTTTGATTAAATTTCATAAATTAGATGTAAAATGTGATGCAGATAAAGAAGAATTAGAGAATTTATGTAAAAAACGAAATTTAACAATACAAAATCTTCAAAATTTACGTTCTTTATTTTAAAAATCTATATACTATACATGTATACATCAAGTAACCGTAGAACTAAAAGTAGAACTAAAAGCAGACATAGAACTAAAAGCAGAACTAAAAGCAGAACTAAAAGCAGAACTAAAAGTAGAACTAAAAGCAGAACTAAAAGAACCAAAGGTAGAACATTACGCCAAACACCAAGTAAAATAGTGGATGAGCATGTTGAACTACCCCATCCAATTTTGGAAGACCATTTAGATATTAAAGAGCATATGGATTTATTGAAATCTATCGGTAAACGAATTAAAAATCCAAACTATATTTACGGACGGTACACAATGTTTATATATATTTATTTGATTAAAAAATACTCCTCCTCCTGTGCACTTTTTAATCATGAATATTATTTACACGGTTCAGTTTTAAATTACAATATAACAACGAACAAATTAATTTTTCCGCATGCTCTTGCTCATCAAATGTTGGATTGTATTCATAGAGGCACTGAAATTATTTTTATTACACTTTTTATGGCGGATGAATCACATAAAAATGAACATGTAAATCTTCTTATTTATCGTCCATTTAAAAAGGTTGTTGAGCGATATGAACCGCATGGTAGTCAAACCATGATAAATTCAAAAGAATACAATGAAGATACGATGAATATAATATTGGCAACTTTATTTGAACAAACATTTCAAAGTGTGTTGAAAGAATATACGCCGGAATTCAAAACACCTGATGATATTTGTCCAACCATGGGATTCCAGGCAGTAGAAAGTAGCGTACCTACGCCATTTGAAGACGGGTATTGTCAATTATGGGACATGTTTATGATGGAAACTATTTTAATGAATCCATCCATGAATACATCCGACATTATTAAAATATGTTTAGAAGTTGGAAAGAAACAACCATTATATTTTAGACGAGTTATAAGAGGATACACATATCAAATAGCAAAAGATCTTCAACTCTATTTAAAACCCTACGTAAAAACAAAATTAGGTACCAACGAATCCGTTGAACAATTTAGACACATCAATATTTCGCAATTAGTCAAAGATACATTATTTGAAACTGGTTCACGACATAAACCAATGCCAAAAATGGAACCATTTGATAATGAAGCTGAATTAACAAAACCAGACATGTATCTTTATATTCAATTTATAACAAAAGAACGTATACCTGAAGATAAAATCGATGAATCTGAAAAATATTTTAAAACATGGTTGCGAGTTTTAATGGCGCGTAATAAAATTACATGGAGAGTATTAACCAATAATATATATGACTTTTTTTTAGACCGGTTAACTCCAATCAAAGTTAATAATTTAGCCTATTATGTAGATTGGGGGCAATATCCGCCAGATGCAATTGATTTAACTTATATTTACAGAGATATAAGACGTATAAAAAGGTCAATTAAAGCTGATTATCCAAAATTTCACAAGTTTTATTTTCAGTATCAATTAGCAATGGATACTGCAGAAAATCGCAGATTATCGCGTGAAGATTTTAGAACCATAATAACAGAAATTAATAAAATAGATCACAGAAATTTATTTGATTTATGTTTTTTGACACAATTCAATATGACTTCAACTATGTATGTAGAAACAGATGATCTGCATTATATTGAACTTTTAGAAAAAGCAAATGATGAACGTTTTTTAAAAGGTTTACTATATTCGTTTTTAAAAAGTAACGATTTAATTGTGGAAGATTTATTACAATGGTATGAAATGTTTTAAAATATCAAAATATAATATGCCTAGAAATACACGACATAGACGACCAACTACCAAATCTTTTTCAAAATCAGTGACAAGAGATACTACACGCCGGTCTCATCGTAGTTATAAAATTGAACAACAAAATTTGTTGAATCCTACCAAAGACAGCTCTAAACCATCCAATCCATATGTAATTATACCTAATATTGAAAAACCACGGGATGATTCATTAGAAGATTTTTTAAATAAATTAGCTCGTACTGGAGGTTTAATAGAAAACCCGACTTATATTTATTCGCGGTATATGATGTTTATGTATATTTACTTAATCAAAAAATATTCATCTTCTTGTGCACTTTTTAACCATGAATATTTTTTTCATGGAGAAGTACTTAACTACAATTATACTCAAAATAAAATATTGTATCAACTTGATCTCGGCAAACAATTACGCGATTGTATTGATCGAGGAACCCAGGTTATTTTTATAACATTATTTATCAATGATGATGACCACGTGCACGAGCATGTGAATCTTCTAATATATCGTCCATTCAAAAAAGTCATTGAAAGATATGAACCGCATGGTCGTAAAACCGGAATACAAGATCATTATTTTAGTGATGATAAATTGAATATAGTATTACGTAAATTAGTTGAACAAGTATTAAAACCTGATTTGGAACAATATACACCGGAATATAGAACTCCTGCAGACATATGTATCCATCCTAAAGGATTTCAAGGTATAGAAAGTAAAGCAGGAAAAAATGAATATGAAGATGGATATTGTCAATTTTGGATAATGTTTATGATGGAAACAATTTTAATGAATCCTACACTGAATACAGTAGACATTATTAATAGATGTTTAGTTATTGGTTATAGTGATCCTATCTATTTTAGATTTCTTATACGCGGATATAAATCAATTATATCCAAAGAAATAAGATTTTATTTTAGAAAACACATAAAACATAAGATGGGTTCTGCAGAAGCCAAGATTGCCTTTTCTAAAATTGATGCACGAGAATTAGTTGAATCTACACTTGCAGAAACAAAACAACGTGTACACCCTCATCCGAGAATAGAAGATGAGCATAAAAGTATTATTGATACATTAGATGTTCGAGATATTGCTGCATACATTGATTTTATAGAAACTGGTATATTATTTAATGATATTGTAATGAAAGATAAGCCTCTCAAATGGTATAGAATAAATTTAGCTGTAATGATGTCAAAAGAAAAATTAACATGGCGGGAATTAAACCATAAAATGTTTCTGTATTATTTTAGAAGTATTCGATTTGGAGAAATTGAACATGAATTTGAAAAATGTTGGTATTTTTTAAATTGGAAAGAATATCCTCCGGATGGATTAATTATGTTTTATAAAAATCTTAAAATAAATAATACAAAATTAATGGATACAGCTCTGCAACAATATTTGAATTTTGTAGATTTTGATAGAGCGTTAACGGAATCAAAACAAATCACACATAGGGCAGATTCAGAAGAAACTATAATGCAAGAGTTGGATAAATTATCCCCCCTTGAAGTAGTTGAATTATATGCATTAATACAATACAGACGAGGACCTACTGATGATGAGATGATAAAAGTATATGATGATAAATCAGTTGAACATGAAGAAGTTGTAGGTCGTTTTTTGATTGAGAATAATTTGAATATAGTTGATTTAATTCATATGAATACAATGTTAAAATGAGTTTTATTTATATTCTTTTATTCTGTATTGTATATATGAAACGTGACGAATTTATTGAACTTCAAAAACAAAACAAATCATTATTTGTTGTGTTTTTAACAGCATCATGGTGTGGTCCATGTAAAGCAATAAAACCTACTGTGTTCGAAGAAATGAAAACATGTACATATCCTTGTTATTGTTTAGATATAGATGACAATATGGATATTTACAGTGGATTACGAGCAAAAAGACAAATTCAGGGCGTACCGTCTATTGTTGTTTTTAAAGAGGGAAATGTATCTTTTATACCAGATTTTACATTATCTGGAGGATCGGTAGAAGATGTAAAATCCTTTTTTAAAAAAATAAAATTATGTAGCGTCTAAAATATTCATCATTTCGGTTAAGTTTGATCTAAATACTTTTAAATCATTAAAACGGCGTACATGTTCTATCGAATCAGCTAATGGTCCAATACCAATTTTACCAAGCATTAATAACTGCATTTGAGTTTCAGTTGCCCATGTTTCTGATTCACTGATAATATCTTCATATTGATTTCTATATTTTGTTTTATTTAATCGATCACTAAGATCGTTATTTGTAGATTTAATTTTAGATGCAATATCTTTTGGAGTTCCTCCTGAAACAAATCCTTCTACATGCGTTTTTGCATATTTTGTCCAAATAATACAAATAATAATAAAAAGAGTAATACCAATTGCTGCTCCCATAAAAGCATCTCTCATAGCTATTCTTTAGATAATATATTAAACATATATTCTTATTCAATATATGTTTGTTTATCTATTGCAATCTAACAATAATACATATGTTGGAGCAACTGTAGATGTAAATCGTAGATTGCGCCAACATAACAAAGAAATTAAAGGAGGTGCTAAAGCAACTGGGCGTATTGTTGCTAAAGGCGGTAAATGGTCTCGCGTATGTTATGTTTCTGGATTTCCAACGTGGCAAGCTGCATTACAATTTGAATGGAAATGGAAATATATTGCCCGTAAATTACCTAAATATCCTAAACTTTCATCTTTACAAAAAAAATTAGAAGCACTTACTATTTTATTAGCATCAGACAGGTCAACATCTACGTCTATTCCATTTGATTTGTGGCCATCTCCACCAGTCGTGCACGAAGAAGTAATCAAATCATGAATTTAACAAATAGTTTCATTTCTATAATTAAAAATAAACCTATTCTATATGGAGAATTTTAAAATAAAACCTCGTTATCAACCTCTTTTATTTACACCAAGTGAAGAAGAAGTTGAATTTGATTTAAATGATTTTTTACAAACACTTGTCGTAAAAATAGACGAGTTTAATGAAATATCTAAACCGAAACAAAAACGAAAACGGCCTGAAACAGAATTTGAAGAATCTGAAGATGAAATAGAAATAGAAAAAACCGAAAAATTAAAAGATCTTCTCTTTTTAGTGAAAAAATTAGGAAAGATTTATATTCACGCAATTGATTGTGGTTATCATTCAGTACATGTGAATAATGAATCGCATATTATGTACAATCGTGTTGCATTTTACACCTATGTTAAGCAACTACTTGGCGAATATGTATTAAAATTAGAAGAACAACAAAACATGCATTCATGTAATGTAATGAAACAACAAAAATCATTTAGTTTATTAGCACATCAAGAACTTGTTAGACGGTATATTAATTCTCATACACCTTATAGAGGGTTATTGTTATATCATGGATTAGGATCAGGTAAAACATGTTCATCTATTGCTATTGCTGAAAATATGAAAGAGTATAAAAAAATAATTGTGATGTGTCCTGCATCTCTTAAAACAAATTATATCAAGGAATTGAAAAAATATGGCGAGCCAGCATATAATGCAACTATACATCACTGGAAACAGATAAATTCGAAGGATCCAGAATATCTTATAGCTACCAAACAGCTCTGTATACCATTGAAAAAATTACAACCGATATGGGTTATTGTACCAGATGAACCAGCAAATTTTAATGATTTATCGTTTGAACAACAACAAAGTATTCAGTTACAAATTTATCAACTTATTTTGACAAAATATTCATTTATTCATTACAATGGTCTATCTGAAAACGCCCATGTTTGGAAACAATTATTAAAAGAAGAAACAGAAGAAGGTAACCCATTCCACAATAAAGTTATTATTGTGGATGAAGCACATAATTTGATATCGCGTATCGTAAATAAAATAGACAAAAAAGGTGAAAAAATTGCAATTAAATTATATAATTGGTTAAAAACTGCAGAAAATAGTAAAATTGTGTTACTATCGGGTACGCCCATTATTAATAGTCCGTATGAAATGGTTATTTTGTATAATATTTTGAGAGGTACGAATAAAGTATATACGTTTGATAATAAACAATCGATTGGTTCCGAAACTATATTTTCAAGAAATAGTTCAAATCCATTGTTAAAAGACGTGGATTTGGTAGATACAACTCAACCAAGTAAATTTGTAATTACAAAGTGTCCTCTCGGATTTACATTAAAACAAAATAGAATGCAGTTAACAGATCCATCCGAATTCAATAAGAAAAATGAAACAGAAGAATTTAAAGAAAATGTTGAAAAAGCATTACAATGTACATTTAAGGATACACAAACGTATGATGCCCTGCCTGAAAAAGAAGACGTGTTTAATGCCCTTTTCATGGAAAACGATAATAATTTAAATATGTTAATGAGACGTATTTCAGGATTAACATCCTATTTTCCTGATCTTGAATCTTTAATGCCTCGATTAAATCCTCCTGATATCATTTATATTCCAATGACAGATACACAATTTAAATATTATAATGAAAAACGTGTAAGTGAACGAGATCAAGAAAAAAGAAATGCACAAAAGAAACAAGATGAACAAACATCGTCCAACAGCTACAAAATTAAATCCCGGTTGGCATGTAATTTTGCTTTCCCAGTTGGAATTGACAGACCTCAAATAGCAAAAGAAGTGAGTAATTTTGATTTATTTGAGCAAGAAGAATATCAATCGCAAGAAACGGAACCGATTGAAAAATCCGAAGTTCAAACACTTCAAAAATGTTATGCACAAATTAAAACTTATTTTGCAAATGAACCTGATTTAGTTCCAACCTATAGTCCTAAATTTGATAAGATTGCTGATACTATTATGAGAATTAATGGTGCAGGAAAACAACAATTACATTTAGTATACAGTCAGTTTTTATCGTTAGAAGGATTAAATTTGTTTGCTATTATTTTACAGTTGCCAAAATATGGCGAATTTGTTGCCTTTGATATTGTAAAAGAAAAAGATAAATGGACAATACCATCTTCGGTAAAAGCAAAACAAAATAAATATGTTTTGTATACGGGAGCAATGGAACCTGAAAAGCGCGAAATTATTCGTAATATTTTTAATGGAGATATGGAAGGAGTTCCTACCGAACTACATGAATTTGTCAACCGAATGGAACCTATTAGTGTATTTATGATTACATCTGCAGGTGCAGAAGGTATATCATTGAAATGTGTTCAAAATGTACATATAATGGAACCTTACTGGAATCCAATTCGAATTGATCAAGTTATTGGTCGTGCACGACGTATTTGTAGTCATGCAACTCTTCCAGAAGAAGAACGATATGTAAATGTATATAAATATATAATGGTTCTTGCAGACGAAAAACAAAAAACACAAGCGGATCGTGATAAATTTAATAAAGAACCGGTACCAGTTACAACCGATGAATATTTAATGAAATTATCAATACGTAAAAATGATATTATACGTAAATTTCAAACTTATATACAAGATTCATCTATTGATTGTTTCTTACACAAAACAACATGTTTTAATATACCTTTAACCGATCCAAAATCATTATTATTTAATTATAATCCAAATATGGAGCAGGATAAAGGATTGGCAAAAATAGATGATACCTATTTGAAATATAAAAAATCGTTAGATGAAGTAAGTAAAATTATAAATAATCCGTACATTTATGACATGTTTTATTCATGGTCGTTTAAATTAAAAGGTAAACAGGTTGATTTTGATTCCAATATCAATTCATATGAAGGATGTTTTATTGCAAAATTAATCCAAATTTATAATCAAAAGTACAAAAAGGATAAATTACCATTGAATGTACTTGAACTTGGATTAGCAAGAGGAACTTCTGCACTTATTATATTAAATGAACTTATTAAACTCAAATCAACTTATACAGCAATTGATATGAATCAAACGGATCAATGGAAAAATATAGGACGTGATAATATTGAACAATTTTTACATGTTATGAAAACAAAATACGAATACACATTTATAGAAGAAAATACAGTTACAGCTATGCCAAAATTAGTAGAGAGCGATACAAAATTACACATATCGTTTATTGATGCATCCCATGAAGAAGATATTGTAATTCAAGATATGGAAAATTCAGATAAAATGTTAATAATAAATGGTATTATGATATTAGATGATGTCAAACATAAAGGTGTAAAAGAAGCTATTATACGGTTTATGGTAACAAATAAAGACAAATATAGACGAGTAAGTATTGATAATGATGATTTAAAAACCGAAAAAGTATTGTATGAAAAAGAATCAACAAAAGAATCTGTAACGAATCCAGATACAATGTTTTGTTTACAAAAATTAAAATAATCGTATCAAAATGTGTAATCTGGATTTTTGAAACATGCAGATAAAACCCCCCGATTTTTCAACGTACCAATCTGTTTTTTAGTATATTTTTTATGAAAACTATTGTGTATATTGTTTCTAAATTGGTTATAGGATCTATCTTGTGGTTTAAAATATCCATTACAGGTTGGGTTACAATAATCTTTTTTACAGGAATAAAACATAGTTTTATTTACTCGTTTAAATGTATTTATAGTACCAAACATTTTATCGTAGGTTTTATTTACATTTGGAATATAATCTTGTTTACAAAATTTTCTACATTTTTGTAAATCAGAACGTTTAAGTGTTTTATTTAATGATTGATCAAATTTTTTATCGCGCATGAGTAATTTATCAAATAATGTTTTTGGTTTCATATAAAAAATATAGATTAAAAATAATGTATTTATCTCTTTTAGCTATATTTAAAAATGAAACGATGAATTTAAACATGTGGTTGAATCATTATTTATGGCAAGGCGTAGAACATTTTTATTTGATAGATAATGGAAGCGAAGATAATCCCTTATCTATTTTACAAGAATACATAAATAAAGGTATCGTATCTTATTTTTATTTACCGGAACAATATAAACAAGTACAACATTATCAATATGTATATGATACATCAATTAAATCAAACACTCAATGGTTAGCTATATGTGATTTGGACGAATTCTTTTTTGGGTTGAAACAACCATTAATACATACAATCAAAACACTTGAATCGAATTACGATTACATTCTTTGTAATTGGAAAATGTTTGGTAGTGATGGTTTAATAAATCATCCACCTGATATAAGAACTGCAATAACTCATTGTAATAAACGGTTGTGGAATGAAACAAAATATATATTCAAACCAGAATCAATTCATAGTTCATCTATATTGGTACATGAATTATCTGAACCAAATTTACGTGTATATAATGAAAATGAATTAATTCAATTAAATCATTACCCAATTCAATCGTTAGAATTTTTTAAAAAAATAAAAATGACAAGGGGAGACAGTAATTATAAAAATTTAAATAATGTCAGAAATATGGATTATTTCAAAAAAAATGATCATCGTGAAGTACGTGATGAAACGTTGAAAAATCTTATACGATACAATTATCAGCCAGTACATAAAAAAATAACTATGAAGTTTATTTAATAGCATTGTATTCGGGAGGTTTAACACTTAACCAATCATTTATAGTAAAAAAAAGGTGTTAGTATTAGTATTAGTGTTAGTGTTAGGTGATTACTTGATAAGTTCTGCCCCTATCTTGATACATACGTCGAACGCAATTTCGGGGTAGTATTCGTATTCGACTTCATCGCCACAGAGAATCTCGTAATAAATATCTACGGCATCTTCTTCCTCAATAGTTGCGAGTTTAACAGTGAATGCCATATTGTATTCGATTCCATTTATACTCTTACTATATTTAGAAAATCGTTTCAATTTTTTAAAAAGTTGAATTACAGGGGTCATCATTGTACTATGGGTTGAAATAGATCATTATTAAAATAGTGTAAAATCTTTATTAATTGCATAAGAAATTGATTTAAATAATCTATGTTGATTTTTATAAATGTTAGCCATTAGTCTTTTTTCGGGAGCTGGCGGAGATACTTTAGGATTAAAACGAGCAGGAATAACAGTCACTGCATATAGTGAAATTAGTAAAATTTGTTGCACTACTCATGATACAAATTTCGCAAAATGTGATTTAATAACAGAAAATAACACATCAGATATTACACGAGTAAGTAATGAAACATTGGAAACCTATGCTGGAAAAATAGATATAATTACTGCAGGGTTTCCTTGTCAAGGTTTTAGTAATGCAGGAAAGAAAAAAGATGATGATCCACGTAATACATTATTTAAAGAATTTGTAAGAGTGACACGTATTATACAACCGTCGATTATTATTGGAGAAAATGTAAAAGGTCTTCTTAAAAAAACATCTGGATCGGGAACAAAATATATAGATTTAATTGATTATGAATTTAAATTAATTGGGTACAACATTATTTATCAAGTATGTAAAACCGATCAATATGGAGTTCCACAAAAACGTGAACGCCTTATTATATTAGGTACGAGAAATAATTGGAAATTAGAATTTCCGCCGCCATTATTATTAAAACCTAATTTATTAAACATTGTAAAATATAGTATGGATGGTGCAGTAAAAATTCCTGAAGAGTTAATTGCTAATATTCCAGATGAGTGCATTCTAACAGATATGAATGATTCAACTGAAATTTCACCTACAACTCAACATCCATATCTTGTACGAAAACTGAATCCAACTCTTGAACAGAGAACATATTTAATGAACAAACAAATGATGCAATTTGCCAATTTGTTTAGTTTTGGAAAACGAGATAGTCCAATCCATTGTGAAATTATAGATATACGAAATCCATGTAAAACGATCATATGCACCTATAGCCATCAACCTCGATTGTTTGTTCCGCTGAAAAATAAATCCGGGTATTTTTTGAGATGCCTGTTGCCAGATGAATTGAAACAAATTCAAGGATTTCCAAAAGAGTATGTATTTTGTGGTAATACAAAAGAAAAAATTACACAAATTGGAAATGCAGTGCCGCCTCCACTCATTCAACATATAGTAGAACATTTAATGAGTGTGAATATTGACGTTTGCAAGAAGTAAAAGCCCAAATATGTGTATATATTTTTCTGGTTTTAAATTAGAACGTAGTTCTATAACATCTTCATTATCTGTAGTATTCATTCTACACAATAGTAAAATTATCCTATCATAATTCATGAGCGATTCATCTTCGTTTAATTCTTTTAATAAATATAAATCATCCGTCAACCATCCACAAGATACTAATCGATTAATTTCATTATCGTAAAAAGTTCGTGTTGCATTCCATGAACAATCCAAACGTGGCTTGTACAATGAACTATATAATTCATCGATGGTATATAAAGATGTAGACCGTACAAGTGGATATTGTATTGGTAGTTGTTGAATGTGTGTAATAAGATAAAATTCATTGTTAACAGTAATAAACCGTCCTCTAAAATAAGACAGTAAATCGGTTTGTATTTTATTGGCAATATCTGTAGAAATACTACTGTGTAAATAAATAACGCCGTGTGGAGTTTGTAGTTCTAACATTCCATGAAATCTTAATAAATAAACACCATTTGTATAATTAATACTATTTAAACCATTTGAAATTCGTGATGTACTTATTTGATTTTTTTTGAATACAATAAGAACAATTTCAAGAATTTTAAAAGTAGTTTCCATATTTAATTATACAATTAAATTATTGTTCGTTCAATTTTATTGTACTTTAGTAATTATAAAATATAATTATATAATTATGGAAGAATCGTATGAAATGAAAGATGGCGAGAAAAGATGCAAAAAAAAATATAAATTTCATAAACGAACCAATCGTTGTAGACTTAAAACAGTTGCATCCCCTCCCTATGATGACGGTTCGTACATTCGCGAAGGATCTCGATGCAAAAAAGGTTATAAATATACAAAACGTACCAATAGATGCCGCCCATTTATTAAACGTACGCTTGTTTTACGGCCAAGAACACCTACTACACAACCGATTGATACAGATGTATATTATGATGCACAAGGGTCTCCATCTGCAAAAAAATCTAAATCTCCATATAAATATGCAGAATTACCCTCGGTATTGCCTGCTCCGTCTCCTTCGGAATTACCGAAGACACCTCCTGAAAAGTTTGATTTATTTGGAAATCCAATGGGACCAGAGAAAAAATCTAAAAAAAAGTCGCCTTTCAAACGGTCTACTAATTCGCCTTCGCCCGGTAACGGTGCTAAATCGCCTCGGTTTTGGATGTAAATTAAATTTGTAAATTCTTTTATTGATTTTACAAATCAAAATGGTCACTAATAGACCTTTGCCGGTTTGTTTGTGATATTTCATGTGAAATATGCCGCATTACCGAACCAATTGGTATGGAATCTTCATTGTTGTCTGAACAATTATAAGTTTGATCTCTAAGATTTAGTTTATTTGATTCACTAATAGCATCTAATGTACACCCTACAAATTTAATCGACCATCCAGAAGCCATTGCTTTTTTAAATTGCATAGACATATATTCAGATCGATATGGTCCTGAATTATTTTGACCATCGGAAATAATTACAACATCTTTTGGTGTTGGGTCAGCCATCATAACATCATATACAGGAGTGTATAAATCGGTCATACCTACAGGAGAATAATCAAAATTGGGTTTATTTAAATTTCGTACAGAATCATTTAAAATTTCATTATACACTTCATTAAATACAATAAGACGAACATTAACATTCAAAAGTTTTTCACGAATTTCTAAATTAGTCTCTTTCACTGCAGTATCATACAATGTTTGTATATAGTATTTACACGAATCTGGCGGTTCTCTTCCGAGAGAAAGCATACTAGATGAATTGTCTAGAAATAATACAGTTGGGTTTAAGGTTCCTGGTTCACTGGGTTTAAATTCAATATCTACAATTTTAGGTTTTAATTTTCGAATTGGAGGGACATAGGGTTCTCCGAACGAATCTGTAAACTCACTTGGTAATTGTATACGTGAAAGTTCAGGAATTGGAGGGACATAGGGTTCTCCGAAAGAATCTCTAAGGTCACTTGGTAATTGTAAGGGTGAAAGTTCAGGAATTACACAAGGCCATTCACTTTCTTTGGTTGATTTCTTTTTTTCAAATTCAAAAAAGTCCATTATGTAATTTTAAAAAAATATCTTTGTTATTTCAATTTTTTATCTATACAACTCAATATTTGCTATGTATTGAAGATTAGAAACATTAGCCAAAATTTGTGTAACTATATTCATACAATAAACGAATAATGAATATAGCCAATATAGTCCTCTGCATACCCATCCTTGTCTCGGAAAAAGATATTCAAAGTTAACGACATCTAAAGGTTGCTGCCAAAAATCACAAACATCTACAGGTATAACAACATACATGAACACTGATAAAAATTTAAATAATTCATAGGAATAATACGAGAGATTAACTGCAAGTTTGTAGAACAAATTCATAGTGTACAATTATTATTATTGATTAGTAAAATCAATTTTTTATTTACTATAAGTATGTCAATTGATATAAAACATCTTGTAGATGAAATTGATATTTGTACAATAACCTATAGGATTGTTGCTAATATTTGTGTACAAATTTTAATGAATGATCCAGAACATTCATATTATGAAATTACAAAGTGTTTAATTTTAACAAATATATATGAATTATTACAAATATGTGATGATGAAACACGAAATATGTTAATGATTGGAAACCCAGGTTCAATGTGGAATAATTATATGGTACAATTAACTAAAAAATTCAAAGTTCACAAACAAATAACCGGTGGAGGAAAAGGCAATATAATTTTAAAACTATTATCATTATTTTATATTGTAACTACGGTAACACAGGCAACTATAATAACAACTAAAACCAAAGTTGAAAATACAGTGAAAGAAGCATTATTAAATCCTGGACATATATCAGCATTTAAAAATACATATGGTATATGTGTTGCAAACGCAATGATGGGAGGTATATTTGCAACATCAAATTCGATTGAACAAACTGAATTGTATGTTAGACAAAAGTATAGTTTGAAAATGATGAATTTATTTACTATGAAAGAAATTTTTGGATTTAAATTTGGTCTTGTAAATGATTACATTACATATGAACCATTCAATTTGAAAAATATAATGGAAAAAATTAATAAACGTATAGCTACAATAGAAACCAAATTAAAAAGAGAAATGAATGCAGATGAAGTTGTAGTACTTACTATGGCATGGAAAATACATAAAAGACGTCACGAATTTAACATACTTGTTTCCAAAGATGGTTCGGGTATTGTTGCTGATGCAAATGGACAAACTATTGAAGATTTTACTATGGATGATATGCAGAGATATCAAGTAGGTCGTATAGGGTTAATTCATACAAAAGAATTTGATATACATACCGGATATGAAGCACAACCAGATTTAAAATCAGCATTAAATACCTATTTAGAAAGAACGATTGAAAATGTTGATGAACGAAGTCATGTTCCACAATTATATATTGAAAACGAAACATCTCCTTTATATATATCAACGGATGAAGATGCTCGTCAAATTTCAATAAAATCGCAACAAGTTATGAGTAAAATTATTTATGATTATATGTCAACTATTCAATGGTTAACAGATGGTACTATTTTAGGTGAATTAATTCCAATGGTGATAAATCCACAATCATTTGTAACATTTCTTGCAGGATTATTTGTTGTAGTTAATATGAAATACAATGGAGGTAAAAGAAAATCAAGAAAATCAATAAGATCAACTAATAGAACACGAAGAATTTAATATTGCTTAGATCTTGATTTAGATCTTNATTTAGATCTTGATTTAACTGTTTTTGTTTTTCTATCAAATACGTGTTTGTGTATTTTTAATTTATGTAGGATTTGTTCCAGTGTAGATTTTACATCACCTGCATTACTTTTAAATGCAATTCCTTTTACAATCATAACATGTTCTGGAAATCCATGCACNGAATACATTTGATTNTTTTCTGTTTTAATTCGATGTTCTGCAACAAAAGAATCTGCTAAGTTAGAATCGATTTCTACAAACATGGTTTCNGGTCCTAATGTATATTGATTTTTAACATTTTTTACCATATTATTCCAAATGGGTTGAGAATTAATACAATGAACACACCCTTCCATTTTAAAACGCGCAACGATAACTTTATTTTTGATATGACCAATTTTTTTATTTACTATATTTAGAGAATCCGAGTTTTCTATTTTAAACATATAATATTCTAAGATAATAGTATGAAACCAATATGGGTATTTATCATTATATTATTTTTATCTGGATTATATGTTAGTTTAAATTATACACATGCGCAAGTAACTGAAGGGTTTCAACCAAGATGTCCTAATATACTTATTCAAGATGGAAATGAAATATTATTAAAAAATACACGTTTGGCAGAAGTACCAGGTGTAAATCCTGTTGTATTTCGTAATTTAGATGAATATACAGAATTTTATCAATGGCAACGGTCTCAAGGTATAAAATGTCCGATTTTATATTTAGAAAAGTCATATTCTACCCAAAACGAACCAACCTATACTGTAAAACCATTGCCTAAACAATTGACGGATGCAAGTAGAACTAATAATCCTCCTTATAATACAAATTCATATCCAGGAATGGATCCACAAAATCAAGATATTGGATCGTATACGGTATTAGACGAGTACCATGATGTAGAAAAATCTCAACCATTAAGTAAAAATCCAATAGATACGAATTGGGGAGGAAATGCATATACAAATAAAGCAATCGAAAAAGGAATATATAAAGGAAATGAAGTTTTGAAATAATATCGTATTAATATATGGAATACCTTAAAAAAATCAAAAACAAAACTCATACCAATAAACTATGAATTTGTTCATGGTATTTTATATTTACAATTA
>JGI25914J50564_10000246_pt1 | contig 17537 bp, 19 predicted proteins | sample LauGreSuBDMM15SN_2_FD_50564 | JGI IMG/M metagenome (IMG submission 50564) | reverse complement strand
TTTTTCATAAAAAAAAGGATTTGTTTTTGAAGCAAATCCTTTTTTTGTTTTAATAGGAATTATGATTGCTATAAATCAAATTTGATTCCTTGTGCCAAAGGCAAACTTGTTGTATAATTAATGGTGTTCGTTTGTCTTCTCATGTAGATTTTCCATGCGTCAGAACCAGATTCTCTTCCCCCACCAGTTTCTTTTTCGCCACCAAAAGCACCGCCAATTTCAGCTCCAGAAGTACCAATGTTTACGTTGGCAATTCCGCAATCAGAACCCGTTACAGATAGAAATCTNTCTGCTTCACGCAAATTNTTGGTCATAATTGCCGAAGATAATCCTTGTGCAACGCNATTTTGAACATCAATTGCATTTTCTACTTCCCCANTATATTTTAATAAATACAAAACAGGAGCGAAGGTTTCGTGTTGAACAATTTCAAAATTGTTGTTCGCTTCTGCGATGGCTGGTTTTACGTAGCAACCACTTTCGTAACCGCTTCCAGAAAGTACGCCACCTTCCACTAATATTTTTCCACCTTCAACTACTACTTTTTCGAGTGCTTTGTTATACATTTCGACAGCATGAACATCAATTAATGGTCCAACGTGGTTGTTTTGATCTAAAGGATTTCCGATTTTAAGTTGGGCATAAGCCGAAACAATCGCGTCTTTTACTTTATCGTAAATGCTTTCGTGAATAATCAATCTTCTAGTCGAAGTACATCGTTGTCCTGCCGTTCCAACTGCTCCAAAAACTGCCCCGATAACGGTCATTTTTATATCCGCATCTGGCGTAACAATAATGGCATTGTTTCCTCCTAATTCTAACAATGATTTNCCTAAACGTGCCGCAACAGCTTGTGCTACAATTTTTCCCATTCTGGTCGAACCAGTGGCAGANANCAAAGGAATGCGTTTGTCANNGGTCATTAATTCNCCAATTTTGTAATCGCCATTGATAAGGCAAGAAATTCCTTCTGGAAGATTATTTTCTTTGATGACTTCTGCAATAATATTTTGACACGCAATGCCACAAAGTGGTGTTTTTTCTGATGGTTTCCAGATGCAAACATCGCCACAAATCCAAGCTAATGCCGTATTCCAAGCCCAAACCGCTACAGGGAAATTAAAGGCAGAAATAATCCCAACAATCCCCATCGGGTGATATTGTTCGTACATTCTGTGTCCTGGTCGTTCAGAGTGCATCGTCAATCCGTGGAGTTGGCGTGAAAGTCCAACTGCAAAATCACAGATGTCAATCATTTCTTGTACTTCTCCGTAACCTTCTTGCAAAGATTTTCCCATTTCATAAGAAACTAATTTTCCTAAAGCGTCTTTGTTTTGGCGCAATTTTTCTCCAAACTGTCTTACGATTTCTCCACGTTGTGGCGCTGGCATCAAGCGGAACGTCTTGAAAGCATCTGTTGCAGCGGCCATTGCTTTTTGATAATCCGCTTCTGAAGAAGTTTTTACAGTTGCAATTAATGCTCCGTCTACTGGCGAAAAACTTTCAAGCATTTCTCCGTTAGAAAAATGATTTTGCCCTGTTGAAGTTCCTTCGTTAATGGCCTTTATTCCCAACTTTTTTAATGCTTCGGTCATGCCGAATTGTTGTGTTATTGATGACATTTTATGTTTTTTAAATGTGTTTTTTAAATTTTCGGTAAAAATAGTAGTTTATTTTGAATTAAAAGGAAGTTTATAAAATTTACAAATTGTTGTATTCAAAGTTTTTATTTGAAAATGATTATTTGTTTTTAAAATAAAAAACACCAAACTTAATTATGTAATTTACTTTGCAGGTAACGTTAATCTAAAAATTATCGCATGATAAAACGCATTAAACATTACATTAAAATTTTAAAAAATAATTATTAAAATTGCATTATTATTAACATTAAAAATAAATTATTATGAAAAAAATTCTTTTTATTTGTTTAGTGGGTTTACTTCAATTTGGGTGTTCTAAAAATGAAGACGCTTTGATTCCTACAAATCAGAATGTCTCCGTAAACTTACTTAAGATTAAAAATGTTTCTGAAATGAAGGAACAAGAAACTAAAAAAGTTGCTTATTTGTTACTAAATGACGAGGAAAAATTTATATTTTGGAGCGATCATTTAAGTGAAGCATCAAATGATGAAGAATTGTCAGATGATCAACAACATTTATTCAGCGTTTTAATTAAGAACTTAAAAACTGAAGTTTTTAGCGAACAGGACAACGATTATAAATCTTACTTCAAAGATATTTTTGTGAAAAATTATTTAGTTGAATTACAGAAAAAATTTACTAGAAGTGAAATAGAAGATATATTTTATAACGCTGGTAATTTAATTGCACCTCGAAACAATTGTAATTGCAACAGAGGTTCCATGTTTGGTTGTGGTACGTCGGGAAATTGTTACGGCGCTTGTAATACTAATACAATCACAAATTCAGGTTGTGGCTTTTTATGGGCTTGGGAGTGTAATGCGAAATGTAAGTTGTTTTAAATTTGAAAATTAATGACTAAACACAAATTTGTTGTATACTGCATAGTTTTAAACTGTGCAGTATTTCTTTTAGGCCCTTTTGAATTGAACGTGAGGTTTATTGGTACAGCTATAATTTTATTTATTGGCGGCTTGTTTCTTTTAAATAATGCTCCTTTTGTAAATAAAAATTTAACTATATTTTATATATTCGGGGTTAATATTCTTCTTTTACTGTCATTAATAATTTATTCTCTATCTATTAGCCAAATAACTTGGAAAGCAATTTGTCTGCTCTTCGCGACAATTATTGCTTCATCGGCAGTCATTTTAGCAAATAACAAACAACCAAAAACTGTTCTTAAAGTATCATTAATGCTGCTAACAGTTATATTGTTTGCAAATTTCTTTGTTATACCAAACCTTGATGCTGAAATTGGAAAAAAACAAAATATTATGGTTAATAAAAATTTTCCAAAATTAAATTTTTATAATAATGACACTTTAGTAGATTTAAACAAATTAAAAGGTAAAATTATAGTTTTAGATTTTTGGAATTCAAATTGCGCTAATTGTTTTCAAGCATTTCCTAAATTTGAGGAAGCGAAAAATCATTANAAAAATAATCCTGATATCTTATTTTATGCTGTAAATGTTTTAGATTCTAATAATAATAGAGATAAATCTATAAATGATTTAGAGCAATTATACACCTTTAATAATCTAATAGCTGATGATGAAGTAGCTGAAAAGTTAAATTTTAATAGTGTTCCAAACTATTTTATTATCGATAAAAATCAAAAAATTAGATATAATTTTTCAGCAATTAACTTTGAAGAAAATATTATTTACAATAACTTTTACACTATCATAGATGAACTACAAAATGAAAAATAAATTTATAATCTTTTTAATTACAATAGTACTTTCAATTTCCTGCAACAAGCAAGAGCCAAAATTTGCAATTATAGAGACAGAAAAAGAATTTAATTTTGGTGCGATTGCAATTAGCGACACTATAAATCATATTTTTAAAATAAAAAATATTTCAAAAAAAACATTAAAAATTACTCAAGTTGGAACTAGTTGTGGGTGTACTGCTGCAATAATAAATGATTCTATTGCTGACTGCGGAGAAATTGCAATATTAAAAGTGCGATTTGTAGCAGATAAAAACAAAATAGGCAAAATTAATAACTCGATTGTTATTGAAGCAAACACAAATCCACCATATACTGTTTTTTATTTAAAAGGGTCCGTTACTAATTAAAGATTGTAAACTGATTAACTTTTGGATTTTTACCTACCCCTACCATTTTTACCATTAAATAGAGGTACAGTTGAATCGTCCTTTTAAATCGTAACTATTTTACAATTCCTTTTTAGATTTTTGAATTTGGCTTTTCAAAGACTCAATCTCAATCTCTTTAATTTTAATCTCTTTTTCTAACAACTTAATATAATTATTGAGACTAATAATCAAGTTGTTAGCAACACTAGAATATTCAGAGTTATTTGTCACTGCATTCGAATTTGAAGTATTGTCATTGCAAATATCAACTGAAGTATCTTCATCTTCAAAAATTTCCTTTAAAGGAACATCAAGAACAGTAGCAAATTTTTTCCATTCAGAAGCGTAAATTTTAGAATCTCCATTCTCTTTGCGACCATAAGTGGATTGATCCATATTTGCTAAAATAGATAAATCAAGTTGAGTAAATCCTTTTTTTATTCTCAGGTTACGTAGTTTTACTTTTTCCATCTTTACTTTTTTTACAGTTCACTAGCTTCTACATAAAATAAGTTAGAAACTAACTGTTTAGTAATATCTTCGTTGACATTATTATAATTCAATTTCATAAGCATTGTATTTACAAGTATTTTACTGAGTATTCACGCTGATAAAATTTGTAGTTTTAACCTCAATTTGGCTATTAAAATAAATTCATGTTAGCATAAATATTATGAGTGTTTTTTTTCATTTCTGAGATTTTTATTTTTTTTCTAAATGTATTTGAAAACCTATTCCAATTGTAAAATACTTAGATTTTGAATCTAAATTATTTTTGAATGATTCATAATTAAGTGTAAGTTCAAGTGCTACACTGCTATTAAAAAAAATAGCTGAACCTCCTTTAACAGTGTATCCACTATTTTTACTTAATCCGCCTGAATCACTTTTACCTTCGCTAAAACCATAACTCGTCTGTAAAAAAGGGTTAATTATTTTATCAGATTTTCTAAAATAATATCTAACAAATGGCGCTAAACCATAACTATGACTATTATTGTTGCTGCCAGATGGGTTTGAGAAGCCAAAACCTACAGCACTACCAAGAGCAACATTGTCTGCAATAAAATAACCTAAATTTGGTGAAATATTAAATCCATAACCAGTTTGAGTTGTTTCTACATTATTGTTATAATATGTACTATTATAGTTTGTAAAGCTTCCACTGCCACCGACCATCCAATTTCCTTTAGTAATTTGAGCGTTAGTGTTTGAAAAAGTAAAAAGTGCAATTGCAATAAAGAATGGGTTTAAATTTTTCATAATTGTGTTTTTAAATGTTTTTGAATTTTGTTTTTTTCATATTTTTGCTTTGTTAATTAAACTTTTGTGAGAAATTGTTTCTTAAACGGTGAGAAGTCGCTACAATTGTAGTGGCTTTCTCTTTTTTAGTTGGTTTTACATGGTATTTGTTTTTAATCTGGTTAGCATTATTAAATAAAAAATCCATACCAAAACTAAATTCTTTAGATTTAGTTTTGATACAGATTTTCTGTAAAAAATGTTAAATTGTTTTAGTAGCTAAAATTTATATTTTGAATATTTTCTTTTACCATTCTAATTATATCTTCATCATTTCCGTTTTCAATTCCTAAAAGCATTTTTATTTTTGCTTTTCTTTTGTCAATGGCATTGATGCTTAATGGAAGATGTTGTGGGAGGTTTTTGGTTTTTATACCATTATTAACCAAAAGTATAATTTGTGTATTCCATTTGTCAAAATATATTACATCTTCTTTTTTTGGTTTGAAGAGTTTTAAAATACTAGGGCTTCTATAAATTTCGTTGTTTGCAATTTTTTTAAATGCGCTTAAAAAATCATCATGCCCTATATCGCTTTTTGCAATGAACCCTTCTGGATTTACATTTTTTAAAATAGAACTTGTTCTCAAAACATCACTATAACCTGTTATTATTATTAATTTAATTAATGGAAAATGTTCACGAATAAGTAGGGCTAAATCTTCTCCACTGTAGATTTTTTTATCTTCGAAAGCAGGCATACTTAAATCAAGAATTATGTAATCTAATACCAAACTACTTTTTTGATTAAAAAGAAAATGATAGGCGGCTTCTAATGAGTTACAACAATCAATATGGGTCAGATTGCTTAGATTTTGACTCAAAACTTCTTTATAAAAGTCTGTTGTCATTTTATGGTCATCAACTAATAAAATTTTTAGGGGCATAATAATTTTATTTTTGTTTGTATATCAAAAGTATTAATTAAAAATTAAATCAAATAATTTTTATTAAGGAAATTAATACAGGAATAAAGCAGCGGTATTTTTAATTAAAAAAAGTTTCAATTTCTAAAGAGGTTCATTGACTTCATAAGATATGACTAGTTTATTTTGAATTTTCGGCAACTAGCCCAGATAGAAATGAAAGCATTGCGAAAAGAAACACTAATTTTTCTTAGCAAAAAAGAGCGACCATCGAAGCTCCTTTTTTGGTTTAGAAAAATGGTGTTTTTTGAGTAATCTTGGAATGAATAGCTGGATTGGCTTCTAAAAAAAGTTAAGATTCATAAGCATTTTTTTCATCCACAAATCGTGGATCGGTTTCCATAACTGTTGCGCAGTTTTCGCAAGTGCGGAGTTTTATAGAATTGTAAAAATGTTTAAAATGCGGTAAAAAGTCTTTTTCGATGTCGTTCAACTCAAAATAAACTTCATGAATTTTGTGGTTGCAATTGTCGCAAAACCAAAGTAAACCATCGGTAAAACCTTTTCCAGCTCGTTTTCTTTCAATGACCAAGCCGATAGAATTTTCTGACCGAACAGGAGAATGCGGTGTTTTGGCAGGATGAAGGTACATATCGCCTGCGTTCATTTCCATTTCTTTTCGCGCTCCATTTTCTTGAATTACCACTTTGATGGTGCCTTCAAGTTGATAGAAAAGTTCTTCGGTTTCGTTGTAATGATAGTCTTTTCGGGCATTTGGACCCGCAACAATCATCACAATATAATCGCCAGAATCAACATAAATATTCTTGTTTCCAACAGGTGGTTTGAGTAAATGTCGGTTTTCGTTAATCCAATTGTTGAGGTTAAAAGGTTTTTGGATTGGCATGTTGAAAAGGTTAAAAGGTTATAAGGTTATAAGATTATGTAGGTTAGAAGTTTAGCATTTTGCACTTTTAAAATCAAAAATTAATATTGATTGGATTAAAAATTTGTGGCGTTTGTTTAGGGTCTTTATCATAAACAGTGATTTTTCCTTTAACGAAAATGGTTTTGTTTTTAAGGTCTTGCAATCTCAAATTTAATGTTTTTAGGTACTCGTTTGTAATAACTACGGTAAACGGACAATCTGGATATTGTTTATCAAGATTTATAAAATTGATGATTTTTCCTTCAGGTGCAATTCTATAACTTACAACTTTTCCAGTTACCACGATTACTTTATTCATGTAGTCTTGTACTTTTGAAGTCGGAATAGTGTCTTGCGAAAAAAGTTTCGATGCTGTTAAAAAGAAAAACAAAATTAGTCGCATAGCATTTTTATTTTTACAAATGTACAACAAATCAAAAAAGGTTAATTTCCGGATTTAGAAATTAACCTTTTAAGTTTTTTATTTTACTTCTTTTATTAAATAAATGTAGACGGGAAAGTGGTCGCTAAATCCGATTTCGTTCGCAGAATGCCGCAGTGGATAGCCTTTGTATTGTCCATCGGTTTGGATCATAAAAGGTTTGTTATAAATTCCCGCTTTCCAATACCTAAAAGAAGAATAATCGTCTTTTATCATTGGTTCTGAAACCATAATTTGATCGAAAATATCACCAGCATCTCTATAAAACAGAGAAGCATTTCCTTCTTTTGCCATTTGTTCAAAAGGATTGTAGATACCAAATTTTTGAACTTCAGATTTTTTAAGTTTAGCTCCAATACCTTCTTTTACGCTTTTGTTATATGTTCCGTCGTTCAAATCGCCCATGTTTATGATTTTTGCATTTGGATTGATTTTAAAAAGGGAGTCGATAATTTTTCTGTTCAAACGACCAGCAACTTCTCTAAAGGGGCTGCTTTTTTTCTCTCCGCCAGAACGAGACGGCCAGTGGTTCACCATAAGATTAACTTCCTCACCATCCAAAAGGCCTGTAACTAAAAGAACATCTCTTGTATAAACTCGGTCGTCGACAGCAACTTCGATTTTGTCGTCGGTAGCTTCTTCTTTTTCTTCTTTAATTTTTGTTTCTCCATTTTTTACTTGATTTCTATACACAAGCAAAGGAATATTGATATAACTTGTAGGTTTAAAGTGTTTTTTTCTATACAAAAGCGCCACGTCAATTCCTCTTTTGTCTGGAGAATCGAAGTGAACAATTCCATAATCTAAATTAATTAAATTAGGTGTTTTGATTAAATCTTCTAATACGCCACGGTTTTCAATTTCTGAACCACCAATAAATGTCGGCGCTTCTTTTTGTTTATCGTTGGTTCCGATTTGCATTAAAACTTTAGAAAGGTTGACTAATTTTTGTTTGTACTTTTTTGAAGTCCAGTTTTGTGCGCCTGTGGGAAGCCATTCTTCATCAAAATTCGGATTGTTGATGGTGTCGAACAAATTTTCGAAATTGTAAAATGCAACCGTATGCACAATATACTTTTTTTGTTGCGCATTGCTTGAAATAATTGAAAATAAAACAACAAAAAGGAGTAAAATTTTTCTAATTCTCATAAAATTGATTATTAAATTATAGTGAAGTTTATTAGAAACTTGCGGGCAAAAGTAATTAATATTAATTTAAAAGGTACATTTGCACCCATTAAGAAATAATTATTCTTATCAAATAAATTAATTTTAATTTTATTTATGAAAAAACTTGTAATTAGTATTTTATTTGTGATGCAAGTGTGTTTTGTTTTTGCGCAACAGAATCCAAGTATTGTTGGAAAAGTTGTGGATTCGAAAACACAGAAACCATTGCAGAGTGTTGTTGCAACCATTCAAAACACTAACATTACTGCGCTTACCGATGCGCAAGGAATGTTTGTGTTAGAAAACATAGTGGTTGGAAATCAATTATTGAAAATCAATAGTGTTGGTTATGCCCAACAATTACTTGCTGTTGAAGTGGTTGAAGGAAAAAAATTAGATTTAGGCGTTGTTATTCTCGAAGAAGACCAAACAGAAGAACAGCAATTAAGCTTAATAACCATTACTGAAAATGATTTAGGAGACGACAACAGTGGTTCCGAAAGCACATCAGGATTGCTGCAAGCGAGCAGAGATGCTTTTCAACAAGCGGCAGCTTTCAATTGGGGTCAAGCACGTTTTAGAGTGAGAGGTTTAGACAATGAATATGGTACCATTATGATTAATGGAATCACCATGAACAAAATTGTAGATGGAAGACCGCAATTTGGAAATTGGGGAGGATTAAATGACGCTACACGTAACCAAGAATTTACGATGGGATCAGCTCCATCAGATTATACTTTTGGTGGAATCTTAGGAACGCAAGAAATCAACACAAGAGCATCGTCTTATAGACCTGGGACAAGAATTTCATTTTCTAGCACAAACACTAATTACAGTTTTAGAATGATGGGAACTATCGTTTCTAAAATGGATAAAGATGGTTGGGCTTATGTGGTTTCTGCTGGAAGAAGATGGGCGCAAGAAGGTTATTTTGATGGAACTGATTATGCAGCTAATTCATTTTTTGCAAGTGTTGAAAAGAAAATTAACGAAAGACATTCCTTGAACTTTACTACAATGTACGCTCAGAATCGAAGAGGAAAAAATTCGCCAAATACGAACGAAGTTACAAGTTTGTTAGGAGAAAAATACAACTCTTATTGGGGTTATCAAGATGGCAGAAAAAGAAATTCAAGATACAGAGATTTACAAGAGCCAATGTTTACATTAAGTCATTATTGGAAGATAAATGATAAAACAAAATTAAATACAAATGTTGCTTATCAGTTTGGTTCAATTGGAAATAGCAGAATTGACTTTCAAAATGCAACCAACCCAGATCCAACTTATTACAGAAACTTACCAAGTTATTTTACCTCGATAAACGAAACGGATCAATCTACAGGTTTGATACCAGATTCAGCTTATTTACCCGGAGGCTTAGGCGGGATTTTATTGCCAAACAATGCGCTTGCTGCTCAAGCAAAAATCGATTTTTTAGCTAATCCACAAGTAGATTGGGTTTCATTTTACAGAGCAAACTCAACTCAAGTTCCAGGAACAAGCGTTAGGGTTCCAGATAGAAGTAAGTATGTTTTGTATGAAGACAGAACTGACGATAAGCTTTGGGTAGCCAATTCAATATTGAGTTCTCAATTGGCAGACAATGTTGTGATGAATGCTGGAGCAACCTACAGAAGATTAGATTCTCATAATTTTAAAAATTTATTAGATTTATTGGGAGGAAGTTTTTATAATGATTTTAATGTATTTGGTATTAATGCATCACAAAAACAATCAGATTTGAATAATCCATTCAGAACTGTAACAGTTGGTGACGAATATGGATACAATTACAAAATGAAAGCCAATACAATTGATGTTTTTACTCAATTTAAATTTACCTACAAAAAAATAGACTTTTATTTAGGACAAAGCTTCTCAAGAGCGGAATACCAAAGAGAAGGTTTGTATAAAAATGGTTATTATCCTTCAAACTCTTTTGGAAAGGGCGAAAAAATTAATTTTGATAATTTTGGATTTAAAGGAGGTTTAACTTACAAAATTTCAGGGAGACAATTCTTTAATTTCAATAGTGTTTACATGACAAAGGCACCATCAATTAGAAATACTTTTCCAAATGTTAGATTAAACAATAACACCACAATAGGACTTTCTAGCGAAACTGTTGCAAGTGGAGATGCTAGTTATATCATAAGAACACCAAAATTAAAGGCAAGGTTAACTGCTTTTTTCTCTAAAATCGCCAACGCAACCGAAACTTCTTTCTTTTTTGCAGATGGTGTAGGTGTTGATGACGGAAACCCAGACACAACAACGGATGCGAGTAGTAGTTTTTTAGCAGAAACAATTACGGGGTTAGACAAGAAAAATATAGGACTTGAATTTGGTTTAGAATATCAAATAACATCCACTATTAAAGCTACTTTAACTGGTGCTTATGGAGAATATACTTTTGATAACAATCCAAATGTAAGAATTAATATTGACGCATTGGCTTCCGCTGTAAGAACTAATCCTACAATCAACTATGGAGAATCTAAACTTAAAGGTTTAAGACAGCCGGGTTCGCCGCAACAAGCAGCATCTTTTGGATTAGAATACAGAGATCCTAAATTTTGGTGGATTGGCGCAAACATTAACTATTTAGGAAATAATTTTATAGATGTAGCTCCAATTTTGAGAACAGACAGTTTTATTAGAGATAATAATAACTTAACAAACTCTAACAATCCTTTTCCAGAAGTAACTTTGTCGAGAACAAGAGAATTATTAAAACAACAGAAATTTGCTGATTTTAATTTACTAAATTTGACAGGAGGAAAATCTTGGAGATACAAAGAAAAAACATTAGGATTTTTTGCTAGTGTAAATAACGTTTTAGACACAAGTTACAAAACTGGAGGTTACGAGCAAGCGAGAAATGCGAACTATAGAGAACTTAACTTAGATACCTCTAGCGGAACTCCTTCTTTTGCCCCGAAATATTTTTATGGTTTCGGACGAACCTATTTTGTAAATTTATACCTCTCATTCTAAAAAATAAAATTAAATAATATGAAAACAAATATTTTAAAAACCGTTTTTGCAACAGCGCTAATAGCTGTTGGATTTTCAAGTTGTGTAAACGACGATGCTTATAAAGTACCGACTGTTGATTGCTTAGAAACAAGTTTAGTTGCTAACAGAGACGTAAACCTTGTTATTGCTGAAGCAACACCAATCCCAACGAAATATTCTTATGATGATATCATCGAAGCTTATGTAACATCTAGTGATGAGGGAGGGAATTTCTACAAGTCAATTTCTCTTCAAACGCTTGATGGAAAATATGCATTCAGTGTTCCAGTAGATGAAACTAGCACATTTATTACTTTTGAACCCGGAAGAAAAGTACTTATCAAAATGAAAGGTTTGTACACTGATGTAAGTTATGGTTCTATGAGAGTTGGATCATTATATGTAGGTACATCTGGGACTGCAAGCGTTGGAAGAATGAACTCTTCTGAAATTAAACAATCTTTAGTAACATCTTGCAAGGTAGTTTCTGAAGAAGATTTGGTTCAAAAATTGTCTGTAAATGACACTAAAAAAGACAGTAACATTAATAAATTAATTGAGCTATCTGGCGTTCAATTTTCTGATGCTGCAATCGGAAAAAATTATTTTGATCCAATTAATCAGGTGGGTGGTGCAACTAATCACTTATTAATTGATGCAACTGGAAATACAATTATTTTCAGAACTAGTAGTTTTGCTAGCTACGCATATAATGCTGTTGCAAATGGAAATGGAAAGGTAAGAGGGGTTTTAACAAAATACAATACAGATTATCAATTTGTGGCAAGAACTGAGTCAGATATTCAATTAACCGATCCTAGATTAGCCATTGATTTTTCTGCGCCAATCGTAGGAACTGACATTACTTATTCTGGTGCGTTTACCGAAGATTTTGAAAGTTATGGTACAACTTCACCTGCTAATAGAGTTTTTCCTAAATATATCAATGACCCGGTAGTTGGTTCTAGATATTGGAGCAATGTAACTTTTTCTAGTAACAAATACATTCAAATGACTTCATTTGGCGGAACTGCAGAAGAAAACAGAAGTTTATTTTTTATTCCAGTTGATATGAGTGCAGCAAATACTTTTTCTTTTCAATCTAAAGCTGGTTATGCAAATGGTGCAGTTTTAAAAGTGTACTATGTGTTAGCTGCTAACTACACGCCAGGCGGAACAGTTAATAATGCTGATTTAGTTGATATCACTTCAAGTTTTACGATTTCTCCAGGATCAGCAACTGGATATCCTTCCACTTTTACGAACAGCGGAAGTTATTCAATTCCAGGAACTGTAACCGGAAATGGATATTTTGTTTTTGAATACAAAGGAAACGGAACTGCTGGTTTAACAACTACTATGCAAATTGACAATGTTGCTGTAAACTAATTAGTTTTTAAACATAAATAAGGCCTTCAATTTACTTTGAAGGCCTTTTTTGCTTTTACTTTAGCACATAAAATATAGATTTTTCTGTTATCTCCAATAAAGAATTTTTAATCTTTTAATGAGTATTGTATTAAAGTCTGAAGAATGTCAATATTTTTCGAAGTGTTTGAAACTCGAATACTATCTTTTTTAAATCTGGATTTTATTCGATATTGTGTTTTGAGATTGTTTAAAGGATGTCTATTTTGTAAATTGAAGTTTCTAAATCAATTGCTGCTCAGAGATTTTGTCCACTAATCATGATGACAATATCCAAAATAAAAAAAAGAATCTAAAATAAATTAAAATCCTAAAATGAGTTTTGCAATTGAAAAGTAAATTAAAATTCCACAAATGTCGTTGCTTGTGGTGATAAAAGGACCTGTCGCAAGAGCTGGATCGACACCAAATTTATCTAGCATTAAAGGAATGAAAGTGCCTATCAGTGAAGCAATTATGATTACCGATAAAAGCGATACAGTAATTGTTAATCCAGTCGCTATATTAACACCAAGCAGCAAGTGACTACCAACAAGCAAAATGGTTCCTAGGATAAAACCATTCAACAGACTTAAACTTACCTCCTTTATCAATCGTTGCCAAAGCGAACCCGTTATGGTGTTATTGGCCAAACCTTGAACAATAATTGCAGATGATTGTACGCCAACATTGCCTGCCATTGCCGCAATGAGCGGAATAAAGAAAAATAATTCTTTGTGGGATTTCATTGCGTTTTGAAATGTTTCCAACAAAGTAACGCTTACAAAACCACCTAAAAGTGCTAAAACTAACCAAGGCAAACGTGCCCGAGACAATTCTATTATACTATCATCGGCTTCAACATCTTGGGAGATACCCGCCGCCAATTGATAATCTTTGTCGGCTTCGTCTTTTATCACATCTACAATGTCATCGATGGTTATTCTACCAACTAATCGACCAAGTTCATCTACAACCGGAATGGCTTCTAAATCGTATTTTTGCATTATTCGAGCCACTTCAACATCTTCTGTATCGACTTTGACGAAATTTAGTTTTTTGATGTACACTTGACTTATAGGTGTCCGAGCAGAGGTTGTAAGTAAATCTTTTAAGGAAAGTCTGCCAATCAAACGGTCTCCGTCGTCAACCACATAAATGGAATGTACTCTAGATATAAATTCCGCTTGTATGCGCATTTCTTTGATGCAAGTTAATACATTCCAATTCTCATTAACTTTAACGAGTTCTTTGTGCATGATTCCACCAGCGGTGTCCTCGTCAAACCTCAATAATTCAACAATGTCTTTGGCGTGTTCAACATCTTGAAGTTCAGAGATTACTTCTTCTTTTTTGCTTTTAGAAAGTTCAGCAATAATATCNGCGGCATCGTTGGTTTCTAGCTCATCAAGCTCTTCTGCAATTTCTTTTGGCGAAAGGCGGTTAAGAATATTTTCTCGTAAATCGTCTTCTAATTCGAGTAAAATTTCGGCTGTTTTTTCTGAATCTAAAACTTTAAAAATATAGGTTGCTTCATCAAAATTGAGTTCGTCAAGAATTTCGGCAATATCAGCATGGTGCAAATCGTTCAACAAAAGCTCCAACTGTTCGTCGTTATTGTTTTCGATGAGTTGCTCTAATTCGAGAATCAATTCTTTACTGATTTTAAATTCCATCGGCTTCTATTTTTATGGTCAAATCTATAAACGCGGCTACCGTCAATTGTTCTGGTCGAAGGTCAAAGATAACATCTTCTCGTAAAATATCAGATAAATTTAATGTTTTTAAACTGTTGCGTAAAGTTTTTCTGCGTTGTTGAAANGCGGTTTTTACAACTGTAAAAAACAATTTTTCAGAACAAGGCAAAGTAAAGTTCTCTTTTCTTCGCAACCGCAAAACACCCGATTTTACTTTTGGCGGCGGAATAAAAACATCTTCATTTACTGTAAATAAATACTCTGCATCATAAAAAGCCTGAACTAAAACAGACAGAATTCCNTANGCTTTTGTGCCTTTTTTTTCGCANATTCGTTCGGCAACTTCTTTTTGAAACATGCCTGCAAATTCTGGAATTTGATTCCTTAATTCTAATGCGCGAAACACAATTTGGGTAGAAATATTATAAGGAAAATTACCGATAATGGCGAATGGTTTACCTTCAAAAACTTCGTTGATATTGTATTTTAAAAAATCTTTAGCTATTATTTTACCTTCTAATTTTGGGTAATTTTCATTCAAATATACGACCGATTCATTGTCGATTTCTATGACATAAGTAGTGGTTGGTTTNTCTAGCAAATATTTTGTCAAAACACCCATTCCTGGTCCAATTTCTAGAATATCATCGTAGCCACGCANCGATAAAGTGTCGGCGATTGCTTTTGCGATACTTTCATCTTTCAGGAAATGTTGTCCGAGGTGTTTTTTAGCTTTTACTTTTTCCATAGTTTCTACTTTAACTTAATTAAGCGAATTCGCAAAGGTTTTTAGTTTCAAAAAAGTCAAATTACAAAAAATTATTTTTTGTTGATTATCTTTAGTTGTTGAATGTCTAATAAATCTTTAGATCGATTGGCTTTTATTTTACTTAAAATTAAATCATCGTAACTCAAAACATTCCATCTTAAAAAAGAATTTCTTTTTACAGTAACTAGTTCACTATTGTCAAATGCTTGACTAAAAGTTTTATTTACGGAAAAATTAGTAATTAATTCTAAATCTAAATCTAGNGGGGAGAATTTAATTGAAATATTTTGCTGTTTTTGTTTTACATTTGATGGAAAATCATCTATGTCATAACCCATTTCTTGACAAACTAAAACAAGCTTTTTAAAATTTTCCTCAGTTGTTTCAATCCAAAAATCAACATCTGCAGAATGCCTTTGATAACCATGAAAATTGACAGCGCCTCCACCAACCATTAGCATTCTAACATTGTGTTTGTTTGCAATGTAAATAAATTCATCAATTTTATTTTCCCAAAATCTATTCATTTTTTGGTGGAATTATTATTATAAAATTATCTTTATTCTTGTCAATTTTGTTTTTGGTTGGAAATTGAGTCATTCTTTCCATTAAATTTAAAAAGTTGTAAAACCTTTCTACTTTTGATAGCTTTAAAAAAGCTTCTTGTTGCTGTTGATTACTTTCTTCTTTGGTTTGAAATTTAATTTCCATAAAAAACCGTTTTTAATGTTCACTAATCAATTCTAATTCCGTTCGNAAAGCCAGCATTTTATCTCCAAAAAGCGCTATTGCTTCGTCNCGAAATTTTGGGGCATCTTCTTGGTAATATTTTTCTAAAGTGGCTTTACTGTCAGTGCTATATTGAACAGAATATGTTGTTCCTCCCATTTCTTCTTCGACTAGAACTTTTACGATTCTAGCACTAGANAATTTTCCTGTTGCCAAAATTTCTGGAATGTGTTTTTTTTGCATCCATTGTAGCCATTGATCATGGGCGCTTTCGTGGATGTTGGTTGTGACGTTATAAATTATCATTTTTATTTTTTTATTTTTTATATTTCCTTGTCTCCACGCAATTGACGGTACTTTTTTCGCGCATCTATAAAATAAATACTGTCTTCGTGTTTGAAAATAATTTTTTCATAAAGTGACTTTGCTTTTTCAACATCTTTTAGCTGTTTATTGTAAATTTCTGCCGAAAAATACAACGCTTCATCAATATAAATCCCTTCGTTATGGTTATCTATAATAGTTTGATATTGCGCCAATGCAGCAGTAAAATCGCCTAGTTTCTCATAAGTTTTACCTAAACGATATAGCGTTACACTTTCTATTTCATTGCCTTTATTTTCTTTCAAAATCGATAGAAAAGCGGTCAAAGCATCTTGTGTTTTGTTTTGGTACAAAAGATAATCTCCACGCGCAAATTTCTTTAAAGCCACTTGTGTAGAATCGGCGATGGTATTGTCGTTTATAAGTAAAAATGATTCTAAAGCATCGTTGGCAATAAGTTGTGTTGAAGCCGATTTCAAAACTTTAAATTGGCTTAATGCCCAACTGAAATCTGTTTTGAAATAGCTGGTTTTTGCTGATTTTAAACTAGCTTCGTGACCAACTTCGTCGTTTTTTAGATCTTCTTCAATTTGCGAATAATAAATCAAGGCTTGGTTAAATTTTTCCTCAAACAAAAAAACGTCAGCTAATTCCATTTTTACATCCGCCAGTTGATAATTATTTAAAGGCAGGTTTAAAGCATTTTTCAAAATGATTTTAGCTTTTTCAGCTTCTTTTAAGTTAAATGCTAAAAAGTGCGCTTGTAAAGTTTGCAATGGTAATGAAAAAGGATTGATGCCAAATTCTTTGATTAATAAATCCAGTTCAGCATTGATAAGCAGATAATCTTTTTCGGTAGATTTATCTATTTTCATTTCAAGTAATGCGGAATGTGCTTTTATTTTTAGTTCTATATCTTGCGTATTTTCTAAGATGAAATTCAAAATTTCAGCAGCGGTTTCGTTTTCATTTTCTTCCATTGCCAGCTGAGACAAGTTGACGATATTCGACAGTGATTCTGGATCTCGTTTATAAATTGCTTTTTCTTGAATAAAGGCTTTTCCATACTCTTTTTGTTGAACAAAAAACCAGCTCAAATATTGGTTCCAAAAAAAATCTTG
>JGI25914J50564_10000245_pt1 | contig 17563 bp, 16 predicted proteins | sample LauGreSuBDMM15SN_2_FD_50564 | JGI IMG/M metagenome (IMG submission 50564) | reverse complement strand
TTTTCAATCTCTATTGAGTGATCCATTAACTCTAAATAAAAATTATCAGCTCCAAATATGTCTCGCATCTCACTCGCGGCATTAATCGCCTCTTTATAACTACCCATTCGCAATCTAGTTTGGATCTCACCTCCAGCACAGCCAGTCGTTCCGATAATTCCCTTTGCATATTTAGCCAATAACTCTCTATCCATGCGGGGCTTGTAGTAAAAACCTTCTAGGGATGCAAGGGATGAGAGTTTAAATAAATTAGATAAGCCCTCATTATTTTCAGCAAGTAATGTCATATGGGTGTAAGCGCCACCACCAGAGACATCATCCTCACCTCCCTCTGCCCATTTAACTCTTCGCTTATCAAATCTAGATTCTGGAGCAACATATGCTTCGATACCAATTATTGGTTTTATACCAGCTGCTTTAGCAGTTTTATGAAATTCAAATGCACCAAAGACATTTCCGTGATCTGTCATTGCAATCGCTGGCATTTCCTGCCTTGCAACCTCTGCTACTAGCTCTGAGATTTTGGCAGCGCCATCTAACATCGAGTACTCCGTATGTACATGAAGATGTACGAAGTTGCCCGAGTTTTGCTGGTTACTAGATGCAGATGGCATGGATGGTGAGATTACTACTGGCTTTAATTTCTAGCGGGCTATATCAGAAAGGAGCGTAAGCGAGCGTGTCAGATCCTCTGGGTATTCAGCACTAAAAGAGATCTGCTCCCCGCTTGCCGGATGGGTAAATCCAAGTTGTTTGGCATGTANCCAAGGCCTGGAGATCTTTANNCGCTGCGCAAGGGATGGGTCGGAGCCATAAGTTAAATCCCCAACTAATGGGTGATGAAGAGCGGAGAAGTGAACTCTAATCTGGTGAGTTCTACCAGTCTCAAGTTCAATTTCAAGCAAAGTAACAGCTGGAAANGCTTCTAAAGTTTTGTAGTGCGTAATACTTGGTTTGCCATTTGCTACAACTGCAAANCGNTAATCCTCTCTTGGGTGTCTATCAATTGGTGCATCGATAGTTCCTACAGTGGGATCCATATGTCCCTGCACTAATGCGTGATAAACCTTAGAAACAGTGCGATCTCTAAATTGATCTTTTAAATGGGAGTAGGCAATCTCATTTTTTGCCACCACCATTAGACCNGATGTACCAACATCTAAGCGATGCACAACTCCTTGCCGCTCAGCAGCGCCAGAGGTAGCAAGTTGATATCCGGCAGCAAATATTGCNCCCACTACTGTGGCACCTTGCCACCCTGGGCTTGGATGCGCAGCAATTCCAACTGGCTTATCAATCACTATTAAATACTCATCATCATAAACAACCTTTAATCCATCAATTGGTGTGGCAGTTAACTTTGCCTCACCCTTTGCTGCCGGCAGCAGGATCTCTATTTGATCACCAGTTGCAACTCGGTCAGATTTACCAACCGCCTTGCCAGATTTAGATATTTCACCTGATTCAATTAATCCCACGATCACGTTACGAGAAAGTCCTAGTAATCTAGATAGCGCAGCATCTACTCGCTCTTGATTTAACCCCTCTGGTATAACCAAGTTTCTTACCTCACGCTTACTCACTTTTTTCTCCACTCTTATTAAAGGAGATATTTCGCCAACTTAAATATGAAATAAGTATCGCAGCGCTAACCACTGACATGTCAGCAATATTAAAGATCGGCCAGTGCGGAACTTGAATCCAATCTACTACCTCTCCTTGCAACCCACCGGGTGAGCGAAATATNCGATCAGATAGATTGCCAAAAATGCCACCAAGGGCTAGCCCTAGTGCAAATGCCCATTTAGTAGATTCAACCTTGCGACCAAAATAAAATATTACTGCCACCATAATAATTGAAAAAGTAGATAAAAATATTGTGCCACTTGAGGCTAAANTAAAAGCNGCTCCGGAGTTAAAAGCCAGCCGAAATTGCAAAATGTCTCCAATAATTTGCTTTGGCTCATCAGATAAACTTTTAATTGCTAAGAATTTTGTAAAATGATCTACAGCAAATACTACTAAAGCGGTAGCCGCTAACCATTTTCGCTGAAGATAGTTCAGCGTCGTTCCTCTTTTTGTTTACAGACCATACATAAGGTGGCACGTGGGAAAACTTGTAACCTAGCCTTTCCTACAAAGTTTCCACACTCTTCACACTTACCGTAACTCTTATTATCAATTCTCTCTAAGGCCCGCTCACTTTGTTGCACCATATCCCTTGCGTTATATACCAAGGACATCTCATGCTCGCGCTCGAAAGTTTTAGCTCCAGCATCTGCTTGATCATCACCTGCACCAACACCTGCCGCCTCTACAAGATCTTCCATCTCAGCCTCTGCTATCTCTAACTCTTTACGCAATCTAACCAAATCTTTAGATAATTCACTTCTTATTGCTTTTAACTCCGTAGCATTCCAGGCAATCTCACCTGACTGAATGATTAAAGGTGTAGGGGCAGCTTTAATTGGCTTAAGAGCTGCTGCCTTCTTAGATTTTAGAATTGGCTTTGCTGGCGGCAACATAACCAACCTTCGCTCAGCCACAACTGGCATTGCGTTTGGATTTGGAATAGTTGAGGTAACAGAGATTGTGGTTGAAGATCCTGATGTTGAGGTTTGTAACTTTGCTGGGAATGGTTTGCCTGGTGCTTTTTTAGCAGATTTTTTCGCCAACTTTGGTTTAACAATATTTGATGATCGCCCTGCACTCTTTTTGGCAGACTTCTTTACAATCGGCTTTTTAGCTTTGCTTTTTTGGGCAGCAGNTTTCGCTGGCTTTTTTGCCTTTGATTTTGTACTTTTCTTNGCCNTTTTCTTAAAAAACTTCTTGATAGCCACATTACCCCCTGGAGGGGNAAAGGTTATGGCTTGGCTCAACTAATTACCAACCGCCACCCCCGCNGATAAAAGGTAGATGCGGGAAATGTAATTCTGCGCGTTAGAATGTGGGGTGAATATGAATAAGAAGCGCGAAATCAACAGCTTATCTGCGCAAATCGATCTGCCGGTAATGGAAGCAGGAATCTTAGATTTCTGGTCACAAAATCAAATTTTTGAAAAATCAGTGANTAACCGAAATGGTTCACCTCGTTGGAGCTTCTANGAAGGNCCGCCAACTGCAAATGGTATGCCAGGAACGCACCACATTGAAGCCCGCGTATTTAAGGATTTATTTCCACGCTTTCAAACTATGAAGGGAAAGCAGGTAATTCGTAAAGCTGGTTGGGATTGTCATGGTCTGCCAGTTGAGATTGCAGTTGAAAAAGAGTTGGGCTTTACCGGTAAGGCTGATATCGAAAAATTTGGAGTAGCAGCTTTTAATGATAAGTGCCGGGAATCTGTACAACGCCATGTTAATGAGTTTACTGCGATGACTAAACGAATGGGTTTCTGGGTAGATTTTGATGATGCCTACTGGACGATGTCACCGTCATACATTGAAAGTGTTTGGTGGTCACTGCAACAAATTTGGCAAAAAGGCTTATTAGTACAAGATCATCGAGTCGCACCTTACTGTCCAAGATGCGGTACTGGATTATCTGATCATGAGTTGGCGCAAGGGTATGAAACTATTCAAGACCCTTCAGTCTTTGTTCGCTTTCCTGCGACCTCCGGCAAATTAGCAGAGTTAAAAGCCACTCTCCTAGTTTGGACAACTACGCCTTGGACCTTAGTTGCTAACACCGCAGTTGCGGTAAATCCAAAGGTTACCTACCAAGTAATTGAGGTAGTAAGTGATGAAAAAACGGAGCGATTGGTAGTTGCAGCCGACTTAGCATCTGTTCTAGGTGATGAGGGTAAAGTAATAGCGACATTTAAAGGCAGTGAGCTTGAACATACAAAATACGCACGTCCCTTTGATTTTGTTGAGATTAATGATTCCCATTATGTAGTGCTTGCTGATTATGTAACAGTTGAAGATGGCACTGGCTTAGTGCATCAGTCACCAGCATTTGGTGCAGATGATTTAGAGGTATGCCGTAAATATAACTTGCCAGTTATCAATCCAATTAGCCCAGATGGGCATTTTCTAAAAGAGGTGCCACTTGTTGGTGGTGTATTTTTTAAAGAGGCAGATAAGGCATTGATTAAGGATCTAAAGGCGCGGGGCTTAATGTTTAAGAGTTTACAGTTTGAACACTCATACCCTCACTGCTGGAGATGCCATACCGCTTTGATGTACTACGCCCAGCCATCTTGGTATATCAAAACTACTGAGATTAAAAAGGAGCTGTTGCGAGAGAATTCCAAAACAGATTGGCATCCAGAGACAATTAAAACAGGACGGTTTGGTGATTGGCTTAATAATAATATTGACTGGGCAGTCTCCCGCAACCGTTACTGGGGAACTCCGCTGCCGATCTGGCGGTGTGAAAATAAACATGAGATTTGTGTTGGCTCATTAGCTGAACTAGGAAAGTTAGCGGGCAAAGAGTTAAGCACGCTAGATCCACACCGACCATTTGTGGATGATATTAACTTTGCCTGTAATGAGTGTTCAGCGCTTATGACGAGAATTCCAGAGGTAATCGATTGTTGGTATGACTCAGGTGCCATGCCATTTGCACAGTGGGGCTACCCACACAAGCAAGATTCTGTGGCGCAGTTTAAAGCTGCCTACCCAGCTGATTTTATTTGCGAAGCAATTGATCAAACCCGCGGTTGGTTTTACACATTAATGACAATTGGCACCTTAGTCTTTGACAAATCCTCATACAAAACAGTTTTATGTTTAGGTCATATTTTAGATAAAGATGGCCGCAAGATGAGTAAGCATCTAGGTAATGTGCTAGAGCCAATGCCACTTATGAATCAACATGGGGCAGATGCTGTGCGCTGGTACATGCTAGCCGCTGGTTCACCTTGGAGTGCAAGGCGAGTTGGCCATGATGCAATCTCAGATGTGGTGCGCAAGACCTTACTTACCTACTGGAACACAATCTCATTCTTCACTCTTTATGCCAACGCAGCAGATTTTAAGGTCTCAACAGTTCCGAAGGATCTAACGCTGATGGATCGTTGGATTCTCTCGGAGTTAAATAAATTAATTCAAAGCGTAGATACTGCTCTGGAAAGCTTTGACTCCCAAGGTGCTGGCACTGTAATAGCGGCCTTTATTGATGATCTATCTAACTGGTATGTCCGACGCTCTCGCCGACGGTTCTGGGATGGTGATCCAGTTGCTCTTAACACTCTTTACTTTTGCCTTAAGAATTTAACCCTATTACTTGCGCCGATGGTGCCATTTATCTCAGAGCATGTTTGGCAAAGTTTAATCCGAGTAGCAGAGGGTGAACAAATTGAATCGGTTCATCTAGCAAACTTTCCAGTTGCTGATAAATCATCAGTTGATGAGAAATTATCTAATGCGGTTGCACTATCGCGTCGGCTAGTTGAACTAGGAAGAGCGGCTAGAGCTGAGTCCGGCGTTAAAATTCGCCAGCCACTCTCCCGTGCATTAGTTTCTGCCACCGGCTGGGAGCAGATGTCGCAGNAGATTAAGACCCATATTGCCGAGGAGNTAAATATTTTAAAAGTTGATGGTATCCAGGTTGCTGGAACTGATTTAGTAGATATCTCAGTTAAAGCCAACTTNCGNACTCTTGGTACAAAATTTGGTGCAGATGTTCAGGTGATCGCTAAGCAGATCACTGCAATNGATGCTGGAGTAATGGTCAAAGAGTTGCGTAAAAGTAACTCATACAAGATTANAGTTGAATTAGCTGGTAAGAAAAAAGATATTGAGATTGACTTAGATGATCTAGTAATTACTGAGACACCAAGAAGTGGTTGGTCGGTTGCCTCCCATGGTGGTGAAAGTTTGGCACTAGATCTTGCCCTTACCCCTGATCTAATCCGGGCTGGCTTAGTGCGTGAAGTAATTAGAGCAATTCAAGAAGAGCGCAAGCGCATTGGTCTAGATATTAGTGATCGAATTACTGTCAATTGGAACGCCACCGGTGATTTGGCGGCGGCTATCACCTCAGGTATCAGTGAAATTAGTGCAGAGGTGCTTGCTACTCAAATGCAGCAAAATAAAGCAGAGAATGCAAGTGATAATGAGTTAGGACTCTGGCTTAGTTTAGTAAAAATTAATTAAAGCAACACAACTAAGCGCATCAGCAACTGCACCACAAAAAATACCACGATAAATGAGAGATCTAATGAGATACCACCTAATCTAAGTGGCGGCACAAATTGTCTAACAAAGCTAAGTGGTTTATCAGTTACTGAATAAATTAATTCAGCCAGCGCCAAGATCACCCCACTTGGGCGCCAGTTGGGTGAGAAAATACGAACATAATCTAAAATTAATCTACCGACTAATGCAATTAGAAATAAATTAAGAACCCAGTAAAGCAGAGAAAAAATTACACCCATTTGCTATGGGATAATCAGCTTTGATTAAAAAAACTTGCCTGTGCTGCAGAGTTCTTATCTTCAACGCTTACTGAAACATTTGGCGGTGTAAGTAAGAAAACCTTTGGCGTTACTCTTTCAATACTTCCATGGTGTCCAAAAACTAACCCGGAGGCAAAATCTACCAACCGTTTACGCTCTGACTCTTCCATGTCACTTAGATTCATAATTACCGGTTTACCTTCACGGTAATGCTCACCAATTAAACGTGCTTCGCTGTAGGTGCGAGGTGTCAACGAAATAATATGATCCATCACCTTTACTGAATCACCTGCTGGTGCTAAATCAATATTTTGTTTAGGTGCACTCTTAGTATTGGCTCTTACCAAGCGAGGTGCCCGCTCAGTTAATTGATTTGCGCTTCCATGGTCTAACTCATCCTCATCCATTAATCCGAGGTATCCAGCAACCCGCTTAAATGCACTAGCCATAACCAAAGGCTATGCGATCTGATCCCGATTACCGAGGATTGAACTACCAATTCGCAGATGTGTCGCGCCATAGGAAATTGCCATTTCATAGTCGCCACTCATCCCAGAGGAGAGGGATTTAGCGTTGGAAAATGTGAGCAAAAAATCACCATGTATTTTCGATAGATTGGCAAAGGCTGACTCAGTAGGAGAATCGGTAGGAGCAACTGCCATTAATCCCTGCAGTGCAACACCAGGTAATTTTGTGATCTGATTTGCTAACTCAATTAACTTAGCTGGATCTACCCCACCACGTGACTCTGGTGGTTGATCCAGTGAGACCTGAATAAAAATTGGCTTAGGCTGGCCACTACTCTGTTCAGAGATTATTTGTGCATATTTAATCTGATCAACTGAGTGAATACAGCAGGCCCAGTTAGTAATTGATTTTAATTTATTGCTCTGAATCTGGCCCTGAAAATGCCAATTAATATCAGAGGGCAACTGCTCTACCTTGCTACTTGCCTCTTGATCTCTATTCTCACCAAATTGACGAACCCCTAATGAGTACAAGATCTCTAAATCTGATAAGGGAAAACTCTTGGTAACTGCAATTAAAGTTATTTCATCAGTTGAGCGCCCAGCTTTAGCTGCCGCCGCATCTATCTTTGCTCGCACAGTATCTAGATTTTCTCTTATCTCATCAACTCTTCTCACAGGCAGATTAATCCAATCTGCCTACCCGGTTGGCCATCTCTGCGATGTGAGTAATAATCAGAGCTCTCCTTAGTGCAAATATCTAGATTAAGTAATTCAACATCAGATATTTGCGCCGCCAGACCAGCAAATAGGTTTAGGTGATTGCCTCTGCCAGCAGTTGCTGGATGAGTCTTTGTAATCTCTGCAAACATCTGCGAATCAACCTCATAACAATTTCCGCAGATATGTGGGCCAACTGTGCCAGAGATTTTTTCAGCCCCTAACGATCTCATTTGTGCAACCGCATTTAAGGCGACTTTATTTAACAATCCTTTTCGGCCAACATGCACCGCCGCTACCACTGCAGTTGAATAGAGCAGTAAAGGCAGGCAATCTGCCACCCGCACCGCTAATGCAATATTGCTTTGATCACTCACCAATGCATCAGCATCTGGGATTGAATTTATCTGCCCATCAGTAATATCTGTTGAAATAGAAATCACCTGATCACTGTGGCTTTGTTTCATAAATTGAACTGGTTTCCCAATTAATGTGGAGAGCTGCTTCTTTTGTTCTAAATCAACTGGATCAGATAATGAGCCAAACTCAATCGAGGTAAAGAGCAGTCGAGCCATAATGGCTACTACCGCATGAAATCAGGGATATCGATCTCATCTTCTGCAACTAACTCTTCAAAGGTAATCCGGCGCCTAGGTTGCTCTGCTGAGCCAACATTTAAATCAAGGGCTACTGCGATTGGATCATTTGCAGCAATTGGATCTGCTTCACCATTCATGGTTGCAGCATTAATTACCGGCATCAAAACTCGCTTTGGCGCACCACCATCAAAACCGGCAGCAATAACAGTTACTCGAACCTCATCCCCTAACGCATCATCAATTACTGTTCCATAAATTATGTTTGCATCTGGGTGGGCAGATTGAGCAACTAACTCTGCTGCTTCGGAGATCTCAAATAAACCAAGATCAGATCCACCAGCGATTGATAATAAAACACCATGTGCACCATCAATTGATGCCTCAAGTAGTGGACTTGAGATTGCAAGCTCTGCTGCTCTAATCGATCTAGCTTCACCACGGGCTGAGCCAATTCCCATCAGCGCAGATCCGGCACCAGACATAACACTTTTCACATCAGCAAAATCTAAATTAATCAAACCAGGAGTAGTAATTAAATCGGTAATGCCCTGCACCCCAGAAAGTAAAACTTGATCGGCAGTTTTAAATGCTTCAAGTGCGCTAATTGAACGATCAGAGATTGCTAATAAGCGATCATTTGGAATAACAATTAATGTGTCAACCTCTGAGCGAAGATTTTCAATTCCTTCATCAGCTTGTGCACTTCGTCGCTTGCCTTCAAATGTAAATGGCTTTGTAACAACACCAACTGTTAACGCACCTAAATCCTTCGCCACCTTTGCAACAATTGGGGCACCACCAGTACCAGTTCCGCCACCTTCACCTGCTGTAATGAAAACCATATCCGCACCGCGTAGTACCTCTTCAATTTCATCGATGTGATCTAGAGCTGCTTGCCGACCAATCTCTGGCGCAGCACCGGCACCTAACCCTCTTGTTAATTTTCTACCATATCTAATTTCACATCTGCATCTGACATTAGTAATGCTTGTGCATCTGTATTGATCGCAATAAATTCAACACCTTTTAAACCGACATCAATCATTCGGTTAACGGCATTAACGCCGCCGCCGCCGATACCAACAACTTTGATAACAGCTAAATAATTTTGCGGTGTTGCCACTTTGCGCCTCATCCCTAGCCCTAACCCTCAAGTTGAGAGTTAAAGTTAATGCTTTCCGATTAAGTAAAAGTAGGCACTAAGCGCTACTCAATCAAACACCGACACGATTTATATTGGGTCAAATATTTATCAAATTTTTACTAAATAAAATACTGACTCTGTCAGCTCTTTACAGATTCACCAGAAATCAACTGATAATTGGTGAAGATGGTTGCGATAAATCAACCTGCTTAATCTGCTGATTCTCTGGCAGTTTCAATAGGGCGGTAAGAACTGTCGATTTTTGGCCTACCTCCTCCGCTCTTCCCCAACTGATCCGCACCAGGTTGGCGTTAATTCGGGTATTCATAATGATTGATCCAGATTTTGAAACTGAGATCGACTCAAGTTCGCTCACAAGATAATTTAGATCTGCTGGTATTTGATTTAATAATTTTGCTACTGAGGAAAGATCTGCCTTGGTACTGCTGTGGGTGGTAACTTGCGGCAGTTTATTTTGCATTGCTATCTGGGTGGCTGAGGTAGGGGTGAAGATTGATCCGGAGCTATCAAAATTAATTAGAGTATTTTGGCTCGAAATAGATCTTGCGATAGCAACTCGCTCAATTACATCTATCTTAATCTGCTTACTAAACCAATTACGCGAGATATCTGCATCTGCAATCCAATCTAACTCAGTTAGAGATTGCTTAATTGCCCTTATGTCTACTCTAGCTAGTTTGCTACCAACCTGTGGTTGCACACCTGACTGAATCAATCTGCTATTAATTAACAAATTTGCCTCACTACCTTGAATCGATACTGAGCTGACTGATAAAAATGAGGACCAACCCAATAGGTAGGCAGAGCCAGCTATTAGTAAAGTTACCGATAATGTTATAGAGAGCCGCTTAAATCGCTTTCTTTTAATCACAAATTTCTACCAATTACCGATTTGCTAATGCCTGCAGGATTGGATCACCTAGCGAGCTAACATCCCCAGCGCCGAGGGTAATAATTACATCCCCGCTTTTAGCCATCATTGCGACCTCACTTACTACCTGCACCATTGAAGGTTCAAATTTTGCTTGATCACTCTTCATATCCTTAATAATTAGCAAGGAGGAGACGCCAGGAATTGGCTGCTCACTTGCGGCATAAACCTCTAGTAAAAAAGTGAAATCAGAGTTTGCTAACGCCTCTGCAAACTGATGAGAAAATACAGCGGTTCGTGAATACCGATGCGGTTGAAATACCACTAACACACGGCCAGACTGGGCTAGGTTTTTAGCGGCGATTAAAGTTACCGTGATCTCAGTTGGATGATGCCCGTAATCATCAATTACCTTAACTCCAGCAACCTCGCCCTTTAATTCAAATCGCCTTCTAGTTCCAGTAAAGCTCTTTAAACCAGTAATTAATTTATCTTCTGCAATGCCCATGGCAGAGCCAGCAGCAAAGGCTGCTACAGCATTTAGCAGGTTATGTTTTCCAGCAACTGCCAAAGTTAACTCCCCTATCTTGCGACCAGTAATAGTAAGAGCGGCGGATGAGGTAGTCGGGGCTAGATTTATCCGGTCAAGGCGAAAATCATTGTTGCTATCCTCACCATAAAGGAGAATTTTCAAATCTGATCTTTTGATCTGAGACAGTAGGTGCTTAACCCCAGAATCATCCCCACAGGCAACTAAGAAACCACCTGGCTTGATTGAATCGACAAACTGTTCAAATACTGCAAAGACTGCTTCCTCATCAGCAAAGTGATCCACATGATCTAACTCAACATTGGTAATAATCGCACCGCTTGGTTTATAAGCTAAGAATGAGCCATCAGATTCATCTGCCTCAGCCACAAATATTGAACCACTGCCGCTATGAGCATTGGTGCCGGCGTTATTAATAGTGCCGCCAATAGCAAATGATGGATCAGCACCAGCAGATTGCAATGCCACGGTCAACATTGCAGTTGTAGTGGTCTTGCCATGTGTGCCAGCAACTGCAACTGAGGTCGACTCTGACATCAACCAAGCCAATGCATTAGCCCGGGCCACCACTGGAATACCACCTTGCTTTGCTGCGACTAATTCAGGATTATTCTCAGTAATTGCTGCTGAGATAATCACCAACTGTGCATCTGCCAAATTTTCTCTTATATGCCCAACAAAAACCTTTGCACCAAGTGCTTTAAGTGAGGTCAATACTGATGAATCATTTTTATCTGAACCAGATACTGCAAATCCCTTGGCAAGCATTATTCGAGCGATGCCACTCATTCCGGCACCACCTAAACCAATAAAGTGGATTTTAAGTTTTGCTAGTTGCGCCAGTGTATAAATCTCTGGTGAACTCATTTATCACCAACTTTATCAATTATGGCAGTTGCAATAATCTCACTTGCAGAAAATTCCCCAGCTTTTGGCCATTGGTAACTCTTCGCTTTGCCCCAGATCTCATCCCAATTACTAATCAACCAACTAGAATTAAATTTGTCATCAGCAATTACCATAGCTGCGCCAGCGCTTTGTAGATCAAGAGCATTTGTTGCCTGCTCNCCATTTCCAATTGGAAGCGGGATTAGGATTGCAAATTTTCTAACTGCAGAGAGTTCAGCGCAGGTGAGNGCGCCGCTGCGGGCAATTACTAAGTCGGCTGCATGGTATGCCGAAGACATATCTTCAATATATGAAAGTGGTAGATAATTTTCAGTACTTGTTGGCAATGGGTTATCTCGTCCAACTGAGTGCACTACCTGCACACCTTTTTCAGTAAAGGTGGAGAGGGATTGCATTATCGACTCATTAATATGCTGAGATCCTTGTGAGCCACCAAATACTAGGACTGTTGGTTTATCTTGCGATANTTGCCACTTTTCTAATTGTAATCTCCGTTTTTTTGCTGAATCCTCAGTAGATAAGGATGAGTTTTCAATTATTTCCGGTCTAATCGGCATGCCACTTAGAGTTGCACTTCGCCAGCGGCCAACTTTTAGTTGCGCGCGATTGAATGCAACAAAAATTTTAGTTGCAAACGGTGCTCCCAACTTGTTTGCCCANCCTGGGATTGAATTGGCTTCATGAATAAAAATAGGTTTACGTAAAATTGCTGCTGCTAGATAGACAGGTGGGCATGCATAGCCGCCAAAGCCAATAACTAAATCAGCGCCNCGACATATTTTTACNCCCTGCCAAGTAGCAATTAATAGCTTTATTGGCCAGATAAATAGTGAAGGGGTTAACACTCGCGGCATTACTACCTTTGGGATATAAAGTAGCTCAAAGCCTGCTTGCGGCACTAATTTATTCTCTAAACCNTTCTTTGTGCCAACAAAGCTGTANTGCCAATCTGGTTTAGAAGTTCTCAACCANNTTGCTACCGCCAGTGCTGGTTCCACATGCCCAGCAGTTCCNCCACCGGCAAAAATTATCTTGNTACTCATCGATTTAATTTTCGCATTCGATTTGCCTTAATACCATCTGATATCTCTGGCGTTCTACGTGCGACGCCAAGCACATAACCAATTGCTAATAAATTAGCCAAAAGTGATGATCCGCCATAGGAAATAAGTGGCAAAGTTACGCCAATTACTGGAATGATCGAAGTAACCGATCCAATATTTACTCCGACCTGCACAATAAACCAGCAGGCAACACCTGCTGTTGCATACCTTGAGAAAGAATCCTTTGTTTTTAATGCAACACGCAACATTGCATAGATTAGTGCGGCATAAAGTGCCAGTACTAATAAGGTGCCAAGTAATCCAAGCTCCTCACCAATCACCGAGAAAATAAAGTCGGTGTGAGCCTCCGCTAAATTCGCCCATTTTTGTTTGCTCCCACCCAAGCCTGATCCCCAAAGTCCACCACTAGCAAGCCCCATAATGCTGTGAGCAGGTTGCCAACCAGAAAATTTATAGTAGCGCTCATCAAATGGATTAAATAATGCTCCAAATCTGCTAACCCGATAACTACTACTGATGATGAAGGCTCCACCAACAATCACTCCCAATGCAGCAACGATTATAAAGTGTTTTATCGGTGCCCCTGTTGTAAATAAAATGCCTGCAAAAATTAATAAGATTAATAAAGCAGTACCCAAGTCACGCTCCATTAAAATTAATCCCTCAATAATTACCAGGCCAGGCAGGATTGCAATAAATGGATTTTTTCCCTTGGTACTTACATCAATATTTCTAAGCTGTAGCGCGCACCAGAGTATTAAGCCAAACTTGGCAAATTCAGAGGGTTGTAGGGTAAAGCCTAAAATCTCAATCCAGTTTCTATTTCCATTAATATTTTTACCTAAATTTGGGATAAATGGCAAAAGCAAAATAACAATTGAAATACTAAGTGAAATCTTCGCAATCCTTTGCCAAATTCCACCCTGAACTCGGTAAGCCCAATATGTAGCCATAGCTCCTAAAATTAAAAAGAAGAACTGCCTAATAAAAATAGAGTATGTATTACCGCTTTCCTGTAAAGATTTAACGGTTGAAGCAGATAGCACCATTGTTAGACCTAAGGCACATAAAAATACTGTGCTCCAAATAATTAGAAAGTAAGGTAGTTCAGGCCTGGTAAATATTCTTGAGTATTTGCGCAGAGTTAGATTGCTACTCATAGAAGCTCTTCCTTAACCGCTTGAGCAAATAATTGCCCGCGCTGTGAATAGGAATCAAACTGATCCATCGAAGCGCATGCTGGAGCNAGTAAAACNGTATCCCCTGGTTGTGCTAGTTTTTTTGCNGCTTTAACCACATCACTCATTAAAGTCCTNGCATCACTAACCTGGTCCACGCGGATTATTTCAANACCTTTTGCGTGCTGCATAAAAGCAGTAGCAATAATTTCTCGATCTTGGCCAATTAATATCACAGCCTTAATTCGATTAGCACACCTTAAAACTAACTCCCCCATGCTGGCACCCTTTGCCAAACCACCTGCAATCCAAATGATTTTAAAGTTAGAAAGTAGGGAAGCGATAGCGGCATGGGGATTTGTAGCTTTAGAATCATCGATCCAATTAATCTCATTTTTGCTTACAACTAACTCCATGCGATGGTGATCTGCAGAGAAATTCTTTAGTCCATTTTTAATAAACTCATATTTAATTCCGATAGAGAGTGCTAATGCAGCGGCAGCAAGGGCATTAGAAATATTATGTGGCACAGCTGGTGTGATATCTGATAACTCTGCAATCTCATTTGCTTCAGAACCTGAGGCAGAAAAAGCTCGATCGATTAATAGGTTCTCAACTACACCAATCTCACCTGGAGCCGGGGTTGCCAGTGAAAACCAGATTACTTCATCTTTTTTAATCCGCCGAGTGATCTCTTGGTCTGATTTATTTAAAATTAACTTATCTGAGTGCGTTAGTAACTTTAATTTGGCAGCAGCGTAGTTTTCAAAGCTTGCGTGCCAGTCGATATGATCTTCGGCAATATTTAATATAGCTACCGCCTGATACCTTGGTAGATCACTCCACTGAATTTGGAAGGAAGATAACTCAATTGCCAGATAATCAAAAGGTCTATCGGCACAAACTGACTCAATAACTGTTTGACCCACATTTCCGCAGGCTACCCCATTTGTTTTTGCAGATTTAAAAATAGATTCAAGCATTTGAATAGTCGTAGTTTTACCATTAGTTCCAGTTAGCGCTATCCACTTTTGATTTGGTGCTAAAACCTGCTTTATCTGCCAGGCTAAGTCAATCTCACTTAAGATTAATGCTCCAGTTGATTTTAATTTAACTACTACTGGATGATCCAAACGCCAGCCAGGTGATACAACAACTAAATTAACTCCAGTTGGAATCTCATTTACCACCTCTGCATCTGGGGAAACTTTTTCATCAAATATTTTTGAGGTGGCCTTAAATTTTAGAAGTGCATTATGTACTGCTCTACCAGTCACACCTGCACCTAATACCAAGCAATTTTTGCCAGAAAGCTCAGTAATAAAACTCATCTTAGGAGACAACCCATTGGGCATAAAACAGTCCTAAACCAGCTGCTACCCCAAGGCTTGCAATAATCCAAAATCTAATAACAATTGTTACCTCTCCCCATCCGACTAATTCAAAGTGGTGCTGCAGCGGTGCCATCTTAAATACGCGTTTACCGCCAGAGATCTTAAAATACGCAACTTGGATTATTACCGATGAGGTTATAAGTACAAATAGAAAGCCTAGAACTACAAGTAATAGTTGAGTGCGCAATGTAATTGCCATGCCAGCTAATGCCCCACCAATGGCGAGTGAGCCGACATCTCCCATAAATATCTTTGCCGGAGATGCATTCCACCACAAAAATCCACCACAGGCGCCCGCAAGAGCTGCTGCTAATACTGCTAGGTCAAGTGGATCACGTACTGCATAACATTTAAGGCCTGGCGCAACTGCGCAACTTTGTCCAAACTCCCAAACACCTATCAATATAAATGCGGTAAATACCATCACGGCAGCCCCTGTTGCCAGTCCATCTAAGCCATCGGTTAGGTTAACGCCGTTGCTACTTCCAAGCACCATCAATATCACCCAAACAATTACTAAGCCAATTGCTAATTTAATAGAGGTATCTCTAACTGTTGAGAGATACTCTGAAATCGGAGATAGACCAGTTTTATCTGGAAATTTTAGGCCAGCGAATGCAAAGCAGCCGGCAACAAAAGCCTGACCAATTAACTTCTGTATAGAGTTTAAACCTAGTGAACGCTGCTTTCTCACCTTGATCCAGTCATCAGTAAAGCCAACTGCACCCAATCCGATAATTAACCCAAGCACTAAAAGTGCTGAGGTTGTGGGTGGTACTGCAGTTATTAAATGAGAAAGAAAATAACCAATTAATGTAGCAGCAATCAAAATTATTCCACCCATGGTTGGGGTACCACGTTTTAATTGATGAGTAGTTGGACCATCATCTCTGATCATCTGGCTATAACCTTTTTTTGTTAAAAACTTTATGAAAAGTGGCGTTGCAAAAAATGCAAATAGTGCTGAGAGTGCGCCGGAAAGTAATATGCCTTTCATGCTCTACCCCCACTCCATACATCGACAACTAACTGGGCAACATCCTCAAATCTCTCAGAACGTGAGGCTTTAAATAGAACCACATCACCAGCAGAGAAGTTCTTGGCTAATTCTAAAACAGCATCAGCATTTGGGCAGTTATGTAGCAGTAGATGTTTGTCAGATCCTTCATTTTTACTTACTTTATACAGATCAGTGCCCATGCTAATCAAGTGGTCTACCCCAATCTCTTGGCAAAACTCGACAATCTCAAGATGTGCCTGTTGCTCAAGCGGACCTAGCTCATGCATCTTTCCTAAAATCGCCCAAGATAAGCCACCGCTTTCTTGGCTTAGTAATACAAGTGTCTTTAACGCTGCTTTCATACTCTCCGGATTTGCATTGTAGTAATCATGAATTATCTGCAGCCCATTTACCTCCTCTAATTGCATCCGCCACTTACTACCTAATTGCGCAGTAGTTAAGCCAACTGCAATAACCTCATTACTAATTCCTAATACAAATGCTGCAGCTGCTGCGCCAAGTGCATTTGGGAGTTGGTGCTCACCTAATACTTGTAGCGATACTGGCGTGCGCCCATTTGGTGTTACTAGATCAAAGTGAGCAAAGCCACCATGCATCTGGATATCGCCCGCTCGAATACTTTGATTTTCTCCAAAGATTATTTTTTCAACTGACAAGTTATCTGCCATTTTCGGTGTCCACTGGTCATAACTACCCAGAACTGCAGTTTTGCCGGTAGCAAGCCCAGTTATTAATTCCGCCTTTGTATTAGCTAAGGCAGCAATGGATCCAAACTCGCCAACATGTGCAGAGCCAACAACTAGCACAACGCCAACATCAGGTTTTACTACCTTTGTTAATTTAGCAATCTCTCCAATGTGGCGTGCTCCCATTTCAACAATACAAAACTTTGTACTCTCCTTACACCGTAACATTGTTAGTGGAACACCAATTTCGGTATTAAAATTTGCTTCAGTTGCTACCGTTTCGCCAACAGAGCTTAGAATCGAATATAAAAACTCTTTAGAGGTCGTTTTTCCTTGTGAGCCAGTAATTCCAACTACCTTCATATTTACTAATCTCTCTCGGACAAACTCTGTCAGAGTAAGCAATGCTTGCCCAACATCACTAACCAAGATGGAGGGTGAATCAACACTTTTAGATACCAAGGCAAATTTCGCACCAGCTTTGATTGCCTGCGCTACAAACTCATGACCATCTACCTGCTCACCCTTAAAGGCA